>ENA-OPXC01002533-OPXC01002533.1-human-gut-metagenome-genome-assembly--contig:-NODE-2533-length-10679-cov-1.258848_pt1 | contig 10679 bp, 9 predicted proteins | sample MGYA00241512_ERZ502016 | MGnify/ENA primary metagenome ERZ502016 (study PRJEB25962, sample SAMEA2043043) | human gut metagenome | biome: human gut; feature: human-associated habitat; material: faeces...
CCTGCACCAGATTCACGCCAAACAGGATCAAAAACGATACCGCCAGTGTAACCAGCGCGATAGATGTTGCACTTTCGTAGTCAAACTCCTGAAGTTTTGACATGATGATCAGCGGCGTGATCTCTGTATAATAAGGTTTGTTTCCTGCGATAAAAACAACACTTCCGTACTCTCCCAGGCAGCGTCCGAAGGCAAGTCCCGCTCCGGAAAGCATTGCCGGAAGAAGCTCTGGAAGGATAACCCTCCGGAAAATGGTGAATGGTTTTGCACCCATGACACGGGCCGCCTCCTCATAGGAACCGTCCAGTTTTTCCAGCACCGGCTGAATGGCCCGGACTACAAAAGGAATCCCCACAAAGATCAGAGCTACCGTGATACCGATCCTGGTATACGCGATCTTGATCCCGAACTTTGCAAAAAAGCTTCCCACCAGTCCTTTGTCGGATGTCAGTGATGTCAGCGAGATACCGGCAACTGCAGTTGGCAGCGCAAAAGGCAGCTCGATCATTCCATCCATGATCCTTTTTCCCGGAAAATCATACCGCACCAGCACCCACGCAAGGATCAGTCCCATGATGGCATTCACCACCGTGGCCGCAAATGCAGTAATAAAACTTACGTAAAATCCGGACAAAACTCGAGGTCTCGTGATCACCTGGATAAATTCCCGAAATCCCAGCCGCGCCGAATAAACTGCCAGAGATGCAAGGGGAATCAGAACCACGATACTCAGCATCGCCAAAGTCACTCCCATTGTCAGCCCAAAGCCTGGTATCACCCGTTTACTCTGTTGTTTCTTCATTTCTGTCTCCCCTCTTTTCTATTCTAAGTCTCTGATCTGTTGCAAATCTCTGACTCTTCTACAACTCTCTAATCTGTTGCAAATCTCTGACTCTTCTACAACTCTCTGATCTGTTACAAAATCTCTGACTCTTCTACTCTTCATATATTTCATCAAACACTCCGCCGTCTGCGAAATGCTTTTTCTGAACTGCATCCCAGCCGCCGAAATCTTTGATCGTTGTCAGCTTCACCTTCAGGTTAAAAGTATCTGCATGCTTTTTCAGGATCGTCTGATCAACAGGCCTATAGTAATTCTCCGCGATCAGCTCCTGAGCTTCATCGGAATACAGATATTTCAGATATGCTTTCGCAGCTTCTGCATTATCATGCTTTTTCACATTTTCATCTACAACAGCAACGGATGGCTGTGCCAGGATACTGATGCCCGGCGTTACGATCTCGTAATCATCCGGATTGTCCCTTACAGAAAGAAACGCTTCATTTTCCCAGGCGATCAGTACATCACCCTGTCCGTTTTCCACAAAAGAAGTGGTGGCACCTCTTGCTCCGGAATCCAGAACCAGGACATTTTTGTAAAGCTTCTTAATAAAAGCCTTCATCTCTATCTCGTTGCCGTTATATTTCTCATTGGCATAAGCCCAGGCTGCCATGTAATTCCAGCGGGCACCACCGGAGGTTTTTGGATTGGGAGTGATCACCCCCACACCATCCTTTGTCAGATCATCCCAGTCGTGGATATTCTTCGGATTTCCCTTCCGAACAAGAAATACAATGGTGGAAGTATAAGGAGCACTGTCATCCGGATACTCATCGATCCATCCTTTGTCGATCAGACCGGCATTCCGGATCGCATCGATATCATATTCCAGAGCAAGTGTCGCCACATCCGCAGGAAGTCCATTGGAAATCTCAAGAGCCTGCTTTCCGGAACCGCCATGGGACTGGATCATATCCACACTCTGACCTGTTTCCTCTTTCCAATATTTTGAAAAAATCTTATTATATGCTTCATAAAATTCTCTGGTCGGATCATAGGACACATTGATGATCTCCACATGATTTTTATCCTTTGTATTGTTTCCCGATACTGCAAAAGTTCCTGCCAGTACCACTGCTGCCAGTGTGATACAGACACCTGCAATGCGTTTTCTTTTCATGATCTATGTACTCCTTTTCAACCACATTTTTATTTAGAAATCTTTTTCCCAACAATGTAAATACTTCATTTCGCTGTCAAATCATACCTGTTCTTTCCGTTTACTGTGGTTCTGTAATTTTTTTATTTGAATTGAATACATTAAACCATATTATTCCCATTAATTAAATAGGGATATCTGAAAACGTTTTCACGAAATACTCTGGTCATAGCGCAACCGCATCCTGTCTGTCACTATATTTGCGCATCCGCAACACTCAGATACAATAATCGCTCCACATACTGTCCTCCACACTGCTGCAGCTGTTCCGTATCATCAGTCTGCCTTCCAGCTCCATTCGCACAATACCGGAATGTCCGCCCTTCAGTCGGTCCAGCAGCAGGTATAATGCAAATTTTCCCATATCCTCCTTGGGCAGGCTCACCGTTGTCAGCATCGGTCTGGTAAACTGTGCCTCCTGGATATCATCGCTGGATATGATCGAAGGCATATAATACCGGTTCCGAAATTTATTCAGGCACTTCAGCATTCCGATCGCCGAAATATCATTGGCACAGTAGATTCCGGTCGGCATGTCGTCCGACTGAAAGAACTTTTCCATGGCCTCGTAGCCCTCGGCCTCAGTCTGCTTTGTTTCGATAACATACTCCGGTATCACATCCAGATCATGCTTCTTCAGTGTTTCCAGATACCCGTTATACCGGTCCTCGCTGTGGCACTGACCAATATATCCGATATTTTTATGCCCCAGGGAAATCAGATATTCCACTGCCGCTGACGCGATCTTTTTTCCATCGCAAAGGACTTCATCCACTTCATAATTGGTGGAATTCCGGTTCACCGACACCACGCTCTTATATTTCTTATTCAGTTTTTTCAGGGCTTCCTTATTACATCTGCCTATGATGATCAGTCCGTCCCTCTTCCCGTCTACCTCGCCATACATTCCATCAACCAGCCGGTCCAGATTCTCCCTTCGGCACTTCCGGTCATCGGAAAACACAGACATATACCATACTTTGGAAAGAATGCAGTTTTTATCATGGATCTCACTTTCGATCACCCGAAGGAGCTCCGCAAAAAACGGATCCGTTGTGGAAGAATCGGTTCTTGTCATCAGAATATTGATGTACCAGGTTTTCTCCTGCTTCGCGGAAACACCTCTTTTCAGATTCCGGGCCGCCTCATTTGGCACATAATTCATCTCGATGGCTGTTTTCCATATCTTATCCCGGAGTCCGGAAACAGAACATTTATAATTGGGATTATTCAAAACTCTGGAAACCGTCGCCGGTGAAACCCCTGCCTTTTCTGCAATCTTCTTGATGGACATGTACCCGTCCCCTCCCTCTAAAAAAAAGTCTGCCCGCTGCCAGTCCTGTAAGCTGCTCAACGTCATCTGTGTAACAGAACTTTTTATTATTCCTTATTTCATAGTAATTAAATATGTTTTATATGATAATAAGAGTTTTAAAAAAAGTCAATCTTATTTTGTGAAAACGTATTCTTTTTTTGCTGCATCTTCCAGTAGACCACCCGGATTCTGCGCCTTGCCCATCTCATTTAGCATTACATTACCACGCAAGGCGCACTACAAAAAAATACCTTACACAGAGTTACTGTGGAAGGTATTTTTTGCGATCATCACTTATTATTGTCCTTTAATTTTCTTTTGATATATTCTTCTATCAATTCCAATAATTGTTTACCCGTTTCTATCTGTTCTTCTGCTTCTTCTCTTGTTGCAATATAAAAATCATCATAATCGCTGGCATGTCTGATTTCTTCTGCTTCTACGATTTTTCGTCCAAGTTTTCTGGGAAAAATCTCTGTTTTAATATAATTCTTATTGAAATTTGCTAATGCATCTTTATGACGTTTATATGCATTTCCATCTAGTGCATGTATTGCTGAAATTGCATGATAAATACCATAATATGCCCGATTATTAGCACCTCGAAATTCTTTTGCATTCAAAAGAATTTCCGCAGCTTTAATATCACTTTGGGCAGTTTCAATCCGATAAAAAATAAGATCTTTCTGCGTTCCTTTTTCATCAGGCTGCATCAAATAATTTTACCCCCTCTTTCTTTACATTTGCATAAAATGGATAAACATCAACCCAATTCAGAAAATGTTTTTCACTTTTTGCAATTGGCTTAATATCAAGATCATGATCCATATTAAAATCAAAAGTTTCTCCTGCCAATTCATGACGATACTGTTTAATATCTATATCAGACAGATCAAGGAGAATCATAATATCGATATCAGAATCTTCTCTATAATCTCCTCTGGCATATGAGCCGTATAAAATAACACTTTTCAAATGTTTCCCATATATTTTCTGTAATATTTTTGTGTATTGTTCCAACAATGTCTTCATCGATACCGGCATAATCCCGCCCCCTTCTATCTGATAAAACATCTTTATTCGATAACCACTATTTCTTCCATTTAATTATACGCTTTTATATCATTATTCTGCAATGAAATTTTTTCGACATAATTCTCCAGACATACAAAAACAGACTGAGAACCTGATATATATTCTTATCAAGCTCCAGTCTGTTTTGCGTGCTCAAATATATAAGATATAACTATGAGCAAATAACAAATGCGGATTGCTAATATCCCTTGAATTATTTAACCGTTACCTTACAGGTCAGTTTTTTCGCTCCGCTCTGCACGGTGATCACGGCCGTCCCTTTTCGGATTCCCTTTACAACACCTTTGGAATTTACCGTAGCGATCCTGCGATCCGAGGAACGGAAAAGAATCTTCTCGTCGCTGTAATACGGCACGGTCACTGCCTGGATCGTGTATGTTTTTCCACGAAGTATGGTTTTTGTTTTGGGCACGCCGGTCATCTTTGCGGTCCTTACTGCGGCAGTATTGTTCAAAAAACGGAACCCATTTTTCTTTGCGTAAGTCTGAGCAGTAGAACTCTTTTTTCCGGCAATGACAAAAGTTTTATTTTTTCCACTATTGAAATTATAGCCGATCGCTTCTTTTTCTATCACTGTTTTACTGTTGAGGATCGTAATCTTTTTCATTGCCAGGCAATCATAAAAAGCATGGCTTCTGATCTTTTTCACACTGGCAGGTACTGTAATATTCCCCAGTTTTCGACAATTATTAAATGCACCGTTCCCGATCTCTGTAAGCTTCTTCGGCAACGACACCTTTCTGAGATCTGCACAAAAAGAAAACGCACCTTCACCAATAACCGTGACACTGTCCAGAAAACTTACTCCTGTCAAACCGCAATGCCGAAAGGCCGCTCTTTCTATCCTGGAAACGCCCTGTCCAAGCGTAACCTTTTTCAGCTTCATATCCGCCTCAAATAACGATTCCGGTAATATTTTCACACTTCCCGGAATGCTGACAGATTCCAGATTGTTACAGTAACTGAAAGCATATTCATCAATTTTTGTCACAGTTTTCGGTACATCCAGACTCGTAAGCTTACTTTGGTAAAAAGCATATGCACCAATGCTTTTCAGTCCATCAGGAAGCTTGATCCTGGTGATCGCAGTATCTCTAAATGCCCACATCCCAATACTCCGCAGAGTTCCCGGCAGCGAAATCCTCTTCATATTTCTGCAGCCTGAAAAGGTTCTGTCACCGATTCCCGTGATCCCAGATGCAACGGTTACTGTTTTTATCATTGCTGATCTGTATGAAAAATCATCGGTAACCTTAACCTCCCCTTTTCCCTGTATCTGCAGGTTTCCATTGGAGTACAACCGGTAAACAGCTTTGCTTCCGCAGGAGCCCTTCGCAACAAGCTTTGCAGTGCTCTGCACGCCTGCTGCCGATGCTTCCTGTGCATATTCAGCCGCATAACCAGTCTGTGCATGTACAGCCACAGAAGATACACAGGACCCTGTCAAGATCATTGCCGTTGATAACAGTATTGCGATTTTTTTCCCAAACATAAAAGCTCCCTCCCTGAGAATCGATCGGATATCCACGATCTTCTCCCATGCAGCAACAAAAGGACCGACATACATCCGGTTCTCCTGTTCATCATTTAGAATCTGTTGGTTAATCCAACCACATACATATCTTCTTTATATTCCGGGATCTTCACAAGAAGTCCTTCTGCAGTATCTTCAGTTTCTACCTTCACTGCCGGATCAAATGGTCTCAGCGCTCCGTGATAGCCCTTGATCAGGAATTCATTGGCACCTTCCTTCAGATGATCTGCAAACACATTCAGATTTCCGTCTTTCTGTGTATAATGGAGCTCGATTCCACTCTCAAGCAGCTCAGATTCACGGTCACTGCAGCGTGTTCCGTAAATACCGTCATGGTTTACCTTCAGCCATGCACCCAGGATCTTCAGTCTTCTTACCTGCTCCTCCGGGATAGTTCCATCTGCCTTCGGGCCGATGTTCAGGAGAAGATTTCCGTTATTTGCCACTGTTCCCACAAGAAGTGAGATCAGATCCGGAACAGAGATCAGCTTGTCATCGCCTTCGTTGGCATTATAACCGAAGGATAAGCCCATTCCACGGCACATCTCCCATTTCTCATTTCTGTTTACAGAACCGGATTTATATTCCTTAGTAAGGAAATCGTGATAACGTCCGTTGAAACGGTCATTTACCACACCCTCCGGAACCTTATTGTAATAATGTGCTAAGAAATACGGCATCATCTCTTCACTCTGTGTCGGCCATCCGATATCATTCCAGAACACACTCGGTGCATAATCATCTACAAGCTCTTTCATCTGATTATAGGAATAATCTGCATATGCAAATGTCGGGCTAGCTGTTCCAAACAGATCATCATCCTCAAAAATAGGATCATTTGCATACTGCCAGTCAATCAGTCCTGAATAATACAGCCCCATACGGATACCTGCATCCCGGACAGCCTCTGTCAGCTCACCGGTGATATTTCTCTTCGGTCCCATTTCCACAGAGTTAAAGTGTGTATACTTACTCGGGAACAGGCAGAATCCATCATGATGCTTGGTTGTCAGAACAACATACTCTGCACCTGCTTCTTTAAAAATCTCTGCCCACTGTTTCGGATCCCAGTTTTCAGCTTTCCACATAGGAATAAAATCTTCATATTTGAAATCTTTTCCGTATTTTTCCATATGATGCTCATATGTCGGGCCTTTTCCTATGTTCAGAGAATTATAATACCACTCTGCGTAAGGATTATCCGCAAACCACTCTTTGGAATCAACTTCTCCCAGTTCCCATGTATGTGGCGCAAAAGCCGGTACAGAATAAATTCCCCAGTGAATAAAAATTCCGAATTTACAGTCCTCATACCATTTTGGAACGGTATGTGTATTTACAGAGTTCCAGTTTCCTGTGTATCTTTTGTTTCCCATAGTGTAATCCCCATAACCTTTCTGTTATACATAAGTTTTTGCTGATTTTCCTGTATTTTTCTGCCGGAACAGTTCCGACAGTATCCCCCGTTTATTCTCCGATAATTTACTCTATCGTGATCTTCAGTACCACCGGCATATCCCCTGCATCAACCGCTCCTCTTCCGCAGGAAATATCCAGTTCTTTGTTTCTTGCATATGACGGATGCAGATCTGTTCCAAGAATCTCAATATCCCTGATCGTAGATTTCAAAAGTTTCATATCATTTCCAAGAGATTTGATATGGATCTCTCCGTCTTCCGGCCAGTGAAGTACCGTTGCGTAAATATGGTTGCTCTTGCTTGTGAAACGGATATCCTCAGAAGTAAAATGCTTGTCATAAGTATCTGTGAAATGGCCTTCCGGAACCACCGTCGGACCCTCTCCAAATACTTTCCAGTATCTGGTTCCGTAAATTGCCTCTCCGTTTACTTTCAGCCATTTTCCCATTTCTCTCAGGATATGTGCATCTTCTTCCGGAATCGTGCCATCCGGCTTCGGTCCGATATTGAGAAGAAGTGCGCCATTTTTGCTGACTACATCGATCAGATCCAGAACTACATCTGAAGGTTTCTTGTAATCATTTCCGATGGTATAGCCCCAGGAATTCTTCGCTACAGAAGTATCGTTCTGCCACAGATCCGGTGTGATATGGTCTAACTGACCTCTCTCCAGATCATTGACCGCACTGCCGTAAACATATGCGTCAAATTTTGCATCAATAGCAGTTTCTTTTCCCCACTGAGCAGAACGGTTGTAATAATATGCCGCAAATTTACGAAGATACGGTTTCCATGCATACTGCTGGATCCACCAGTCAAAATATACGATAGATGGATGATATTTATCTACGATCTCGCAGGTACGTACAAGCCAGTCCTGCATATGCTCCTCTGAAGGAGGATTGTCATAAATGCTACTGATATCTCGGGTGATTCCTGCTACCGGTCCGTAAAGATCCGCATATTCCGGATCATTGACATCTGCCTCCGGGATCTGACGTCCTCCGTTAAAGAACCAGTAATGCTCCGCTCTGTGAGAAGAAGCTCCCAAAACCATGCCTTCTTTTTCAACTTCTGTCTTCAGCTCTCCCAGGATATCACGCTTCGGTCCCATCTCAGCAGCATTCCAGCGGCAGAGGTCACTGGCGTACATCTGAAATCCATCGTGGTGTTCTGCAACCGGAACTACGAATTTCGCTCCTGCCTCTTTAAAAAGTGCTGCCCATTCTTTTGGATCAAATTTTTCTGCCTTAAACTGCGGAATAAAATCTTTATATCCGAATTTATCCAGAGTTCCATATTTCTCTATATGATGCAGATTTTCTTTGGAGCCTTTCACATACATATTTCTGGGATACCACTCGTTTCCAAATGCCGGAACACTATATACACCCCAGTGAATAAAAATTCCAAACTTATCTCTTGCATACCACTTCGGAGTAGGATGCTCACAGAGAGAATCCCACGTATCGGTATATGGTCCCTGTGCGATCACTTCATCGATCAGGGAAAGATATTCTTCTTTTTTCATTTCACAGTCCTCTTTTGTGTTTTTATTCATATTTAACAGGTGTTTATATGTTACCATCAAATGTTTTAGTTGTATACGCTTAACAATTCACAAATAAAACGTTTCGTTTTTGTGCAATATACATATCAAAAAAAAAGCTCCGATGATGTTTTTATTTAAACTTCATCAGAGCCTTTTCTGTTTTTATATAGTATTCTCTTCGATCACTTTCTCGATCCGTCTCTTTACTTCTTCTGCGAGCTCTGTGGTATGCATATCTTTGTATTCCTCATAATACATCGGAGGAAGGATATGCACCTGTACAGTGATCCTCTCTGTAGAGCCGGTATCAAAAGCCTTAAAGGAATCGATCAGTGCAACCGGAACGATCGGGCATTTCGTCTTGGTGGCAGTCTTGAAGCTGCCGCCCTTGAACGGCCCCGGATGATTTCCGTTTTTACTTCTGGTTCCCTCCGGAAAGATCAGATAATTACGACCAGCCTTCACTTCCCGTATTACATTGACAATGACCTGCATGGACTGCTTCAGGTCCTCTCTGTCAATGATAAAAGCCTTCATGCAGGCAAAAACCTGCTTCAGGAATGGAATATCTCCCACTTCTTTCTTAGCTACCACAGAGAAAGGAACCGGGCAGGCTTTAATGATCGCCAGTACATCAAACAGTCCCTGGTGATTCGGAAAAAACATAAATCCGTTTTCTTTGGGGATATTTTCCTGCCCATGCACATCAATATGGATATTTCCACCTTTGATCGCATGATCATCCACATGTCTCAGGAATGCATATTTCTCTGCTTCAGGATAATCGTCGGTATGCGCCGCATACCAGCAAAGTTTGATCCACCAGTAGGGAACAAAGATCAGATTCCTGATCACCATCAGCAAAATTCGCTTCATTCTTATGTCCTCCTGCCTGTTTTTATCCGTTCAGTTTCCCTGCGATTTTGTCCTCATATCCCGGATTCTTTTTCAGAAAGACTTCGTAAGCCTTGGTATAGTCTGTATAAGTTTTGGTGGTCATAAATTTCTGATAATCTGCCGCAGCCTGCTGGCTGCCATCGGCAACCCGCTGGGCGAGCTGACGTTCTCCATGAGTCAGGGCATCGTCTCCAGCTGTGACCGCGCCATCAACGTGGACGGCACGCCCTTCAACATGATCCAGGTGGACTGCTCCATCAACCCCGGCAACTCCGGCGGCCCGCTGGTGAACCTGTACGGCGAGGTGGTGGGCATTGTGTCCGCCAAGTACTCCACCTATTCCAGCACCACTGTGGAGGGTCTGGGCTTTGCCATCCCCATCAGTGACGTGCGCAGCATCATCACCGACATCATGGAAAACGGGGCCGTGACGGATAAGGCCTACATGGCCATCACCGCCGGCACCATGAACGAGCAGATGGCGGCACAGTTCAGCATCGATATCACGCAGGGCGTGTTCGTCTACTCCGTGGTGGACGGCGGCGCCGGTGATAAGGCCGGCCTGCGTCTGGGCGATGTCATTACCAAGATGGGCGACAAGACCCTGACCTCCCGTCAGGATCTGTCCGCCGCCATGAAGGGCTACCGCGCCGGCGACACCGTGACCCTCACCGTGTACCGCGGCGGCCAGTATATCGAGACGGAGCTGACCTTCGATGCCCAGCCCCAGACCACCGGCTCTCAGGAGGACACCACCCAGAGCAGCGGCAACAGCGGCAATGGCGGCGGTTACGGCCAGATGCCCGGCAACTGGGAGGATTTCTACAACTACTTCTTCGGCAACCGCGGCTGAGCCGCCCATACTCCC
>ENA-OPXC01002542-OPXC01002542.1-human-gut-metagenome-genome-assembly--contig:-NODE-2542-length-10661-cov-2.549406_pt1 | contig 10661 bp, 7 predicted proteins | sample MGYA00241512_ERZ502016 | MGnify/ENA primary metagenome ERZ502016 (study PRJEB25962, sample SAMEA2043043) | human gut metagenome | biome: human gut; feature: human-associated habitat; material: faeces...
TTGAGCAGGAGATTACCTGCGTAGATGCGACAACTTATCAGGTTTATATGGCAAACATGAAATCTCTGTTCATGGATATGATCAGAAATACAGATATGGTTGTATTTAACCGCTGTAAAGAGGGAGATCCGCTTCCTGCATACAGACGAGGGATCAAGGTCGCAAATCAGAGTGCAGAGGTTATCTTTGAAAATGAAGAGGGCGAGATGGATGACATTTTCCAGGATGAGATGCCGTTTGATATCAATGCACCAATCATTGAGATTCCACCGGAAGATTATGGTATCTGGTTTGTGGATGCCATGGATAATCCGGATAAATATGTAGACAAAATTGTCCGCTTTAAAGGACGTGTCATGAAACCACGTGGAATGGGAAGTAAATTCTTTGTTCCGGGACGTGTGGCAATGACCTGCTGCGCAGATGATACCACTTTCCTTGGATACGTGTGCAGAAGCGATTATGCACCGCATATCAAAGAGGGCAGTTGGGTAGAAGTAACAGCGAAGGTCGCATTTGAGAACCGTACAGAATATCAGGGTGAGGGCATTGTTCTTTATGCAAGTGATGTGAAAGAATGCGAGCCGCTTAAGGAAGAGATGGTATATTTTAATTAATTATCTTAGCGTGTGTTTGAAAAATGCTTTCCGCAAGATGTGCGTTACAATTTGCAGGATTGGTTTTTTGAACACACTTTAGAGTATGTAAAAAATAAATTTGACATCAGGACAGGTATGGTAATTCCGGAAAATGGTGTTAAATTAAGCAGGAGACACATATATGTATTTAGTAGTTGGCCTGGGAAATCCCGGGAAACAGTATGAAGCAACACGCCACAATATGGGATTTGATACCGTTGACCGTCTGGTAGAGGATTACAATGTCCCTCAGGGTGGTGTGAAATTTAATGCCATGTACGGTAAAACCATGATCGGCGGAGAGAAAGTGATTCTTATGAAGCCGCTTTCTTTTATGAACCTGAGTGGCGGTCCTGTTCGTGAGATGGCGAATTATTTTAAAATTGATCTGGAATCAGAGCTTATTGTTATTTATGATGATATTGATCTGGAACCCGGGCAGCTTCGCATCCGCAAGCAGGGAAGTGCGGGTGGACATAACGGGATCAAAGATATTATCCGCCAGCTTGGCACAGAGAAATTTCTCCGTATTAAAGTAGGAGTTGGTGCAAAGCCGAAGGGATGGGATCTGGCAGATCATGTACTTGGCAGATTTTCCACAGAAGACAGGAAACTTGTGGATGAAGCAATAGCAAAGGCGGCAAAGGCTGTGGATATCATAATCTCACAGGGTACAGATGCAGCCATGAACGAATATAACAGAAAAGTACCTGTACAGAAATAAGCAGACAGGAAACAGATGATTGTTCAGCAAAAGGTATAGAAAGCGGTAACTGGAAACAGAAGCCGCTTTTATTACGTCGAAGGATCATGAGGGGTGAAGATGAAAGCATTTTTAACACCTCTGCAGGGGCTTGCAGAGTTTGAACAGATTAAAGAAAAAAGCAAAACGAATAAGGGAATCCTGCAGGTTTCGGGGTGTATGGAATCGCAGAAATCTCATCTGATGTACGGACTTTCCGGGATTGCGCCTTATCGTCTGATCCTGGCGGAGGACGAACGCCGCGCCAGAGAAATTTATGAAGATTACAGATTTTATGACAGAAAAGTGTATTCTTATCCTGCGAAAGATCTTCTGTTCTTTCAGGCAGATATCCATGGAAATCTGCTGATACGTCAGAGAATGAAGGTCATTAAGGCGTTACTGGAAGAGAAAGAACTGACAGTTGTTACAAGTATTGACGGATGTATGGATTTTCTGGAATCTCTGGAAAAGATAAAAGAACAGCTGATTCATTACGAAAGTGACAGCACCGTAGACACAGAACAGCTGAAGAACCAGCTGGTGGCTTTAGGTTACGAGCGGGTAGGACAGGTGGAAATGCCGGGGCAGTTCTCTGTGCGTGGCGGTATTGTGGATATTTACTGTCTCACTGAGGAAAATCCATGGAGAATCGAACTGTGGGGGGATGAGATCGATTCTATACGAAGTTTTGACGCTGAGAGCCAGAGATCCCTCGAGAATCTGGAGGAGATTACGATTTATCCGGCAGTAGAACATATCGGGGAATCTGATATGGTTTCTTTTCTGGATTATTTTCCAAAGGAGAAATCGGTTATTTTTCTGGATGAACCGAATCGACTGACGGAGAAAGGTGAAGCAGTAGAAGAGGAATATCGCCAGAGCCGTATGCATCGCGAGGAAAAAGGCAACCAGAATCTGCCGGACAACTGGCTTTGTTCTTTTGAAGAACTTCAGAAAGAATTAAATAAGCGAAACTGTATTTCTGTCTGTGCTCTGGAACCGAAGCAGGCGGGCTGGAAGGTCCGGGAGAAATTTTATCTGGAAGTAAAATCAGTCAGTTCGTATAACAGTAGCTTTGAACTTCTGGTAAAGGATCTTCACCAGTATAAGAAACAGGGATACAAGATCGCATTGCTCTCCGGTTCCCGTACCAGAGCTGAACGACTGGCGAAGGATCTCCAGGAAGAAGGACTGGCTGCTTTTTACGGGCAGGATTATGACAGGGAGATTCTGCCGGGTGAGATCATGGTGGTTTATGGTCATGCGAAAAAAGGCTTTGAATATCCGCTGATCAAATTTGCAGTGATGACAGAGTCGGATATTTTTGGCCAGGAACAGAAGAAGAGAAAGAAGAAAAAGAATTATAACGGAAAGCGTATCCAGGATTTTGCAGAGCTTTCTATCGGAGATTTTGTGGTTCATGAGAAGCATGGACTTGGTATTTACCGCGGAATTGAGAAAGTGGAAGTGGACAGAATCGTTAAGGATTATATTAAGATTGAATATCGTGGTGGCAGCAATCTTTATATTCTGGCAACTCAGTTAGACTGTCTTCAGAAATACTCGGGCGGTGATACGGCAAAAACTCCGAAACTGAATAAGCTTGGAACACAGGAATGGAATAAGACGAAAAGCAAGGTCCGGGGAGCTGTCAAAAATATTGCGAAAGAGCTGGTAGAGCTCTACGCGGTACGTCAGGAAAAGGAAGGCTATGTCTGTGGTCCTGATACGGTATGGCAGAGGGAGTTCGAGGAAATGTTTCCATATGAGGAGACAGAAGATCAGCTCAGCGCCATTGAAGATGCCAAGCGGGATATGGAGAGCACGAAAATCATGGACCGTCTGATCTGCGGTGACGTAGGTTATGGTAAAACAGAGGTTGCTCTGCGCGCTGCGTTTAAGGAAGTGCAGGAGAGCAGACAGGTGGCGTATCTTGCCCCGACAACTATTCTTGCACAGCAGATATACAACACCTTTGTACAGCGAATGAAAGAGTTCCCGGTACGAGTAGAACTTCTCTGTCGTTTCCGTACGCCGGCGCAGCAGAAGAAAGCGATTGAAGACCTGAAAAAGGGACAGGTAGATGTAATTATCGGAACACATAGAGTCTTGTCGAAGGATGTACAGTTTAAGAACCTTGGACTTCTGATCATCGATGAGGAACAGCGTTTCGGGGTTGCGCATAAAGAGAAAATCAAGCAGCTGAAAAAGGATGTAGATGTGCTGACTTTGACAGCAACGCCGATTCCGCGCACTTTGCATATGAGCCTCATTGGAATTCGTGATATGAGTGTTCTTGAGGAACCGCCGATGGACAGAATGCCGATTCAGACCTATGTTATGGAGTATGATGAGGAGACAGTCCGGGAGGCGATCAACAGAGAACTGCGCAGGGGCGGACAGGTCTATTATGTCTATAATCGTGTTACGGATATTGCGGATGTTGCCCTGCGCATAGCGAAACTTGTGCCGGATGCGAGGGTGGATTTTGCACATGGACAGATGAGCGAGAGAGAACTTGAGAATGTCATGTATGCGTTTGTAAATGGTGATATTGATGTACTGGTTTCGACTACGATCATTGAAACAGGGCTGGATATTTCCAATGTAAATACCATGATCATCCATGATTCCGACAGATACGGACTTTCCCAGCTTTATCAGCTTCGCGGAAGAATCGGTCGATCTAACAGAACGGCGTATGCATTCCTGATGTACAGGCAGAACGTGATGCTGAAGGAGACTGCGGAGAAGCGTCTGGCGGCTATTCGTGAATATACGGATCTGGGAAGTGGATTTAAAATTGCCATGAGAGATCTGGAACTTCGAGGCGCGGGAAATCTGCTGGGTGCACAGCAGCATGGACATATGAATGCGGTGGGATATGATCTCTATTGCAAGATGCTCAGCGAGGCAGTCAAAGAGGCAAAAGGAATCCATACAATGGAAGATTTTGAGACATCGATTGACCTCAATATCGATGCATTTATTCCGGATTCCTATATCAGCAATGAATTCCAGAAACTTGATATTTATAAACGAATCGCTGGAATCGAAACGCAGCAGGACTATGATGATATGTTAGAGGAACTTTTGGATCGTTTTGGTGAACCTGGAAAGGCAGTGCTGAATCTCCTTGCAATCGCGAAGTTGAAAGCTATCGCACATCAGGGCTATGTGACAGAAATTAAGCAGATCGGAAAATCAGTGCGCATTACACTTTATGAAAAAGCAAAGCTGAATCCGGAAGGGATTCCGCTTCTCATGCAGAAATACAGAAGAAGCTTGCAGTTTAAGAATGAGCAGGAACCGAAATTTATCCTGGAACCTCAGGGCAGTCTGATTCCTGCGCTGACGGAATTTGCAGAAGAACTTAAGAATATGGCTGAAGAGTGTGTTTGAAGATCGTGATAAATATGTGAAATATAGCACTTATTTTTTAATTTACCTTGCCCTCAGCAGGAAAAAAGTTTATACTCTAGTAATAGCACAGTCTGGAAAAGTGGGACATGAAGAAAGACCAGACTGATAATATGGAGGAAGAAATGAAAGAAATGGCAAAGAGAACAGCCGTAGCAGCACTGGCAGGTGTGATGTCAGTTGGTATGCTTACAGGCTGCGGAAGTAAAACATTAGATGGAACAAAAACAGTGGCTACAGTAGACGGAACAGATATTCCGCTTGGAGTTGTCAGCCTTTATGCGCGTGAACAGCAGCAGCGGACAACCGCCATGTATATGTCTTATATGGGAAGCGCGGATAATATCTGGGATCAGACAGCAGATGAAGATTCTGGAGAGACATATGGTGATCAGGCAGTGACAAGCAGTCTGGAATCCATTGAGAAAATGTATATTCTGAAAGAGAAAGCATCTGATTACAATGTAGAACTTACAGATGAAGATGAAACAGCAATCGCAGATGCTGCATCACAGTTTATGGCTGCAAACAGCGAAGAGACAATCAAAGAACTCGCTGTAACAGAGGATCAGGTAAAAACATTACTGGAGCTTCAGACAATCCAGAAAAAGATGTATGACCCGATTGTTGCAGAGGGAAATATCACAGTTTCTGATGATGAGGCAAATCAGACAACCTTTACTTATGTAAGTATCTCTACAAGTGGTGATGATGTAACAGACGAAGATAAAGAAACTAAGAAAGAACAGGCTCAGGAGATTCTTGACAAAATGAAAGAAGATCCGACAGCTGATATGAGCGAAGTTGCTCAGGGAGTAGATGAGAGCTACTCAGCAGTACAGGGTAATTTTACAACTAAAGAAAGCGAAGATGAGGATGAAGACTCCAGCGGGGCAGCATATCCGGACGAAGTTATTAGTGTTTTACGTGGACTGAAAGACGGAGAGGTTGCAGATGATATTATTGAGACTGATACAGGATATTATGTAGTAAGACTTGATAAGATTAATGATGAGGATGCAACAGCATCCAAGAGAGAATCTCTTCAGAATTCCAAAGAGAGCACATATTACACAGAGACAACAAATCAGTGGCTGGATGATGCGGATGTAAAAGTAGTAAAGAAAGCTCTTAAGACACTTAAGATCACAGATAAACATACTTTTACAGCTCCAACTTCGACACCTACTCCATCACCAGAAGCAACACCAGAAGTAACAGAAGAAGCAACACCAACACCGGAGGCTGATGTGACAGAGGAAGCTGAAGCAACTGAGACACCGGCAGCAGAAGAAACAGAAGCAGCAGAAGATACAGAGGCAACTGTAACACCAACAGAAGAAGCTGAAGCTACAGAAACACCAGAAGCAACACCGACAGAAGCTGCGGAATAAGACAGGAAAATTATATTGCTGTATCGCAGAGAATTGTGGTAATGAATAATAAACATAAGGTAACATAATAAAAGCAGCTATATGGAAAACAAAAAACGTTTCTCATATAGCTGCTTTTGCATTGCCAGAATAATATTTTCTGATGAATTGCGCAAAAACCTCGAATCAGGAATACCCTTGTGTATGCCATAAAATGCAATGGTACCGGAAAGTTCTGCAATATCAGGAAATTACGGTATCGCGCCCATGTGTTTTTCCGTAATAAAGCTTATCATCCGCATGTTTGATTAATTCTGAAATATTTGACTGATAGTCGTTTTCTTCTACACCGAAAGTCATAGTTACGTGAACTGTAATATCTTTATAGGTTATGATACATTTGCTGACTGCTATATTAATTTCATTCATGATTGTACTTGCATTGTCAAGATTCATTCCCGGAAAGAAGAAGAGAAATTCTTCGCCGCCCCATCTGCAGACGTGTCCTGAACCAAGCGTTTTTTCTTTAAAAAGTTCTGCGAGAGATTTTAGAACCTGATCGCCGCAATTATGACCATAAGTATCATTGATTTTTTTGAAAAAATCGATATCGCCAATGGCAATGCTGAAATTTTCATAAGGATTAGCTTTAATGTGATTTTCCAGAACCTCTTCCATACGGCGTCTGTTATACAGAGTAGTAAGAGGATCGGTTCCGGCCTGTTGTCTTAATTCAATGTTATACAGCATGAGATGCTTCTCTGCTTTCTGAAGATTATCGCTGAATGTCAGACAGATCACACCCGTGATCACAAATGATAAAATAGTATTTAAAACTTGTACAATCAGCATATGTGCTTCTGTAAGGACGTATATTGGCGGATAATTCTGACAATGAAAAAACAGTGCCATTCTCAGTATGAATAAAAAAACTGCAAATGCAATTTTGTTAAAGGTTGTATCATACAGGGAAAACATTGAAATTAACATTAGCGGCAGGATAAAGCTGGTACCGCCAACATTCCATCCATAATAATAGATGAAATAAGAAATCCATCCTGTGGAAATGATAACATAAAATAAAAAGTTCCATCGTATAAAGATACGATTCATGTAATGTCTTGCAAGAAGACATGCAGCCAGCCACCCCGCGACAGGAAGAACATTAACCGGATATCCAAAACATGTGATACAGACTATAAATAGCAGAAAGTATACAATGTAGATGTTATAAGATCTTGTTAATGCAAGAGAAAAATACAAAGGTGTAGTTTCGGCATCAAATTCATGATTAAATATACTCATATTGATTCTCCTGAGCATATAGAAATAACATATTCAAAAATGTTATTTCTATATGCTTTATATTAAATAAGGAGGAAATGCTTTAATGCATTAGCGATGCCATTATCCTCGATATTGGTTGTCTGGTAAGTGCAATGAGGAAGAATCAAAGGATCTGAATCACCCATTGCAATGCTGTTTCCGGCAAACTGAAGCATAGGAAGATCATTTGTGCTGTCGCCAAAAGCAAAGGTATCTTTGATTGATACTCCCAGGCGGTCAGCCAGAAACTGGATCCCTGTTGCCTTGCTGCAATTTTTCTGAGTTAATTCCCAGGCTTTATCATCATGGATAAAACACAGAAAATGTTCATCAACAAATTTGCGGAAGGTATCCGTATCAGAGTCTGCGGCAGGAAATGCCAGAAACTTGTCAAATGTAAAACTATGGTAGATTTCGGAAGTGTAGAGAGATAAATCTTCTACTTCAACTTCTGTTTTCAGATTCTGGATAGCACCAGGAAGAGAACAGGATCCGTTATCATATAAAATTTTGTCCGGACGCTCAAAAAATGCGGGGATCTTGCAATTTCTTAGTATTTCTATTATTTCACGACAGAGTGAATTGGGAATTGAACTGGAAAATAAAAGTTCTTCATTCATATAAATCTGGCTGCCACATCCACAGACATATCCGTCAAAGCCAATCTTCCGGATTATTTTAGGAATCATGGCATAAGTACGTCCGGAGTTGACAAAAAGCAGGTGTCCATTATCGTGGGCTTTTTTTAAAGCAATTCTTGCACTGGCCGGAACAGCCCATGGATAAGGGGTAAGTAAAGTCTTATCAATGTCAAAAAATAATAGTTTACGATTATTCTGCATCAGATGCCTCCTCTATTGTGTCACTGAATTCATCGTTTGCTTTAATATGGCTTCCGTTGCTGAAATCTTCGCTAAATTTTTCGCTGAATTCCTCGTTCGAAGAATCTTCACTTCCTGTATGTACGCGAATGCCATTAAACTCGACTTCACCTTCCATTGGAATTACAAGACATTTTCGTCCATCAATCACGCGTGTCTCAACGAGATCGGCACGTTCAGGGTCTACGTGAACGACAACATCAGGAGTCTTAATCTCGAATCTTCGTGTATTGGTAATATTAGAAGCAACCAGAGAGGATTTTTCTCCGGCAGTAATTTCATACTGCTCGTCAAAAGACTGTAACTTCTCATCTTCTACGCCACATTCTTCGAAAAGACGTTTCACTTCGGATTTAGTCAGAACTACAGGCTCCGGTTCATCTTTCTGAGCTTCAATCAGGTCGTTTAATTTCTCGTGAATATTTAATACCGTATCATAGCTGCAGTCCTCACCAAGTGTATCTTCGACCAGTGCATTGAAAGAGTCACGCTGTCCACCGGCGGAGAGAGGGGCATTGCATCCAAGGAGTTCATCAATAAAAATATCTCTGAGTTCATTTACGTTCTTACTATAATAAAGAACTCCATGAATATCCGTACTGCGGTCATTAAACTGCGGGAAAAGAAAAGCAACATCCGGAAGTTCTACGATCCAGTCGCGGATGCGGTCCTGAATGCTGTTGGTCTCCGCGTTATAGCAAAGTCCTGCTTTGGAAAGTTTCACCGGGCAGATGCAACACATAATGTGTTCGTAAATTTCATCTGAGGCATCAAACATTTCGGAACCATCGGAGGATTTTCCGGGAATGTCATATACTCCATGAATCAGGATAATGTAATAATTCTCCGGATAATCATAGTTTTCGATGATTTTATCGTAAAAACTCTCGACCAGTGCATCGTCTGTAAGTTTGCTTTCTCTCAGTTTCATAAGGAAATGCTGAGTTCCGCCTTCGGATTCCTGTTCAAGAGGAAATTCCATGTTCATCAGGTTCTTCCCAATTGTTCCGGAAAGGGATTTGCGGAAGATATCAAAATATTTGAACATTTCTTCTTCGGAGAGGGAGAGAAATGCTTCTTTTAATTCGGTTTTTTTGTTCTTTTCTCCGTCAACATAGCATCCGCAAATGCGGGTGATAGAGCAGTTCTCTGGTGTGAACTGCTTCTTGATTTCGGAAATTTCTTTTTTGTTCATATAAGTTACACCTCGTAATAGTATACTTTCCATTATAGACTAGATAGGGACTGGGGGCAAGGATGATTTGTCTGTGAAAGTGTGAAATTATAGATGAGTTTTGACAAAGGTGGTGGTATAATATAGGAAAATTTGTTGCTGTTTACTATGTGAAAATACAGGAGGATACTGACATGAATGAAACAATGAAAAATCTTTTGGAACGCAGAAGTGTACGTGGATATAAGAAAGATCTTGTGCCGGAAGAGGTATTAAATGAGATTCTTGAAGCTGGTGAGTATGCGCCGAGTGGAATGGGACAGCAGGGAACTCTTATGGTAGTGACTCAGAATCCGGAGCTTGTTGTGAAGCTTTCTAAAATGAATGCGGATGTAATGGGGGCAAAGAGCGATCCGTTTTATGGAGCATCGACTGTTATTGTGGTTTTTGCTGACAGTGAGCAGGGCACTTGTGTGGAAAATGGAAGTCTTGTTATGGGAAATCTGATGAATGCGGCTCATGCAGTTGGTGTGGATTCCTGCTGGATTCATCGTGCGAGAGAAGTGTTTGCGTCTGAAGAGGGTAAAGCGCTGAAAGCTGAGTGGGGTGTGCCGGAGTCTTATATTGGTATTGGCCATTGTGTACTTGGTTATCGTTCTGGAGAGTATCCGGAAGCTAAGGAGAGAAAAGATGGATTTGTGATCAGAGTTTGATTGTGAAAAACAGGGAGTAGGGGTGTATATGTGTAGAGCGACTGATGAGATGAGGATGACTGAGTGAGTATATTTGGTAATAGAAAGAAAAAGAAGTATAGAACTTTTCTTCAGGATTCTGAGACGGGTGCGGATGATACCAGGGAGTATGAGAAGGGCCGGGGAGTCTGGGGGAAGAATAACTTGCAGGAGGAACATGGGTCGGAGATGAGTGAGAATCTGATCAGGAAGCATTATTGGTTTTCGGGGAGAGTGCAGGGGGTCGGGTTTCGATACCGGGCGTGTTATATTGCGAGTTCTCTGGGAGTGACCGGATGGGTGAGGAATAACTGGGATGAGCGTGTCGAGATGGAGGCACAGGGGACCAGGGAGGATCTTGCCAGGATGGTGG
>ENA-OPXC01002543-OPXC01002543.1-human-gut-metagenome-genome-assembly--contig:-NODE-2543-length-10658-cov-1.559464_pt1 | contig 10658 bp, 9 predicted proteins | sample MGYA00241512_ERZ502016 | MGnify/ENA primary metagenome ERZ502016 (study PRJEB25962, sample SAMEA2043043) | human gut metagenome | biome: human gut; feature: human-associated habitat; material: faeces...
GACGAAAAAATCTGGCATGCATGCCAGATTTTTTCGTCATCTGCATCCGGATCGCCCCATTTCAGGTTATCACGTATCGTTCCGGAAAAAAGCTCATTTTTCTGAAGAATAATCCCCACCGCTGCCCTCAGTGCATGGAGATCATATGCTTTTACATCCACACCGCCAACTCTCACAGTGCCGCAGGTCACATCATAAAGTCTCGGGATCAGCTGAACCAGCGTTGTCTTTGCCGAACCGGTTCCTCCGATGATACCAACCGTCTCACCGGATCTGATATTTAAATTAATATCAGAAAGACAGATCTTATCCTTTTTCCCTGTGTAGCTGAAGCTTACATGATCAAATACAACGGAACCGTCTTTTACTTCTGTTACTGGAGATTCTCCATTTGTAAGGTCGCTTTTCTCATTAAGAATCTCTACAATACGCTCTGCAGATGCTCTGGAAATAATGATCATAACAAATACCATCGACAGCATCATAAGACTCATCAGAATCTGCATCGCATAAGAAACAAGGCTCATCAACTGACCGGTAGACATACCATTTACCGGATCATTTCCGGTTGTAACGATCAGTTTTGCACCAAACCAGGAAATCAGAATCATACATGCATACATGCAGAACTGCATCAGCGGCATATTGAATGCGATCAGTTTTTCTGCAAATGTAAAATCGTTATAAATCGATGTGGAAATTTTTTCAAATTTCTCAATCTCATGATCCTCACGGACATAAGATTTCACAACACGGATTCCGTGAAGATTTTCCTGCACAACATTGTTCAGTTTATCGTAAGTTTTGAAAACTTTTTCAAATACCGGATGTGCATGTGTCATAATAAAATACAGTCCGATGCCAAGAATCGGTGCCGCCGCCAGGAAAATCACTGCCATCTCGGAATTTACCTGAAATGCCATAAACATAGAAAAAACAAGCATGATCGGTGCACGGACTGCCATACGGATGATCATCTGATATGCATTCTGCATGTTTGTGACATCCGTCGTCATTCTCGTAACAAGACCTGCCGTGCTGAATTTATCAATATTGGAAAAGGAAAAGGTCTGTATGTTCCGATACATACTCTCCCGCAGATTGCAGGCAAATCCGGTAGATGCACTGGCTGCCTTCCTGCCCGCCTGAATACCGAAAAACAGGCTAAGGAGTGCGAGCACGATCATGATCACGCCGTACTGCAGCACCTTCTGCATATTGCCTGCCTGAATACCTTCATCTATGATCGCAGCCGTTACAAAAGGGATCAGAATTTCCATGATGACTTCCGCCGCTGCATAGATTGGTGTCAGTATGGAATCTTTTTTATAGGCACCGATCTGGTGAAATAGTGTTTTTATCACAGTGATTTTCCTCCTTATTTCATTCTTTTAAAAACTTGACAGTTGCTATTGTAACTGATACAGTATATTCATGCAAGTTGCATTTTGTATCATCCTTGAAACAGTATAGTTACACATTTTTATAAAATCAACCAAAAATTTTTAAATGAAACAAAAAAAGGAGATTTTGTATCATGCACGAACCGCGTAATGCAAAAGAACAGATTGAAAAGGCGTTTCTGGATCTTCTGGAAGAAAAACCGTATATGGATATTACGGTAACGGACATTGTCAAAAAAGCGGATGTTGCCCGTGTGACCTACTATCGGAATTTTGATTCCATTTCCGATATTATAGAAAGCATCACAGACCACATGGCAGATGAATTTGTTACGGAGCTTGCACCGATGCTTGATTATGGTGATGACCGGAGCCTGCGTGAATTCCTGTTTCACTTTTTTTATCATCTTTCCCGTAACAGTAAGACTATTTTTATTCCGCATTCGCAGAACAAAAATATCATCTTCTACCGCCTGCACGATAAGGTCCGTGCCATGGAAGAAGCAAATGATATGCACTCTGCGCCCGAAAAGTATAACAGATCTGCGAAAATGGCTATTTTAAATGATGTCGGTCAGAAATGGGTTTTGGACGGTATGGAAGAAACTCCGGAAGAAATGATAGATTATATGATGAAAATCCTGCGATCTTTCTGACCGCAGGATTTTCTTTCCTGTGAAACACCTGTCTCACAACTCTGATCTTTTAAACAGGAGCAGAAATACAGTATACAAGTATATGGAAAAAGAAGTCTTTTTCTTTGTCATGACAGTTTCTGCCCACACATCTGCAAAAAGTAAGCGTGCACGCGGTTGTCCTCTGTTACCTCCGGATGGAAGGAAAGCCCGAGCTGGTTTTCATATCTGACTGCTACGATATTACCGTCTACACTGGACAGTACCTTTACTGTATCTTCTGCCTTTTCAATATAGGGGGCACGGATAAAGGTAAACGGAAGCTGCTTCCCGATCTCTTCCACATCAGCGGTGCACTGAAAGCTGCCAAGCTGTCTGCCATAGGCATTACGTTTGACAGTAACAGGCAGGGTGTCCAGGTTGGCAGGTTCTCCGGTGTCGATTTCCTCGGAAAGAAGGATCAGACCGGCACTGATACCGGATGATGAACATACGATATCACAACAGTGTAATATAAGAACAGTCCCATCTAAGAACATGAAATACAGGAAATCTTCGCATATTCTGCTTCCACATGACATTTCTACGATGGATTCGTCGTATATTTTAAGGAAAACGAAGAAAAAATGATAAATTTACAAAATTATTTAATATAGAAGAAACTCTGAAAAAAGAATATAGGATGACACATAATAAATATTATGTTGCATTTCTTGAAAAAGAATGAAAATAAGCCTGTTTGCGCCATATATTAATAAGATGAAATCAAAGAATATATTGGAAAATAGACGTAAAAAAACAGGCAGATCAATCTGTGGAATAATCTGTCAATGTAAAAATATGTCTTGTATTGTCCTAAAAACTGTGATAGACTACGAGTTGTAGATTTTAATTTACGACATAATATTTAATACATTCACTTGTGGAAACGAGTGAATGGTAACCATTGCACATAGCAAAGTATTGCATTAGCAAAGTGTTGCATTAGGCAAGGCGTAAAAGTAGGAGTGGAAAATGTGGTATGTGATTCACACAATGTCCGGTCAGGAACAGGATTGTAAGCTGCAATGTGAGAAATATGTAGATGGACAGGCCTATCAGGAATTGTTCATTCCACAGTATATCGCACAGAAGCACTTCAAAAAAGAGTGGCATGATGTGAAAAAAACATTGTTTCCGGGCTATCTCTTTGTAGATACAGAGGATATCGGGACAGTAATGGAGGGACTAAAAAAATTCCGTCAATATACAAAAGTATTGCGGGATGGCGAACTGGTGTCTCCTATTACGCAGGAAGAGCAGGCATTTTTGTCAGCTATGATGGACAAGGATCACATCGTTAAATATTCTGAGGGATTTCTAATCGGTAAGACAGTATGTATCACGCAAGGTCCACTTCGTAACTACCAGGGAAATATTAAAAACATAGACAGACACCGGCGAATTGCCAGAATTGATGTACCTATTTTTGGGAGAATGACTCCTGTTGAACTTGGCTTTGGTGCATTCGCACGCCTGAGTGAGGAAGAATTCAGCGAATTAAAGGCAGAACGCATACAAAAGCAGGAGCAGGAATTGAAAAATAGTCCTGATCAGGTGGAGGTGTTGACGGGACCATTCAAAGGAGTCCGAGGGACCTTTTTATATGCTAATGCAGAACAAGATGAATGGACGGTAGAAATTGATCTCTTTGGTGTGGGAACCAAGGTAATGTTTCGGCGCGGAGAGATTCGGATGTTTTCCGATGGAAAACAGGATAAAGAGATTTCTAATGCGACGTAAGTTGCTGGAAATATAGAGGTAATGCAGGAAACCGTGTAAGCAGGATGACGAGTGACGCGTGCTGTGGAGCGGCGGACAGAAAGAGCGGGTGACGCGAAGCAGGAACTGCGAGCTGCCGGGGGCAGGGCGCGGGTGGCGGAGCTCGGTCTTTTTTACTAGGGGAATTAGGAGAGGAATATAAGAGAATGGAACAGGAAAATGGAGTGCAACATGTGTATTTAGTTGGTGCGAAATCATTGGGGGCTTATGGTGGATATGAAACATTTGTCTATAAGCTGACAGAATACCATCAAAACAAAAAAGATATTAAATATCATGTTGCCTGCAAAGCGAATGGTGATGGCTGTATGGATGAAAGTAAATTCGAAGATGTGACAATAATTAATGACCACGAGTTTGAACTTCATAATGCACATTGTTTTAAAATAGATGTTCCTCAGATAGGACCTGCACAGGCGATTTATTATGATGTAGCGGCATTAAAGACATGCTGTGAGCATATTAAGAAAAATCACATTTCTCATCCGATTGTTTATATAATGGCCTGTCGTATTGGACCATTTGCCAGTCATTTTTACAAGATTATACATAAATTTGATGGAAAGGTTTATCTCAATCCTGATGGACATGAGTGGATGAGAGCCAAATGGTCTGCTCCAATTCGAAAATACTGGAAGATTTCTGAGCGGATGATGATAAAATATTGTGATCTTGCTATCTGTGATTCGGTGAATATCGAAAGGTATATCCATGAGTGCTATGACGGTAAAGGAATCAAAGGAGAAAATCCTAAAACGACTTTTATCGCTTACGGTGCTGACTTAACTTTGAGTAAATTCGCAGATGATGATGAAAAGTTGATGAGCTGGTATAGGGAAAAAGAATTGACAAAAAAAGATTATTATCTTGTTGTGGGTCGCTTTGTGCCAGAGAATTCTTTTGAGGTTATGATTCGGGAGTTTATGAGGAGTAAAAGCAAGAAAGATTTTGCTATTATCACGAATGTGAATGATAAGTTTCTTAATGAGTTGGAACAGAAACTGCATTTCAAGAGTGACAAGAGAATTAAATTTGTTGGAACCGTTTATGATCAGGAATTGCTCAAGAAGATTCGAGAGAATGCGTATGCGTATTTCCATGGTCATACCGTTGGCGGAACTAATCCGAGTCTGATTGAAGCACTTGGTAGTACAGATTTAAACCTTTTAGTTGATGTGGGATTTAATAAGGAAGTTGCAGAAGAATGCGCTTTATACTGGAGTCGTGAGAACGGCAATCTGGCAAAGCTGATTGATAAGGCGGATCAGATGAGTACAGATGAAATCGAAAAGATGGGAAAAAGAGCGAAGAAACGTGTGGCTGAAGAGTATACATGGGATAAGATTTGCGGACAGTATGAAAATGTATTCATTAGATAATACAAATACAGGACGGGATGGAATAATGATTGAATATTATGCAGTTGTTGTTCTGTACAATAAAAAAATACAGGACTCTATTACAATTTCGCGTTTAACGCAGATGCAGGAAGAGCATCTGCACATTATTGTTTTAGATAATAGTACAGATGATTATGTAGTAGAAAATCAGATACATTTTTCGTCTAATTTATTGAATTACCATAGTATGGGAGAAAATGTTGGATTATCAAGGGCGTACAATTATGCACTTTCCATTTTAAATAATAAGTCTGAAAATGACATTGTGATTTGGTTTGATGATGATACACCTATAAAAAGGGAGTATTTTGATTGTCTAAAAGACAAAGCAGAGGATAAAACATATGATGTATTTGTTCCAGTTATATATGGACAAAATGGCGTGATTTATTCACCCAGTAAAGCAGGGTGGTTGAAAGGAAAATATATTAGATCTCCACAACAGAAAATTTCTCAGGATAAGTTCAATGCAATCAATAGTTGCCTTGCTGTAAGATTAAAAGCCTACAAGGGATATGCATATGATGAGGGATTGTTTATGGATTGTGTGGATACCAAGTTGTTCGATGATTTCCGAAAGAAAGGGGTACAGTTCTGTGTACTTCCAGTGAAAATATGTCAGAATTTCTTTCAGAGGGGTAGTAGTAAAGATGTTCAAAAATATTGGAATCGTTTCCAAATTCGAATTAAAGATACATTATACTATTCTCAATTTGCTGGTATTTCAAAGAGAATAAGTGGTTATATTCGCATTTTTGGATGGAGTATGGTTTATGGTTTTAAACTCAGATCAATTAAATTTAGTTTGCTTTGCATTGTGGAGATGTTGAAGTATAGGAGAGAAAAGTGATAATAAAATCAAAAAAAAGTGAAATATTGTTTTATTTATCCTATATTGTACTGTATATATCATTGTTTATTGGTGATATTTATAATATTGGTAACATGGATATATTGGCAAGATATTTGCGCATATGTTCATACATATTGATTTTTATTTCTTGTATTAATTTGAGATTAGGGAGAAAAGAATTTCTCCTGATGATTATTTTTTTAACGGTTACATTACTGTATGGTATAAAAACGAGAGATTTATATTGGAGCATTTTGGTATTACTTATTTACAATTCAAAAAGTGTTGATATAAAATACGTTTTTAAAATAAGTTTAAGAATCATTGTAATTGGAATAATTAGCACCTTGACTCTATGCGTAATTGGGATTTTTCCAGATGTTTTAACCTCACGTGATACGATAAACCAAATTAATTATAATAGACATTCATTGGGGTTTTATCATAGCAACGTATTACCATTGTTATTTTTTTATTTAGAGGTGTACTATATCTGCATTGTAAAAGAAAGAATAAGAGATAATGTTATAATATGTTTTATGCTTCTTGCGGGAATCGTAAATATTTTTTGTCATTCGAGGAATGCATTGGTTTTATCGTTAGCTTTATCAATATTTGTAATTTTAACAAAAAAGAAAGCAGAAGAATATAAAATATTATATCGAACTACAGTTTTATGTATACCTTGTATGTCAGTTTTTTCGTTTTCTATGATGTTTTTACTACTAAAAGGAGGAATTTGGAACACAATTGACGCTTTTTTTTCAGGAAGATTTAGATTGGCAATATTTAAAATGAGAAGAATTGGTATTCATCTTATAAATATTATAAGTAATGAATCGTTCATAAACGACAATATTACCTATGTTAATGGAAAAAATCTAAGTACGATTGTTTTGGATAATGGATATTTGTATATAATATTGAGATATGGAATTCTGATTTTATTTGTTTATTTTTTGATTGCTTATCGTTTAGCAAAAACGAATAAACGAAATGTGTGTATATTGGGGACGTTGATGGCTGTTTTTTGGATAAATTTTGTTGATAATGACTTGGTTGACTACTCGTTCCTACCATTTATTCTTTGGGCATTTAATGATTTTAGAACTGACAGCATTCTTGAAAAATTAAAATATAAAATAGAAGGAATATAAAGGACGATAGATAAAAGTATGAAAATAGTTATGGTTGTAATTTCTGTATATAATGGTGCAAAGTATATTGAGCGACAGCTGGAGTCTATTTTCGGGCAGACTGGTGTAAAAGTTCAAGTCTTGGTACGAGATGATTGCAGTAAAGATAATACGTTGGAAGTTGTGCAAAAATATGTACAAAACCATCCGCAAAATAAGATTAAAATCATCAAGGGAGAAAATGTTGGCTTTGCAAAAAGTTTTTGGTTGGGACTTTCAATGAGTGGCGATGCAGACTATTATGCATTTGCAGATCAGGATGATGTTTGGAAACCGAATAAGCTAATTAGGTGTATTGATGTAATGCAGGAAGCAGATCAGATTCCGCAACTGGCGTATTGCAAAATGCAGCGTAGTGATGTTCGACTGAATCGCCTGGATGAACAGGTTGAAATTTTGAAACCGGAACAGTTGACAAAAAAACTTACACTAATTAAAACATATAATTATGGCGCGGCGACGGTTATCAATAAGAGTGCGAAAGAGCTGGTTTGCAGAGTGTGGCCCGAAGTGGACGATTTGCCACATGATATGTGGGTTGGAACATTATGTCATTGGTTTGGTAAAGTATATTATGTAGATGAAGAACTTTATTATTGGATTCGGTATGATACCAGTGTTACAGGAGAGGGAACAAAAGGAACAGGGATTCAATACAGGCTGAAAAAGACGTTGCAAAAGAAGTCGTATCCTAACATCAGCACAGCAATATTAGAGTTTTACAGTGACCTTCTGCAGCCTAATGATCGGGCTTTTTTAAAAAAAGCGAGCGATTACAAAACAGTGTTCTATGATAAAATGTCGCTTTTATTTGATCCGACTTTTAAAAGGCTGACATTCAGTGGAACGTTTGCACTAAAACTTGGGATTTTATTAAATTGGTATTGAGGAAGGGAGAAAGAAATGAAAGAGCAGAAGGTATCAATTGTTGTTCCAGTATATAATGTAGAAAAATATCTGAAGAGATGCGTGGATTCGCTTCTCGGACAAAGCTACCAAAATATTGAAATTCTTTTGGTGGACGATGGATCAAAAGACTCTTCACTTTCCATATGTAAGAAATATGAATTAGAAGATTCACGAATTCGAGTATTTCATAAAGAAAATGAGGGTCTTGGTCTGACGCGGAATTATGGTATTGAAAGAGCCACTGGTGAGTATATCACATTTGTTGATTCGGATGACTATTTAACATTGGATGCGATTGCAGTCATGTTGGAAAGAGCAATTGCGACAGACGCAGATGTGGTAATTGCAAGTCATTACTATAAAAATGAAGAACAGAGAGTTACAGTGTCAGAGCGTATCTACAGTGGAAACGAAATTAAAGAAACACTTATGGTTCATATGATGGGAAATAAAGGTAATAAGTTAGATGCTCTTTCTTATACGGCATGTTGGAAACTATATAAAAAAGAATTGTTTATAAAAAATAATCTTGTTTTTCCGTCTGAGCGAAAACTTATTTGGGAGGATCTTGCTTTTAGCGTAGAAGCGTATCCCTTATGTGAAAAGGTATATATTCTCCATAAACCTGTTTATTATTATTGCTTTAATGAAGAATCCTTAACGCATACATACAAGCCAAACAAGTTGGAACTTGTTATGGAATTGTATCATTATATGGGCGTTAAAATACAGGATTTGAACTTGCCGGGGGAAGCACAATATCGTTTAGATACAAATTTTATTGGACATATTCGTACTTGCATTAAACTTGAAGTATTTTATACAGATAAAAATGGTTTTGGGACGGCAATTCAAAACATCAGAAAGATTTGTTCCCGAAAAGATGTTCAAAGGTTAATAAGAAGTTATCCTAAAACTTCTTTTAACAAGTCACAATATGTTTACAACTTTGCAATGGAGCATATGTTGGTTTATATGGTATATTTTTTGACGTGGCTTCAGAATAAAAAGAAGAGAATTGAGTAAATATTTGAAAATGGAGGATGTGATATGGAAGCTCCTTTAGTTTCTATTCTTATGAGTACCTACAATGAAACACCGAAAGAATTGGATGAGAGTATAAATTCTATTTTACATCAGACGTATTCCAATTTTGAATTCTTAATTATTAATGATAACCCTAATAACTGCGAGTTGGAAGAAACATTGAAAACATATGTAGACAGTCGAATTAGAATTATTCGTAATGAAAAGAATTTAGGGCTTGTAAAAAGTTTAAATGCAGGCTTGAAATTATGTGAAGGTCAATACGTGGCTAGAATGGATGCCGATGATATAAGTCGTCAATCAAGAATACAGGATGAGTTGCTATATTTAAAAAAAAATCATTTAGATATGATTGGTAGTTATATTGAAACGATTGATGAGCACGGAGAAACGATTAAATCTTTGATGAGATTTCCAGAGAAACATAATCAGATTGCAAAGTTTATGCGATGGGGAAGCTGTAGTTGTCATCCCACGTGGTTTTTAAAGCGTGAAGTTTGTTTAAAATTACATGGGTACCGAAAAACACCACATTGTGAAGATTATGATTTTATGCTACGGGCAATAAATAATGGATATAAAATTGGAAATATACCTAAAGTTGAACTAAGTTATAGAATACGTAAGAGTGGCGTGTCAAAATCACACGAGGCAGAACAATTTCTTCTAAGAGATTATCTTGCTCAAAATATGAAACGGATTGATTTGCTAACGGAAGAGTCCATTACAGAATTTCTTGATTCTGAAAAATTCCATAGGCAGGTTGAGCAGCTTACACGCTATAAAAACGAAAAACAAATAATAAAAAATGGATCAAGTATTAAAAAAATTAAAGCTGCTACACAAATTCCAAAAAATTGTTTTTTTTGGAGAGACATCGTTGAAAAAACAACATTGTTACTAAGAGAGCACACATAATTGAAAGGATGGTATCATTGAAAAGGATTTTGCTTTTAATGCCCTCATTTATGGGATATGAAAAAAGCTTGCAAAATCAGTTGGAGAAAAAATATGAAGTAACATTGCTTAATTGTGACCAATTTGATAAGGCAATTCTTGATGAATATAAAAAGTGTAGTAAATTTCGGTGGATATTGCGAAAAATCTTTTTAATAATTAAGGAACATGATCAAGAGAGAGCTGAAGCTAAGTATTTGATGCAAACGCTTGAAAAGGTGAATGCAGCGAAAAATTACTATTCGGTGGTATTTTGCATTAATGGATCTTTTTTATCTGATAAATTTTATCAGGTAATAAAGGAAAGAAATCCGCAAGCACGTTATATCTATTATGCGTGGGATGATGTGAGAAACTTGATAAAACAATCACATATCAAGCTTTTTGATGAGAAGTTTGCATATAATATTTCCGAGTGTAAAAAATATAATTTCTCG
>ENA-OPXC01002548-OPXC01002548.1-human-gut-metagenome-genome-assembly--contig:-NODE-2548-length-10641-cov-3.810127_pt1 | contig 10641 bp, 8 predicted proteins | sample MGYA00241512_ERZ502016 | MGnify/ENA primary metagenome ERZ502016 (study PRJEB25962, sample SAMEA2043043) | human gut metagenome | biome: human gut; feature: human-associated habitat; material: faeces...
CTCATGCCCGTAGGGCGCAGATTGGAACCATACACCACGTAGGCGCTGTACCAGATGTCGTCGCCCGTAAAATAGGCATTGTTGTCCAGATGAACAAACACCTGTTCCCGCGTATAAGCCACGTTGTAACGCGAGAGATGGCTGAAACAGCTGTACAGGCTGTCAAACGAAGTAGGCTGCTGCCCCTTTGCCGACGGAATGCCGGCAAAGGCCAGTAAGACGGACAGAAGAAAAAGGCGTTGTCTTGTTGTCATAAATCCATGTTTAATCTTACAAAAGTAGACATTCCGACACGGCTGGCCAAACGGCAGTGCGCCAAAAAAGTATAACAGCGGCGCTACGTCCCGACGCAGCGGCACCACCGGTCATGCAGCAGCCGCACGGCAGGCGGAGGTCGGCCCGGAAGGTGCATTCGCGCAGCCCCTGTCCGCAACAAACCGGCAGGCTTTTTCATTTAGCCGGGAGCAAAGATTTTTTACTTCCCGACTTTTTTATTTTCCGCGCCACGTCCTTTTTCACGAATCCACACAAAAAAAGTGCGGAGAACCACGTCCGCGCAAGCGCGAAAGGCGTAATTCTCCGCACACAGCGGGACTGATGCTCAAGCAAACATCCCGCAACGGGCCACTGGCTTATCCCAGATACTTGGCCAGAACCTTAATGTTTTCCGACTCACGCAAATGGCGCAAGGCGCGTTCCTTAATCTGACGCACACGCTCGCGCGTCAGGCCCAGATTGGCCGAAACTTCCTCGGCGGTCATTTCGTTTTGTCCGATACCGAAGAGCATTTTGATGACCTTCTGCTCACGCTCATTGAGAATGCTGGAGAGCGCCATGTCGAGGTCGGACGAGAGAGATTCCTGCTCCATGCGGTTGTCGGTGGTAGGCGCCGAATCATCGCTCATCACGTCAATCATACAGTTGGAGTCGTCGTCCTGGAAAGGAGCGTCAACCGACACTTTCTTGCCGTTGGCGCCAATGGCTTCGCTCACCTTCTCGACGTCCGTATCCAGCAGGTCGGCCAGCTCCTGTACTGACGGGCGGCGTTCGAACTCCTGCTCAAAGCTGACAATGGCCTTGTTCATCTTGCACTGGAAGCCTACCTGATTGAGCGGCATGCGCACAATACGGCTCTGCTCCGAAATGGCCTGCAGAATGCTCTGCCTGATCCACCATACGGCATAACTGATAAATTTGAATCCGCGGGTTTCGTCAAACTTTTTGGCAGCCTTGATCAGCCCGACGTTGCCTTCATTAATAATGTCGTTCAGTGCAAGTCCCTGATTCTGATACTGCTTGGCCACACTCACCACAAAGCGCAAGTTGGCGCGCGTCAGTTTGTCGACGGCCTCCTGGTCGCCACGCTTGATGCGCTGGGCCAGTTCTACTTCCTCCTCAGTAGAAATGAGTTCCTCACGTCCAATCTCTACCAGATACTTGTCAAGAGCCGCACTCGAACGGTTAGTAATACTTTTATTAATTTTCAGCTGTCTCATACTATGATATATAGATGGCTATTTAGAATTATATACACCAACAAAACGTGCCCGGCAACTCCAAAAGCTGTCGGCACATACGGTAATCCCATAAAATAAACGCTTCACGCTCTGTCATTCAACATATAGTGGCGTAAGCCTTTTGTTTCAGTCGGGGCAATCGGAATATCCGGTATCCACAATCGCTATCCGAGATATTTGGTTAATACTTCAATGCACTTTGCTTCACGTAAATGCCGCAACGCCCGTTCCTTGATCTGACGCACGCGCTCACGCGTCAGTCCCAAAGTGGCCGAAACCTCCTCGGCTGTCATTTCGGGGCGGCCTATGCCGAAAAGCATTTTGATAACGTCCTGCTCACGCGGATTCAGCACCGTGCGCAAGGCTGCCTCCAGATCGGTGGAGAGTGATTCGTGCTCCATCTTGTTGTCCGTTCCGGGCGCCGACTCGTCGGTCATGATATCAATCATACTGTTTGACTCATCGTCCTGAAACGGTGCGTCAACGGATACTTTCTTTCCGTTGGAGCCGAGAGCCTCGCGTATTTTCTCCACATCGGTATCCAGCAGGTCGGCCAGCTCCTGCAACGAGGGGCGGCGTTCGTTTTCCTGCTCAAAATTCACGATTGTTTTGGTCAGCTTGCTGTGGAACCCTACCTGATTGAGCGGCATGCGCACAATACGGCTCTGCTCCGAAATGGCCTGTAGAATACTCTGCCTGATCCACCATACGGCATAACTGATGAACTTGAATCCGCGGGTTTCGTCGAACTTCTGCGCGGCTTTAATGAGACCTAAATTACCTTCGTCAATCAAATCATTGAGGGCCAGACCCTGATTCTGATATTGCTTGGCCACACTCACCACAAAGCGCAAGTTGGCCCGCGTGAGCTTTTCAAGTGCTTCACGGTCGCCTTTATGAATACGCTGCGCCAACTCAACCTCTTCGTCTGTGGATATCAGTTCTTCACGGCCTATTTCCACGAGATATTTATCCAACGCCGCACTGGAGCGGTTCGTGATGCTCTTGTTAATCTTTAGCTGTCTCATTTTCTCGTGCCTATTCTGTTTGAATATGCAAAAATAATCATTTCCTTCCAAACATTTGCCAACTTTTATGCTAAATATTTTTATTATCACGCAGTTAGCTCAAGAAAATCACATTTTTCCGTCCACAACAGGCCGCAACAGCGCCGCTGTAATATTTATGTAACATTTCTGAAACATCGGCATCATGCAACGGCCGTACTTTTGCAGCATGAAAATTACGTATTTTCTCTTAGGATTAGTGCTGGCCATGAGCCAGGGAAATCTGGTTCACGCACAGGAAACATCGGACTCTACACAAAAGGAAAAACGGTTTGAAGTACACGGAACACTCCGCGGCAAGTATGAATACCAGCCGGAAATCAACGAAAGCCGTTTCCAGGTACGAAACGCCCGCGTCAGTATTGAAGGGCAGGTCATCAAGGCCATCGGATACAAGGCCGAAATTGACTTGAGCGACCAGGGACAGATGCGCATGCTCGACGCTTACGTAAAAGTAACTCCTGTCAAGAATCTGGACTTTCAAATCGGTCAGATGCGCGTTCCCTTCAGCATTGATGCCCACCGCTCGCCTCATGTGCAGTATTTTGCCAACCGTTCCTTCATCGCCAAGCAGGTAGGTGACGTACGTGATGTGGGCGCCATGCTGGCCTATGACATCAAACCGGCTCGCATGAAACTCAGTGCCGGTATCTTCAACGGCGCCGGCCTGACCGAACAGAAGGAGTGGCACAAGAATGTCAACTACTCAGCCAAAATGGAGTGGAACTTTGCCCCGAATTTCAATCTGGAACTCAGTTCTCAGACGGTCTGCCCCGACTCCACCCGCATCTGGCTGTACGACGGCGGCATCAACTTTGACAACGGACGCTGGCATGCCGAAGCTGAATACCTCTACAAGCACTATGCCGACCACGCCTTCGACGATGTACACGCCTTCAATACGTTTGTAACCTACACGCAACCCGTACGCCGCATTCTGAAAGGTATCCAGTTTCTGCTGCGCTACGACTTCATGACCGACCACAGCGACGGAACCGTTTACCAGACCACGCCGGGCAAAGAACACCTGCTGGCCATTACCGACTACCAGCGCGGACGTCTGACAGGCGGCGTTACGCTGATTCCGCAAAAGATTCAAAACACGGCCATCCGCCTGAACTACGAGAAATACTTTTACCGCAACAGCGGCATTCCCAAGGAAAGCGAACAGGACAAAGTTGTAGTGGAGTTCATGGTTCACTTCTGATTACCCGTCGTCAGCCGGAATCAAAAAAACGACGTACCGTCCATGACCAACGCCGCATTTTTCTTATCTTTGAACCTGGAAAGACAAACTGAAAAAGGACTCAACAACATCAGGGGGTCTGAAAAGAATAGATAAACAACGTTTTACCACAATTATAACCAGCCATTATGAACGAAAAGATTTTAGTAGTTGACGACGAAGAGGATTTATGCGAAATTCTCCGCTTTAATCTGAAAAACGAAGGCTACGACGTAACCACCGCCTATTCGGCTGAAGAGGCACTTCAGCTTGACTTGCCCAAATTTCAGCTTATCCTGCTGGACGTCATGATGGGTGAAATTTCAGGTTTCAAGATGGCTTCAATGCTCAAGGAACGCAAGGAAACGGCTCACATCCCCGTCATATTCATCACTGCCAAGGACACCGTCAACGACACCTGCACGGGTTTCAGCATCGGAGCCGATGACTATATCTCCAAACCGTTTTCCATCCGTGAGGTGATTCTGCGCGTCAAAGCCGTGCTGCGCCGCACTGCCGGCGTAGTGCCTGCTGTCAGTCACAACCTGCAATACGAAGACCTCACCATCGACTTGGAGAGCAAAAAGGTAAAAATCGGCGACCGCGAAGTGGCTCTGACCAAAAAGGAATTCCAGATTCTGCAACTGCTGCTTGAAAATCCGGGAAAGGCATTCTCACGCGAAGAAATCCTCAAAAAGGTCTGGACCGACGAGGTCTACGTACTCGACCGTACCGTAGATGTCAAAATTACCCGACTACGCAAAAAAATCGCTCCCTACGACAGTCACATCGTAACCCGACAAGGCTACGGATACTGCTTTGAGTAAAACAACCGTGTCCCCCGTGACTTATACCCCATCATGTCCAGACAATTCAAAATTCCCTTCAGCTACCGGATATTCATCTCCGTAATGTCCATATTCGTGGTGTTTGCCGCCTGTTTCATCATTTACCAGCACCACCGCGAACTGGTGTACAAAACCGACTCGCTCAACGATCGCCTGCAGGACTACAACGCCCTCATTGCGCAGGTCGTCGACAGCAACCGCGTGGACAAACAGCGGCTGGACCGCTTTCTGCATTATCACAAAACCAAGGAGCTGCGCATCACCATCATTACCGACCGTGGCGACGTACTCTTTGACAACCGGGCCGACTCGGCCGAATGGACCAACCACCTGAGCCGCCCCGAAGTGCGCCGGGCGCTGCGACACAAACAGGGCTTCGACCTGCGCCGCTTTTCGCATACCACAGGACTCGAATACTTTTACGTAGCCACTTATTTCCCCGAAATCCATCTCATTGTCCGTTCGGCCCTGCCCTATGACGACAACCTGATGCAGATTCTCCAGGCCGACTCCAACTATTTCTGGTTCACGCTGGTGCTCACACTGCTGCTCGTAGGGTTGTACTTCTTCTTCACCCAGCGCATCGGCAAGAGCATCAAGCAACTGCGCCAGTTTGCCAAGAAGATGGAGGCCGAGGAAATACCCGACCCTGACTCACTCAACTTCCCCCACAACGAACTGGGCGACATCTCACGCAACATTGTACACCTCTACGCCCAGCTGCAAAGCAGCCGCCGCGACAAGGAGCGCCTCAAGCGCCAGCTGACGCAGAACATTGCCCACGAGCTGAAAACACCCGTGGCCAGCATACAGGGATACCTGGAAACCATCGTCAAGACGCCGGACATCGACATGGATACCTGCCGCATGTTCCTGCAGCGCTGCTATGCCCAGAGCTGCAGACTGACCAACCTGGTGCGCGACATTTCAGCCCTGAACAGCCTGGACGATACCCACGACAACTACGAACGCGCCACCATCAACCTGCTCGAACTGGTCAAGGGCGTGCAGCAGGACGTACACCTGCAACTGGAGGAGAAACAGATGAAAATGATGCTCCACATCTCACCCGAGGTAACGATCAACGGTAACTCCGGTTTGATTTACTCCATCTTCCGCAACCTGACGGACAACGCCATCTTCTACGCCGGACAGAGCAAGGTCATCACCGTAGAGTGCGAGGCACAGGATGCCGACTGGTACGTCATCCGCTTCTCCGACAACGGAAACGGCGTCAGTCCCGAACACCTGCCCCACCTCTTTGAACGCTTCTACCGCGCCGACAAGGGACGCTCACGCAAACTGGGCGGAACAGGTCTGGGCCTGGCCATCGTAAAGAACGCCGTGCTCTATCATGGCGGACAAATCCAGGTAGAAAATGAGACGGCCGGCGGCCTGCTCTTCACCTTCACCCTCCCCAAGGACCACACGCCGCTTCAGCCTGAAAACAACGATGAAGAGGAGGACGACGAGGATTAATTCGCTCCTTTCCCTACATGTATAATACAAAAGGCCGGTTTACCATCAGAAAGGTAAGTCGGCCTTTTGTATTGTCATATTACTGGGCTAAAGACTGCGTATGCGGTCGTCGAAATCCTTTGCTCCCCCTTTCACACCGAATATTTTCTGCAGCAGGCGTGCCCTTGTGTTGGTGACCGATTGTGACGACATGCCCGTCAGTACGGCAATCTCCGTAGGTATGAAGCGCAGGCGCGTCAGTATAATGACGTTGATTTCGTTGGGCGAGAGGTTGGAGTGATTGGCAAACAGGGCGCACAGGTTGCCGTCGTAGCGGTTGGTCAACTGATGCAGTGCACTCCAGTCCTGCGGTTCGGCCAGGCGTCCGGCAGAAGCCCGGCGGTGGAGCGCATACACGCGGTCGTCGCTAATCAGCCGGTCTTCCATGTCCCACTGCTCCGGCTTGCGGCGGTCGTTCTGGTAGGTGGCCAGCTGCGCCTGCATCTGCTCCATTTCATGTGTTTTCTCTTCAATCAGTCTGACATTCCTTTCCCGTGCCTGCTGCAATGCTTCGAGCCGCTGTTTGAGGCTGCGGTAGTTCTCCAGGTCACGCGTGTAGCCGGTGTTCAACTCCTCGAGCGTCATGTTCTGCCGGCTGATTACGCGGCCGTAATGGCCTATTTTGCGCCGGTGATAAATGATGACCCCCGCCATCACCATCAGCAGCACGACGGCTGCGCCGCCCATGCGCATCAAATTGGCGTGATAAAGACGTTCGCCCCGCCTGCTGTCATAATCTTTTTGCAGTTCGACGAGCGAGCTTGCCGTTTCGAGCGGGATGTCGTTGTCATACACGTCGTTGAGCCTATCGCTCAGAAACAGCCTCGCCTTGTTGTCGCCTCTGGTGCGGGCCAGGGCAATAAGTTTTTTCAGGGCACTCTTGCTGATGTCCGGTGCGTCAGAGCCGGCAGCGTCGTACCACATGCGCTCGGCCTGCTGCACGCGGCCCGTGGCCGCGTAAATGTCGCCCAAACGGAGCGACGCCATGCGGTCGGGGCAACCTATGTAGGCCTGCGTGAGCAGCCGAAGGGCGCGGACCGTATCGCCACGGTTAATGTGGTAGCAGCCCAAATTGGTGCGTATGACGGCCTGCACCTTCGGACCGGCTTTTTCAAGCAGCGGCCGGCAGTGGTTCATGCACACCATGAAACTGTCGGTGCGATTAATCCGCAGATACTCCGTGGCCATGTCGTTCCAGGCCAGGGCCACATGGTCAGGGCTTCCGGTGCGTTGCGCCGCGTCGAGTTCCATGCGCCGGTATTTCATCACCAGATCGTGATGCCCCGTCAGCGTGTTCATCAGGGCCAGAGCCGCCTCGCCCCGCGCATGCAGGTCGAGGCCGTCGTGAAACCTCCTTTTCCCGGTAAACGGGTCGCTGCGGTAGCCGTAGGGCGACGTGACGCGGATATGCCGCAGCGGATAGCACACGCTGAGATAACGCTCCACCCACTCCTTTTTACGCGCCTCGACGGACGTCGCATCCTGTGCGGGGGTCGCTTCCACAGGCGACGGCCACGGGTTCTCCGGACCGGAAAGCAGCAGCGCCGCCCGGCAACTGTCCGGCACGGCAGCTACGGTAGCGAACCGCGCGTCGGCCGGTATCGTGCAGACCGAAAGGCACCACATCATCAAAAGCAACATCCTTTTCATGCGGCAAAGATAACGCCCGCTTCCGACGGCGGGCCAAAGTCGCCATACTTTCTTCCGAAAACATGGAAATTAAGCGATTCAGAATATGATTTTAGCATGAAAATCATATTCTGAATATAAAAATCGAGCGCCACAACGATTTATAACACACTATTTTTGTTAGACAGAATAAAATTACCATACCTTTGCAGAGTATAATTTTTCAACATAATCAGAATATGAAAACAGCACGATTCGAATTTGACGAACTGCCTTTTCAGACGCTGGCCCGCTTCGGCCTCACGCAGGAGATGATCGAAGATCTACCGATGCGCGTGCTGGACGAGCTGTGCGAGGGCCGCCACTCGCCCGTACTTCCCGTGCGCGTGAGCGACGAGAACGGGAAGACGGTAGAGAGCCGCACCCGCCTGGTCTTTTACCGGATGGAGAACGGACAGGTGGACGTGCTCTTCTATCCTGTACTGAAATCCTCGCCGCTGGACCGCTATGACCGGGAGCAGCAGAAACAGCTACTTGCGGGCAAAGCGATCCTCGCGGACACCCCGACGGAAGACGGACGGCACACGAAGGCTTTCGTGCAGATCGACCCCGAGACGAAACAGGTGATGTCCGTCCCTACGCCCATCATCGGGCGCAACCTGCAGGTGCTGGCCGAGGAGCTGCACATGGGCACGGCGGAGATAAACGGAATGCAGCACGGCGACCCGCTGACGATGGTCGTGGACGACGAGCCCGTCACGGTGGGCATCGACCTGCACGCGGCCACCGGCATCCGCTTCTGCGCGGGAGACGAGCAGAAATGGAGGGAGCAGAGCAAGCGCGAATGGGACAAGTACACCTTCGGGGTGTACGGCTGCTGGGTAATGGACGACGAGGGCAACCTCAATTACGTGTCCGAAGAGGAGTACACCGAGGAGCTGTGGAACGAACAGAAAAAGAGCGCCGAGCGCAACCGCGCGGCGGCCCTGCACAAATAAAGGGAGCAAAAGGCAATGGCACACGGCGAATACTACCCCGAAGAGGTACTGGTAGAGAAGGTACAGGCGGGAGAATACGGCTGGCTCGACTACGTGAACCACTTCTCGGCCGAGTGGCAGGACGAATACGTCCGCTACTGCGAAAAACGGGGGCTGATGGTCGGCGAGGAATCCGCCGCCGAGTTCGTCCGCTACAAGGACGACCAACTGGAGGCGGCCATGGAGGCCGGCGACGCATAACAGGCAACCATCACGACACAGGACTATGGCGATACGAACGAATACCAATCCCCGGCAGATGGACTTGCAGCCCGAGTTGCGCGACATACTGATGCGCAACGGGCTTCAGGCCCACGTGGCGCTCGACAGCGGGGGCTACCGGCTGCTCGTGCAGGGGCACGACTCGCCGCTGCTGAGTTACCCGATCACCGAGCGGCAGATGCTCGCGCTCACGGACTGGGGGACGCTCACGGCCAACAAGAAAGCCTACAACGTGCTGACGGGTATCCTGTCGAAAGATTTCTACCTGCCCAAGGATTTCGTCCATGCCCGCAACGCCAACGGCCGCGTAGCCATGGGGCTGCACGGCTACCGCATAGGCATCGGCGAGTACGGACGGCTGGGACGGTTGGGCATGCCCCCGCCGTTTCTGGGCTGGACGCCGCGCCACCAATGGGGCTTCCACCTGCGGCGGGTCGGCGGGCGGCTCTTCTATCCGGGACCGTACACCGTTCCCGAACGATGGGACGGGCGCATGAAGCCCGGCGAGATGCAGTCGGGCGGATACGGATTCTACTACAAAGGCGACAGGCAGCCGCAGGCAGCCCCCGTGCAGCAAGACGTATTGCGACAGTTGGAGGCGGTCATCGAACCGATGGCGGGCATCCCGCGCAGCGGGGAACCGGCCCGGCCCTACAAGGAGCTGATCGCCTCGCCGGTCTATTTCTCCAACGAGAAATGGCTGGAGTGCCTCGCCTCGCACGGGCTGATCGTGGATGCGGAGCGGCGGACGCTGACCGTACAGTCGGAGCGTGTCGCGGCCGATATGGTCTACGACCTGACGGAAGAAGAGACGGCCGCGCTGACCTCCGGCTCCATCGAGGAACACCCCGTCGAAAGGCGGCTGGAGACACTGAACCGCATCATCGGCGAGGACTTCGCCGACCCGGTAACGGTGGAAGTCCTCGACAGCGAGCGGCGTATCGACATCGGCCTGCACCCGGAAATAGCTCGGGAGCTGGCCGAGCGGCAACGGCAGGAAGAGGAGCTGCTGCGGCCGTTGGAGAATCCGATGCCGCAGGAAGATATACTGCACGGAACCGATGCGGCCGTAGACGGGCGCGACCTGCCGCTGCTTGACGAGCGTAAGGGATGGTACCGGGAGGAGATGTACGGGCGGGAAGTGGAGGTCGGCCAGATCGGCGTACACCCGGCGCAGGCGGAGGGGAAATACGTGATGACCGCCGTGATCGACGGCCGGGTCGTCAGCCACGAGATCACCCAGCGGGACTACGACCGCTTCCTCGCCGTGGACGACTACCACCGCATGAAGCTCTTCTCGAAGATTTTCAGCGAGGTGGAGATGAAGCCGCGGCCGGAGACGCAGCGCGGCCTCGGCGTGAAAATCTTCGCGGCCCTGACCGCCGCAGCCCTCTTTTCGGGCGGAATCCTGCAATCCTTAAATGCTCAAAATATGGAAATACCGAAAAAAGTCAGCCCGTTTCCCGTGGGCGACAAACTGCCGGAACAGTTTTCGAAGTACTTTATCGGGCAGGCCTGGCTCGCTCCGCTGACGGACGACAAGCGGCTGAACGCGCCCGTGTCGAACGTCACCTTTTC
>ENA-OPXC01002551-OPXC01002551.1-human-gut-metagenome-genome-assembly--contig:-NODE-2551-length-10632-cov-4.697835_pt1 | contig 10632 bp, 8 predicted proteins | sample MGYA00241512_ERZ502016 | MGnify/ENA primary metagenome ERZ502016 (study PRJEB25962, sample SAMEA2043043) | human gut metagenome | biome: human gut; feature: human-associated habitat; material: faeces...
CAGATGAACCTGCGCACTCTTGGATATGGAAGTATTCTCGGGCTGCTTCTGTTTGGTGTGTTTGCTTTTCTTGTTCCGGGAATGAAATACACGACCGCTTCCAATGCTGGATTCCTGGTTGGTATTGTGTCGGTATTCGTACCGGTAGTACACAGCTTTTTAAAACACAAACTGCCATCCAAACGTACAACTCTTGGAGTCCTTTTGGCTTTACTTGGAATCTGCCTGCTTACATTTCTCTCCACTTTTACAATTAATCTTGGAGATATTTTATGTATCCTCAGTGCATTTTCCTACACCATCCAGATTATTCTGATGGATCATTTTACAAAAGAAACTGACAGCTTTCTTCTTGGAATCTGGCAACCTGGATTTACCGGTCTGTATGGTGTGATCTTTACATTTTTATTTGAGACTCCCTCACTTCCAGGCAGTGGCGCGCAGTGGGGTGCAATTCTTGGTCTGGCGATACTCTGCAGTGCTTTTGGATTTATCGTTCAGCCAGTTGCTCAAGAATACACATCTCCGGAACATACCAGCATGCTTTTCGCACTGGAACCAGTATTTTCTATGATTTTTGCCTATATTTTTCTCCATGAAAAATTATCTCTGCAAGGAGCAATTGGGGCATTTCTGATTATGGTCGGTGTCGTGATTGCTGCAAGCACCCATGAAGAGTGATTACGCCCTCTTTTCCCGGAAATTTGTTTTATTTTTTCAACAGTCTCATATGTATCGGGGAATTCCATTCCAGTATCCCCAAATAACACCTTAAAGCAGTTATGAGGAAGTGCTCTTTGAACCAAATCCAAGGCAACGACACTGTCCTTACCACCAGAAAAAGCTACATAAAAAACATCCACCTTGTCTTGATACTCAATAAAAGTATTATATATTTTCTTTATAGTTTCCTGTACAAGCTGCTCCATTAACTGTCGATTCTTATCGACCATAGCAGGTATATCAACAAATCGAAGAGGATAACCTTCCGGCTCCGGGTCTTCAATAAGAACTAATTCCGGAGGTGTATAAAGAGAGCCTCCCTTAGTTTTTGCAACGAGTCTTCCTCGATAATAATAATTATTGGCTTCTGCCCACATATATGGGAAACTGTCATTTTTATCATAATCCCAATATTTATCAAACCCTAAAATATCAAGTTCTTTATAATAAACGGGTCTGGGTTCCTTTGAAAATGCCAGTGGCATTGGGGTTAATATATAACCACCGGTAGAACTATCCCATTCGTATGCATACATCCTGTTTATTCCTTCCTGTTCCGAATTTGTGTTGCTTTCCGCATAGCAGTATCTAAGTCCTTATAACTACGCCTTGTAATCATATTAACATCTGCAAGATAATTCAGTGCTTCGCTTTTCTTTAATTCAATTCGGCTTTCAGAAAGCACTGCTGCACAAGCATCCTCAAATTCTTTAATTTTTCCATCTTTTTTAACAATAGCTCCTGCCACATTGTGCAGGGATTGTCCATTATTCAAAAGTACAAACTTTTTGCTATATGAAATCAAAAAGCTCTCTAACATATACTCATTCCATTCATATCCAACAGATGGGAATGCAAGGAAAGAGTCTATCTCACGAATTCTGATGTAATCCTTTGACATAAAGCTCTCAATAACTTTATCGACTGAATCCACATCAAAATTTATCCGTTTTTTTGAGACAAATAAATCGTGACTGACTCGCACTGAAACTTCTGATAAAGCGTCGAAATAAATTACAGTATCTAATTCTTTTGAAAGTATATATATTTCGTCTGCTGTAAACTCTGCATGATGTTTAGCATACAACTGATATACATCTCTCATAGAAAAACTGTCTTTTGGCAGGCTGATAACAGCACCTTCAAAACGAAACCTTCCGCTAAATCGTTGTTCGATTGCATTTCTAATTCCAAGACCTGAAAGGTACAGATTATTTTCAACAAATAATGGAAATTTATCTTGAATCATATTCCAGACATTCGTCCAAATTGCATATTCGTCCTCACTGATAAAACTCTCAATAATCTCTGCAATATTCTCCAGTTCACCATCAGTGATTTCAAAAATATCTGTATGAAAATACTCGCCCTTAGAATTTCGTAAAAATCGAGAATCCGTTTTAATGATTCTGTCAACTCGTTCTTGTGGGATATGTGATAATGTGCTAAAAACATCATCAAGTCTCATTGGTTTACCGGCGGAAAGAAAATATTCTTCAATTTCCTCTGTGTGGTCAATTTTTACATTTCTATCAACCGACATATAATCTGAAAAATAATAATATTTATCTTTCTCAGCCGAATACTCAATATAAGCTTTCAACATTTTTTCGTCTGCCAGTGTAAAGCAACTTGCAAAAGCATCTGATAAATCCTGATAAATCGCCTTATAATAAAGCACCGACTTTCCAGTGGAGAAGCAGTTATCAATGTATGCGAACAAAGTTTCCTTTGTGTTGTTATCAATTATTCCCTCAGCAGGAAAAAGTCTGTCTTTATATAGCACTCCACAATAACGCAATCTTTCTTCCAAGGCTTCATCATCAAAAGTGAGAGTTTCATCAAAAAGTGCATCATACATTTCTCTGAAATTCTCAAAATCAATAGAATCAAATTGCATTCCGTTGCGGTATCGTCTTAAAAGAGTGATTTCAAATTTTGACTTATCAAAATCTTTCGGCTGTACTTTTTCAATCTCTTTAGCAACCGGAAGTGATGTTTTTTTCACTGATAAAGATTTTCTTTCTTTTGCAGGAAGTTGACCTCCCATTTTTAAGTATTTCTTAAATGCTGCTCTAAATCGATTATGTTGCTTAGCATTAAACTCCAGAAACTCATTATCTCCCATGAGCACTCGAATCAGCGTTGATGCGTCTTCAAAACCGCAATCATAAATCATGTGTGAGGCATAATTATGATTTTTTGCATATTCCTCTGCTGTTCTTATTGCTGAAACATAACTTCGGCACGAAGCTTCTGCCATTTTCTCATAATTACACAAAAAATCGAAAAATTGACCATCTGTAACTATGTCCTTTTCTTCTATCTTATATGGTTGTACCTGTTCCCGTAAAACTGAATTGGCATTTTTCCCAAACGAATAAATATCATCCGCCAATTTTGTTGCCCAAGATACATCATTTAGAATACTTATTACCAATTCCTCATCAGTACCATTGCCTAACATGGACATTATTTTTTCTAAAGTCATTCCATTGGGGTCATCGTATACCTTGGAAATATAATAAAGTTTCTGATAGATTTGAGAATATTTACTGTCCGAACTTTGGTTATCTTTAGCTTCAACATTGTCGCCTGAATCCTCTGTTGAGATTTCTACATCAGGAATCTTTATGCCAGACCTCTTTTCGCTTTGCTGCAAAAATTTCTTATATAAAGGTACTGCTTTATCAAGAACAATTGCTGTCTTTTTATGCATCAACCTATATATTTTCATTCCAAGGAGCTTTGATGCAACGGTTATAAATTCATTTTTATTATTCATATCCCAAAAGCTCACTTTGCTCAAGCTACGAGAGCAGCAATACTCCGAACCTTCATCAAGTGCATTAACTATTGTATTAGAACTATATTTGCTTATTGGATTAGATGAAAGCCATTGAATAAATTTTTCTCTTGTATTCATATTATTCATAGCCTCCTTGTATCCTATTTGTTCTTTTGCAAGTATGAGTATTTTCTCAAATTCATCTGAATTTAATTTGCTCATTTTTGCCATTTCAATATATAACTTACTAGCTCCCGGTAATCCTTTTTTCCCATCTGTCAAGAGATACTCCATTTTTGTCATCTGAAGTGCAATTCCGTTTTCATTACGAAACACTTCATCTATGTTAATCCCATTTGCCTTTGCACGTTGTCTAAGCAAATTTGATAATTTATGTACGCACTCTGCTTTATCAATTTTATTGTCACGAATTCTGTTACAAGCATCTATCAACAATGCTACTTCATACTCGTCCCATCCTATCCGAACTGTCATATCAATCCTCTATAATTTGACAAATATCCCCGATATCACAATGGAACACCTTACAAATCCTCATCAGCACTTCCATAGATACCGTTTCATCTTTATTAAACTTTGTTGCAACAGATGATGAAATATCTGCTGCACGCATTAAATCCTGTCTATTCATCTGATTATCAATCATAAGTTTACGAAGCTTATTATAGCTTATTTTCATCTGTAACGCTCCTTTGCTGTACACTTCATTCTTAGTTACAGTTACACGGATACTATTTTATCACATCATGTTCATTTTTTCAAGATGTGTGTGTTGCAACGCCTCATTTCAAGCTATAGTTGTCACTTTTTACAAACACCTATTATTCAATCCCTATATACCCGATGGCTACTCAACTGAGCAGCCATCTTTTCAATTTTCCAGACACCGTCTGGAATTTTTAATATGCCGGAATACCGTATCCATAGATATTGCTGCTTCCGACTGCGTACTGTCTTTGCTTGCAGGCGTCGCCTGAGTTACCCTCTACGGTATAAACTGTGCCATTCTCACACTTCTCTACGATACCAACGTGGTCTGTTGTACCGTCGCCTTCCCAATCAAAGAAGATAATATCTCCTACCTTTGGTTCATAAGTGCGGTCTTGCCATTTTCCATTTGACTTAAACCAGTTTGCACCATCCACGCAACCTGCAAATTTCGGAACAAGTCCGCTTTCAATATACCCGCATTGGTCAGCACACCAAGATACGAAGCAGGCACACCATTCCACTCGACTATTAAAGCCGTACCAGCTCCAGTAAGGTTGTCCGCCCTGATTGCCTAGCTGTGTCAAGGCAACCTCAACAATCGCCTGATTACCTCCGGCAGTAAAGGCTCGCCCATACGGATAGTATCTCAGAACGTGAGCCGGATATTGGGTATCTCCATAACTATCCCAACCAAGCCTTTGTGCCTGCTGAGTGGAAAACTCCACTGCATTGGCATAAGAATAACCGCCATACTTTGTTTTTGCCCAAGAAATATACCCATTACCGAAGTTGTAGCCTTGCAAGGCAAGTTTGATATGCTCCATATCTATCGGACTTTCCACTTCTGCCGAAGTAAGAGCCGCTTTCAATTCCTGAACTCCACACTGGATAGAATATTCAGGGTCTTTAATTCCATTAGGTTCGTGCGGATACCTTGTATTGAAACTTCCCTCTGCTGCCTGCATAGGGTCAAGTCCTCTGCCGCCGCTTTCCTGCATCATAACCGCCTTGATAAGTTCTACATACTCAGGAATGCCGTACTCTTTGGCATACTTCTGTATGATGGGTTCATAGGCTTCTACCTCTGCACTTACCGGAGTATAGGAATTACTGTCACTTCCTCCTCCAAACATTGCTACGGCAGCACCAAACAACACGACAATCATAATAATCAGCACCGCTATCCAACCGCCTGCGGCGATTGCTGCTACAAGTGCTTTTGTCCCTGCAATAATCGCTTTGACTGTCGCAACAGTAGCTTTCGCTGTGGCTTTAACGGTATCTGCTGTGGCTTTCGCCGCTTTCTTTGCCGTCTGAGCCGCTTTCTGTGTTGCTTTGGCTGTTGTTTTTGCTGTTTTCTGTGCTATAATGGCAGCTTCTTTTGTGGTCTTAATAGAAGTCTTTGCCGTTTGTTCTGCGGTCTTGACCGACCTTTGAACAGTATTGGTTGCACCTTTCGATACGGTCTTGACTGTCGTATTTCCTGCCGACCTTGCAGACTGTTTAATTGTTTTCTCCGTACGCTCCAGAGTTCGGATGCTCTGTTTTCCGACAGGATTGACCGATTGTTTCTGAAGCTGTTTCTCTGCACGCTTGGTCTTGAAATTCTCAATTCCCGTTTTGGCTTTCTGATAATTCTGTCTTGTTTCACGCACACCCCATCTGCCGACTTTATCTGCACGGTATGCTGTTTCGTGAACAGTCCTATCCGTTGCCGCTTCGATTTTATCGGAAGCATATTCCTCTGCGGAATTTTCCGAAGCATTGGTGGAATGTTCTGCCTTATCTTTCGTCATCACATAGGCTTTCTTCATTCGCTCCGTGGCAACTGCTGCCTTATTTATGGTCTTGATTGTACCTTTGCTTGTATCTCTTGTTTTTATATCAGCCATCGGTTTCCTCCTTTCTCGAAAAATAATAGAGAGTGGGGTTTAATCCACTCTCTTAGCGACAACAACAAGCCTGCCATTGTTTCTTGAATATTCACAAGTAGAAAGAGAAATCAGCTTGTCGCCATATTCTGCCGATACTCCGGTATCATACAAAGAAAGTTCCTTGCACTTAGCAACATACGCATCAAACTCTGCCGCATTTTCTGCGTCCGTAAACTCATAATACTTAAAGCTGTCAGAGCTGTTTGTATAAACAACCGTCTTAAAGACTGCAATCACTTCATACTGGTGTCTATCCGTCAGTGTATCAAAGGTAATCGTCTTATGACCTTCCCAAAAGCTCTTGTTTCTGTACTTCATCAGTCCCGTAAACATCGAGCCGTCATTCATATGGTGTCCGTATATAATGATGTTGTCTGAAGGTTTCTGCACATCACAATTTTCCTGCACATATGGACAGCCATAAGCGGAATAGGTCTTATCAAACTTGTGCTTCAGGTAGAAGTTCGGCTCATTTACAGACTGCACGACCGGATAGTTGATATTGGTATCCTCAACCTTTATCCAACCCACCATATCCTCATTCTGCCGATAGAGTTCAAGATATTCCGCAAGATAGTCCTTATCTTCCGAAAACGTCACGCCCTCATTTTCCTTTGGCGGCTCGTCCTCCACAATCTCCGCAAGGTTATCATAGACTTCATTCTGCTTGGCAGAGTCAATGTGATTACGGATAATAAAGAAGGTGCTTACAGACAACACTACCGTAAACACCATCGCAATAATAATATAGATTTTTCTGCTCATTTTCTCTTACCTTTCCATATCGTTTCTCTTAGGTGGAGTCAAATCTCTGCAATACTCCGGATACCTCAACTTGATACCCTCCATAAAATACGGAGCATATCCGCAACAGAACAGTTCCTCCGGTGTATAGAGATTTTCCCTGCCTTCTTCCGTAAATCCATTCCAGAGATTAAAGGCAAGGTGGCAGACCTTGACTGTGCCACTTGTCTGCCAACCGCCGTGCATACCTTCCGGTATGATGCAATCCCTCTTAAAATCAAACATCTTTCCGATGTTCATTCTTGTTTCTTCTGAAATACCCATCACATAGAAAAATGCTCTGTGATAGCAGTCGTTGACTTTGCACTTATCCAGATTTTCCAATACAAAATCTCTGTGTGCAGCATTGCGAAATTGAATCTTAGACATTGTAAATCCCTCCTTATGCTTCGCCTGGTTTGGTTGTCATCAGTTTATAAAGTTTCGTGTTCTTAGGGAATTTGTTTGCAAACGGTACAAGCGAACTTCCCACCTTGATAAGTCCGTGTCCTGCTTCCACATTCGTGATATAGGACATCTGGAGGTCAGAAATATTCAGAAGTTTTGCAAGCTCAAGCCTGTCTGTGGAAGCCTGATTCAGCATAATGATGAACTCTGAGTTTGCAAGCATTGTTCTCGCTGTGTGGCTCTGCAAAAGGTCATCGACATTCTGAGTGATTCCACTTGCGTATGCACCGTATTTTCTCACACGCTTCCACAAGGTAAAGAGGAAGTTTGCAGAGTATTCGTGCTGGAACAGAAGATAAATCTCATCAATGAAGATAAAGGTGTTCTTACCCTTTGCACGGTTCTGTGTGATACGGTTCAGGATAGAGTCAAGGACAACAAGCATACCAATCGGCATAAGCTGTTTACCCAAATCAAGAATGTCATAGCAGATAAGGCGATTATTGGTATCCACATTCGTCTGCTTTGCAAAGGTATTCAGAGAACCGTGTGTGAAAAGTTCAATGGCAAGTGCCAGTTCCTTTGCTTCCGGTTCGTCCTGCTGCAAAAGTTCTGCCCTGAAATCCTGCAAGGTCGGTATATGTCCCTGATAGTCATTCTGCTGATAACTGCGATACACGCTTGCCGTGCAACGGTCAATGATAGACTTCTGCTTTGCTCCGAGATTTGTTCCGCCGATAAGCTGTTCACAAAGGGACATAATAAACTCGGATTTCAAAATGACAGGGTTTGCACCGTCGCCGTAATCCTTATTCATATCCATTGCATTGATGTGATTGTCGGAAGTAGCAGAAATATTGATTACCTCTCCGCCCATTGCATTGACAAGCTGTGAATACTCTCGCTCAGGGTCGATGATGATAATATCCGCATCTGAAGAAAGCACCTGATTGATGATTTCTCCCTTTGCCGCAAATGACTTACCGCCACCAGATACACCGAGAATAAAGGAGTTACCATTCAAAAGCTGCTTACGGTCTGCGATAATCATATTTTTGCTGATAACATTCTGACCGTAATAGATACCGTTCTCGTGGAAAATATCCTGCACCCTGAATGGGATAAATACCGAAAGGCTCTCTGTTGTAAGTGTTCTGAACGCATCAATCTTTCTTGTTCCAAACGGCATTACCGTGTTGAGTCCATCTACCTGCTGAAATCTCAGTGTTGCAAACTGGCAAAGATGTTTTCTTGCTGTGGTAAGCAACGCTTCCGTATCATTCTCAAGCTGTTCCTTACTGTCTGCTGTAATAACCATTGTGATAACAGCGAACATCATTCTCTGGTCACGGGTCGTAAGGTCATCGAGGAACTCTTTCATTTCTTTCTTCTGCTGCTCCATATCATACGGAACAGTTGCAGAGAAGTTGTTATTGGCATTCTGCCTACGCTGCCAGTTTGTGATATTGGTTTCCACACCAAGCAGACGGTTCTCTGCTTCCTTTACTGCTTCATCAGTTGGAACGGGAACAATATCAATGGACATCATCAGATTTCTGTTCATATCCGTAAGTTCCGCTACCATACTGTCTTTGATATAGGACGCATATTCACGAAGAAAAAGGACTCTTCCATAACGGTTTCCCATCTTGAAATAGTCCTTTTCAAATTCCATTGTGTCGGGGCAGATATAATCCTTAAAATCGTGTCCCTTTTTTCTTGTTTCCTTAATATCAAAGTGGAAAGAGCTTTCTTCTCCCACACGATAGAAGTCGTGGAAAATACGAAGTCTTTCGTCTGTTTCCAGTTCCACACACTTACTTCCAAGCCTGCCGAAGTGAGCAATCAAATCTGCACCGACACGGGCAAAATAAGTTCTTGCGTCCTCCACACTCTTTTTGTTGATGGAAATGGTAATATACTTATCCTGAACAATGGAGTTTGCACCCGTTGCCTTATCAAGAAGCATTTTGTTATATTCCTCTCGATACTCGTCCAGATTATCTCCGGTTGTCGGAATAAGGATTGTCTGCTCAAAATCCAGTCTGTTGAGCCGACGATTATTGATTGTGATTTTTGTCGTTGCACCACTGTCAAGAGAGTTCAGAAGTTCGGAATATTCAAGGAACATCGCTTCCTTATCCTCACGGCTCGCCACTGCATAGTTAATATCCGTAAAGCGGTAGGTCTTTGAATATTTATCCTTTCCCACTTTGAAAATGCCATCATCAAAGATAGCTGCCACGGGAATCACGTCCTGCACCCCTTTCGGTACAACAAATTTTTCTTTATCCTGCTTAAACAAATTTGTAAGAGTCTTAATCATTTGACTTCAATACCTCCTTCTGCTTCTGTTCAATGCTTGGCTTCATCAGTTCGTAATAAACATTGGTGGAGTGAAATACCAGCTTCTTCGGCATTAAAAACTCCGATTTTATCCACGCATAGATTGCTTTCTCTGCGGTCATACCGTTGTACTTCACAAAGCCAAGTGCCGCAAACGGAGCAGCACCCAAAATGCACACCCACGATACGGTTTCCGTGCCAACATACGGTCTGAGCAAGAAATACAGTCCTACCGCAACGCCACAAGCGAGAACAGAAAAAATGAACTGTCTGAGCGACAGTCCAAAAAACATTGACTCTGTATAATTTCTGATTTCTCGGTTAATTTTTACTTCCATATCTGTTTCCTTTCCTGCGGTTTCGGTCTTTCTCCCTCACGCATTTATCATTCAGGCAAAAGACTTTGCCTTTTCGTTTACCGCCATAGTAAACGCATTTCTTACAATCTCTTTGGTTCATCTCAAAATCTCTCCTTAAAGTCCCATCATCTCTCGGATAATACGGTCAGACATTTTCACTGCACCGACAAGAACGAGCATATTAAATACCAGTTCCCCGATATATGCCCACACCTGCGTAACTGCTGCTGCATCAGGATTCACTACTGGTGGCGATGAAGCAAATACGGAGAAAATAATACAAGCAAGTACAATGACTGCTCCCTCAAGCAGAACTGCACAATAGCTCTTGATAAAACTCTTGCCTACATTCTGTGTAGGTTCTCCTGCAAATGTGGAAAGCGGTATCGGTGCAAGTGCTGTGTACATATACAACTTGAAAAATCGTCCATACACTGTCATTATCAGAATGAACGACAGCACCGTGATAAATAATCCTCCGATAAGCGTTACCGCCCACAAAGGGATACTCTCAAAAAATCCGCAATCCTCTATGGTCGTTACCATCTCTGTGGGTAAG
>ENA-OPXC01002554-OPXC01002554.1-human-gut-metagenome-genome-assembly--contig:-NODE-2554-length-10624-cov-3.053174_pt1 | contig 10624 bp, 10 predicted proteins | sample MGYA00241512_ERZ502016 | MGnify/ENA primary metagenome ERZ502016 (study PRJEB25962, sample SAMEA2043043) | human gut metagenome | biome: human gut; feature: human-associated habitat; material: faeces...
CAGAATCCAAGCGAAAACAAAATGGATGCCTCCCGTAAAATTCAGGGAAGCATCCATGATGAAAAGTTAATGATTCAATTTTGAACCGGTGTCCGGAAAACTGGGGACAGATCATTTATTTTACAACAGCAATGGCCTCAATCTCGATCGTCATTCCCCCATTGAATTTGCCCACCTGCATCGTGCTTCTTGCCGGCGGATCCTCCGGAAAATACTGCCGGTAGGTTTCATTAAACAAAGCGAACTGATCAATATCTGCCACAAAGACTAAGGTCTTAAAAACATGATCCATATCAGATCCGGCTTCCTCCAGAATTGCTTTCATGTTCTTCATAATCTGATGTGTCTGAGAAACAATATCATCGGGAGCTGCCAGTTTCCCTGTTTCCGGATCCACACCTGTTATACCTGCTGTATAAATGAGATCTCCGATTCGAAATGCTTGGGAATACCAGCCGCCGGGCTGTGCAGCTTTGGACGTTGAGATTTTTTTCATTTCCATAAGATTATCTCCTGTTCTTTGAGAAAAGGCTGCTGTACAAGCGTGCAGCAGCCTTTAAGATCTTTTGTAAATTAGTTTCCGTCAGCTGCGGTTCTGTTTTTCTTATCGAAGAAATAGTAGGCAGGCAGACCGGTAACAAGTGCAACGCCACTGGCAATCAAGGCTGCATTACGTGCCCACATGAACGTGGAAACCAGAAGGATGCCGTTTGCAAAAATTGCAATAACCGTCATAATTTTCCACGCCGGGCATTTCCAGCCGGGGTTATAGTCAGCCTTTTTGTGGTGAACAAACATGGTGCAGAACACCAGCATGTTTTTCACCAGACAAATAAATGTGAAATAGCCCAGAAGATCGTTGATGCCGGAAACGCAAACCAGAATGATTGCGTAAATAGCCTGAGCCATCAGTGCAAAGGAAGGCGTATTGTATTTGGGATGTACTTCCGCAAAACGGCTGTACCATAATCCGTCCTTTGCCATTGCGTACTCCAGACGAGGCTGGTACATCGTTGCACCGGAAACCGATCCCATAATTACAACGATTGCCATCAGCGCGGTGATGATGCCTGCAGTGGAACCGATTACAGGGATTTTTGAGAATGCAAGCGCAATAGGAGCATCGGAGGCCGCAAGCTCTCCCAGAGGGATCAGGCCTGCTGCAATGGTAGAAAGACCGGCGTACAGAAGAATGACAATTGCAATGCAGTAGATCATTACCTTTGGCATGGTCTTGTCGGGATCTTTTACTTCGCCTGCCATATAGCAAGCGCCTATTGCGCCATCGTAAGACCATGTGGTTGCAGATACGCCGGCGAGCAAGGCGGCAATTCCTACTGGAGCGCCTGCAGCAGCGGGCACAGAAATCAACTCAGTGTTCATGTAGAACAGGCCAACGCCAACCAGCAGGAAGAAGGGCAGCAGCTTCAGACTGGTAATAAAAGCCTGAAACCGTGCGCCGGCTTCTACGGAGCGATAATGCAGCGTGGTGAAACCAATAATCAGCAGGATTGCTACGACTTTAATGCCGATTCCTGTCAGTGCAGGAATGAAGAAAGCAAGATAGCTGGCGATTGCCAAGGACATGACAGAGCAGGTTGAAGGATCGGTTGCCCAGAAGGCCAGCCAGCCGTTCAGGAAGGCCACAGGACGCCAGCCTGCTTCTTTCAGCCATGTATATTGACCGCCATCTTCCGGATATGCTGATGCAAGCTCCGCATAGAGAAGATTCTGGGGGATCATGATCAGACCACCGATAACAAAGCTGACAATCATCATCAACGCAGAACCGGATGCACCAGCCACTTCCGCCAGCGACGAGAAAATACCGGAACCAATCGTTGTGCCGACAGCCACTGCCAAGGCGGCGCCAAGCCCCAGCTTCCGCTTCAGCTTTCCCTGTTCGTGAATCGTTTCATTTCTTGTTTCCATAGGGTTTCTCCTTTCATTTACTCTGCTTTTGTAGCCGTTACATTTTTATTGAGCGGTGTAGCCGCCATCGACCATCAGATGGGTTCCGGTAATAAAAGAAGATTCCTCGCTTGCAAAGAATGCCACAGCGTAAGCCATATCGATGGGCTGACCGAGGCGTTTCAGGGGATAGCTGGAAATCAGACGGGCAACCTCCGCCTCATAATTGCCGGTTCGGGACATATCCTTGATAAATGCGGGTGTTTCCGTGCCGGAGGGGCAGACCACGTTGACGCGGATACCGAAGGGAGCCAGCTCCAAAGCCAGGCTCTTTGCAAATTGAATGACCCCACCCTTGGAGGTATTGTATGCGAGGCTCTCCACGCAGCCAACCACGCCCAGTTCACTGCCGGTGCAGATAATGGAGCCGTGGCTGCTCTTTTTCATAAGAGGCAGGGCATATTTTGCACACAGGAAATACCCCTTCAGGTTGACTCTCATTACGCGATCCCAGTCTTCTTCAGTGGTATCCCAAAGCGTTTTGCTCAGAGAGTAGGCAGCATTGTTGTACAGCACATCGACCACGCCATACTTTTCCTCTATTGCCTGAAACATCGCCTGCACCTGCGCGGAATCGCTGACATCTGCTTTGTAGAACCAAGCGCGTTCTCCAAGCTCAGCTTCTAAGGCGCTGCCCCGTTCCTCGTTGAGATCAACAATGACCACTTTGGCGCCGCGCTCGATAAAGAGCCGTACCGTTGCTTCGCCGATGCCGCTGGCACCACCAGTGATTACTGCTACGTAATTGTTCAGGTTCATAATCTTTTTCTCCTTGTTATTAAATTTTGGGTAATACGTCTTAATCGTGCTTTAATTATATAGTGTTTTTTTTGCGTTGTCAATAGTAAAATGTTCTGGGGGATTAATTTTTTTGGGAAAGATATTTAATCCTACAGCGAATACTCAGCCGCAAGGATGCTCGGCAATACAGCACAGTGTGGTGTGTGCAGTTTGTTTGGCGGCCAGAGTGCATCGTCACCTAAAAATATGCGATGCCGCCCATGGGGTGGAGCGGCTCCACCGATCAGACAATATCTTGGAAAACAAATTATATTACCGAATTTACACTTGCAAAATCGCGAAATATCGAGTATACTGGTTAAGTAATCTATTAATAAACAGTTGGAGAGCCGTGTTTTATGAAAAGAGCTACATCCAAGGATGTCGCCAAGCTTGCAGGCGTATCCCAAACAACCGTTTCCTTTGTAATGAACAATACCCCCAATGTGTCTTTATCCGAAGAGACCCGAAAAAAAGTGCTGGACGCAGCAAATCAACTTCAGTATATTCCAAATTCCTTTGCCAGAGGGCTTAAAACCAGCCAATCCAAGCTGTTGGGCGTATTTCTTCCAACGATGGACAATCCTTATTACCCCATGCTGATGCAGTATATCGAAAAATACACTGCCCGTCTTGGATACAGCGTGATCCTATGCTGTACTTACCGCAATCCGGAACGTGAAAAGGCCTATCTGGACTTGTGTGAGGAAAAGCACATGGATGGTGTCATCTATCTGTTTACCCCCAATTGGATGAAACGTGTTGTCCAGCTTTCGCATACCATCCCGGTAGTTCTACTAAGTGAGAAATCGGACGATATTCCGTTAAACACAATCAGCCTGAATGGGTTTCGATGTGGGTATCTGGTGGCAAAGTATCTTTTGGATCTGGGACACAAGAGTATCGCTTTCCTGATGAGCTCTGTTTCTTCGGTCTCCCTGACCCGTACGAAACGTCTGGAGGGTATCAGAAGTGCCATTCGCGATGCGGGTCTGCCGCCGGAAACGCTTCAGGTTTTTACTGCTCCGTTGGGCGATTCCGGGCAGTCCGAAGCGGAAGCCGGATATTCCATAATGGAGCAGCTGCTGAAACGTAAGGATATTACAGCTGTTATCGGCGTAAACGACCTTGTAGCATTCGGCGCGCTTTCCTGCGTCCTGAACAGTGAGGATAAGCGTGTCCCTCAGGACGTTTCGATCTGCGGCTTTGATAATATCTACCTGACTACTATGACTCGTCCCAAAATCACTACAGTATCTTATTGTACCGAGGCACTTTGTGAACTGGCTGTTGATATGGTGCTGAAGGCAACGGGTGATTCGGACGTTCTCAAACTTGCTAGCGAGCCGCAGCTGATTGTTCGGGAATCTACCGGCCCCGCGCCCGGTACGTCCGGCCAGTGCGTTTCCTCGTAAAAGAAAAGATACAAACAAAATGGGTGAACCACAGGCTTCACGGCTGTGGTTCACCCATTTTTCTTATGACAAAACTGCGCAGGCTCTGCCGGAGCGGCGCTTAAGGCGTCAGACGGGAATTGTGTGACAGTTGCTTATCCCTTTTCCTTTTGGGAATCCCATTCAGGACGTATCATCCGACCATAGCCGGGCTTCTGCTTGATAACACCATCGCGATAAACCGCATTGCCCCGAACCCATGTGGAGACGATTCGGCAGTGAAAAGTCCTGCCCTCGTGCGCGAATTTATCGAGCTTACTGGCAGAAAAGCTGTTCTTGCGGGAATAGGTCCAATTCGTGTCCATATCAACCAAATAAAAGTCCGCATCGGCCCCCACAGCCAGAATACCTTTTCGAGGATACAACCCAAATCTTTTTGCTGCATTTGTTGATGTAAATGCAGCAAAGCGCTGCAGCGGCATCTTTCTGTTGCGGACACCTTCCTCCAGAATCAAAGGAATGGCAACATCAATTTCGGGCGCACCGCAGGCAGCCTTCCGCAAATCTCCATCCGGTGGGAGCTTGTCCGATAGCAGGTAGGGTGCGTGATCTGTTCCGAGGTAGTCGATGGTTCCGTCCAGTACATATTTCCACAGGCGTTCCATCCTGTCTCGACTTCTCAGAGGCGGATTGATCATAGCGAATGTTCCCAGATAAGCCTGATCCTGATAATTCAGAGTTAGATAGTGAGCACAGGTTTCCACAGTCACATCTACGCCCATTCGGCGCGCAGAGGCGATTCGCTCAGCACCTTCCGGAATGGACATGTGGCAGATATGCAGCTTGCATCCTGTCTTTTCTGCATAAAGCAGTAAGGTATTGATTGCGGTCAGCTCCGCAATCCAGGGACGGCTTGCATCGTGAACTGCCAGAGACCAAGGCTCCTCCTTGTGCTCATTTGAAAAACCGTTGACCAGTGTCCGGTCTTCAGCGTGAGCCCCAAAAATACCATGGAAGGATGCGACTTTTTCCATCTCCTTCAGCTGGCTATACTCATCAGAAAAGGGGTAGTTGGAACCGGCGTAAACCGTAAATGCCTTGAAACCTACACATCCTTGCTTGTGTAGCGGAACAAACTGCTCTATATTTTTCGGCGTTGCGGCACCCCAGAATGCATAATCGATCAACGCCTTTCGTTCAGCCCTTTCCTGTTTTAGCGCAAATGCCTCCAAATCAAGTACAGGGTGTTCGGGGGTGTTAGGCATATCCAATACCGTCGTAAACCCGCCTGAGGCAGCGGCCTGGGTTCCGTGTTCCAGATCCTCCCGCGCCTCTGCTCCGGGCTCAAAAAAATGCGGATGAGTATCGATTGCTCCCGGAAGCAGCAGCATCCCTTTGGCGTCCAGCGACTGTGCCGCCTCATAAACCGGAGCATCGGAGCCCATGGCTGCAATTTTTCCGTCAGAAACACAGATATATCCCAGAAAGACCTCTTCCTCTGTCACAATTTTTGCATTGTAAATGACAAGATCATATTTCATACCTGGATACCTCACAGTTCATCATTCTGCATCATGCGGTGCAGTCTGGATTCGGGGATTTTAGAAAAAGGGAGTTCTGCTGCTTTGCAGACTCGTTCCGCTGCCGCCTGTGCATCCCGAACGACCTGCTTTTCGTCTACGGTAAGGACTTGGAAGTTCTCAATAAGGATATTACCGTCTACCATTACCAGCTCCACTTCACTTCCCTTGGCAGAATAAACCAAATTGGGAACTACATTGCGTACCGGGTGGAGAATGATGGGTGACAGACACGGCTGAGTCATATCGATCATCAGAAGGTCTGCTTTTTTTCCGACATCAATGGAACCGATTTCGTTTCCAAGACCAATCGCCTTTGCTGCTTCAATGGTCGCCATTCTCAAAACCTTCCCTGCCGGGAACACCGAGGGATCTTTGAACTTACACTTATTCAGTATGGCCGTAAACTTCATTTCATTGAACATATTATTGCAATTGTTTCCGGGGGCTTGATCAGAACCAAGTGCCAATCTGTCACTGACCTCCAAAAATTCTGCAGCCGGTGGAATAATGCCATCAATAATTGCAATGCTCCCACTGCATAAAATCATTCCTGCTCCCTTGGATGCAAGCAGCTGAGTTTCCTCTTTGGTTGCCTCTGTCAGATGGACTGCCATTAATCTGTGATTCAGATATCCGATTTCGTCCAGGAAAGGGATCGAACGCTTTCCGTAACGCTTCATCATTTGGTTGATCTCTCTATCACCCTGAGAAACATGCATGTGGATACCGGTATCCAGCCTGAATGCAGCCTCTTGTATCTCCAAAAGCAGTTCCTTGCTGCACATATCGGGGCCTTGCGGTCCCAGCATACAGGTGATCCGGCCGTTTTCACGGTCGTTCCATTTCTGGATCAGATCCAGATTTCTGAGAAATTTTCGGTTGCCCTGAGCCGGGTCAAAGGTGTACAGCTCACCCACAGCCGTCTTATTTTCCTCTGGCAGCTCACTGATAAGCTCGGCAACTCTGGCTCGTGTTCCAACCTTGACATGGTTTTGGACGATCTGCGTCATAGGAGTATCAAAATCGCAGAAGGTCGTAGTGCCCGCCTTGAGTGCCTCTACAATATTCATCAAGGAACCTTTGCATACTGCATCAACATCCTTCCGCAATTCCTGTTCAAACGGCCAAAGCCCATGCTGCATCCAGTTGTTCAGATCCTGAGACACACCGCGAACCAAGCCATCTCCCGTATGGATATGCGCATCGATGAGGCCGGGCATCACCACTTTTCCGGATGCGTCAATCACCCGATGCGCCGACCAATCCTGAAGAACCTCTTTCGTAGCACCGACAGCGCTGATCCGGTTTCCGGTTACAGCCACAGCGCCATCTTCTAAAATGCCTACGCCGTTTCCACGCATAGTGATCAGAATCGCATGGATAAACAAATAGTCTGCTGTCATGGTTTCTGTCCCTTTCTGTTTTCAGTTCTCTCGGTTGGCCGCGATAAACAGAGCGTTTGTCAATATCTGTGTGCCAATGACCAGATCATCACGGGTTGTATACTCCTCAGGGCAATGGCTGAGCCCGCCATTTGAGCTTCGCAAAAACAGCATCCCCATCGGCATAATTCTCGACATATTCATAGAGTCATGTGCGGGGAAGCTGATCATTCGGTCTTTCTCAAATCCGGTTCCGACGGCTGCTTCTTCCAAAATATGGATCAGTTCCGGTGCGCAGTGCGCCGGTCTCAGGTCGCAGGTTGTTTCCACAGTCCAAGATAGACCCCGTTTTGCGCATTCCTGCTTCGTGACCTCAATCAGATCCGTATAGAGCTTTTCCCACTTCATGTCCTCCGTTTCACGGAAATCCACGGAAATCGTCACGTCCTCCGGGATAATATTGTGTTCACAAGGTAACACGGAAATATATCCAACCGTACCTCTAGTGTCTTTGCTGCATTCCTTTGCCAGATTTTCCACAGCGGAAATTACTGCCGCCGCTGCGGCCAAAGCGTCATGACGATCCGACATCGCCATTCCACCGGCATGCGCTGCTGTTCCATGAAAGTGGAGATAAAACTGTTTAATGCCTGCAACACAGCTGACAATGGAGAAGGGTTTGTCTGCGTCCAACAGATACCGCCCCTGCTCTATATGCATTTCCAAAAAACCACAATAGGCGTGGGGGTCTATTTTACTCTCTGTTAACCTTTCTGGATCCAACCCCATCCCGAATTCTCTCATGGCATCGCTGAGAAGCTGACCTGTCTGTCGATTGCGCAGATGAAAAGCGTAGTCGTCCGGAAGCATCCCGCATATCGCCTTGCTTCCGAATGTTCCGCCCAAAAATTGGCTGGCTTCTTCATTGATAAAGGCCACCATTTCCAAAGGCTTTTTGTGCGGAAGTCCGGATTCTTTGATGGCAACCAGCGCTTCCAATGCCCCCATTACACCAGCCAATCCATCAAAGCATCCTCCTTGAGGTACGGTATCAAAATGAGAGCCGCTCAGCACAGCCGGAGCATGTGGATCATCGCCCTCCAGCCGGGCAAATACATTTCCAACGGTATCGATCCTTGCCGTCAGGCCCGCTTCCTTTATCCACCGGATCAGGAGCATTACGGCTTCCTTATAAGGGGGTTCCCAAGCAAAACGACTGATTCCGCCTCTGGGATCACTTCCAATATGCCCTACCTCGTTCAATCGCGCCCACAACCGATCCGAATTGATGCTGACATAGTTTTCCATGTTGCTACCTCTTTTCTATTTTAATTTATTTACGTGCTCTTTCATAAAACACCGCACCACTCTTGCCTGACGGATGAAGCAACATTTTGTCAGGCGCTGTGCCTGGAATTATGCGGTACTGCCTTAGGATTCATAAAATCAATCTCGAATCCGGCAGCATGGTTAATTTGCAATTTATACGATTTAATTATATATTAGCCGGTGAGCGGTTGTCAATAGCTGCAGTAATATTTTTTAGCAGAAGGTATTCGTACCGCAGACATAAAACCAACCACCGCGGGAAGCGCAATCGATTAAAAATTTTTCGCATATTGGCAGGGGCGGCTGTTGATATATGCTGCTCTTTTCTGTATGCCGTTCTCCATCCCGAAATACGAATTTGCGGCGGGCACTGCCGTCCGCAATGTGGTGCAGGATCTGATGACCCCGGAGGATGCCAGCCGCATGGCACAAGCCCTTTACGATGCCGCAGATCCGGTCTGCCGCTGAACCGGAGCAGAAACTGCACGAATATGGCAAAGCAAAGCCCACAGGCTGGAATTCCATCCAACCTGTGGGCTTTGTTGTACTTGCTAATTGATATAGGTTGATATCAATTAGCATCAGCTGCTTTTCCGATTCTCATTCATAATCCTTCTGGCTCGTCCGCGCGTTGTGTCCTCAAAAGTTTCATCTTCGCTGAATCGCAGCCAATAGGGATCTTCCATCAGACAGGCATTGGTACACTTAACAATTTCCCACGCATTGTAGTCCGGAAGGCCCATCATTTTCAGAATACCCTTGCAGTCCATCCGGTTTTTCGGAAAGATACGCTTCTTGGCCCAAACAACCACATCCACCAATGGAACTTTGCATTTATCTCCGATGAAAAGATTCAGTGGCAGGTTATACTGCAGAACGCCCTCATTTGCGCAAAGATACTGTCCATCTTCGCTCAGGTGGGCGGTTTCTTTTTTACCCTAAAAGCACTCTTGCTCTGCGCTGTACCTCTTTTTCGATCATCTTCAAGCGATTTGGCGGCAGATTATAACGTGTCACTCTGCGGTCAAAGGTGTAGCGCACAGCGATTTCTCCTTTCATCCATGATCTTTTTCTTTATTATACGGCATCAGAATCCGAATGAAAAGCACCACCGTCATTCTGCACAAAAGTGAACCCGTTTCACTTTTGTATATCAGAAAGCACGTAGATACAAGAAAAAGCCGCTTACCTTTTCAGGTAAACGGCCTTACGTTTGGTGGAGCATTGTCAGCAGCAGTCGAACCTTTAAGCAGGCATATCGTTGCTGCGGTCAGAGCGCTTCAAGCCGAGAAATGGCGGCACTTCGGAACGCTTCAGCCCTTGTTCGTGTGCTTTTTCAGTTGGTATTCGTGCAGGGCAATGCTGTCCAGCAGATCACGCTGATTTTGGGAGGCTGCATAGTAATCGACGCCGAACCGTTTGCAGACTGCGCTGAGTTGGTCAAGCATTTCAATAGCAGTAGGGGACATTCGTTTGACCTCGATATCCATAAAAACTCCTTTTCCTAAAGGCGTGAGGGCAAGAACCATCCCGTGGTCACAAATTTTCAATTCTTGAAAATTTCCTGTCCATCCGGGACTTCACTTCTCAAACTCTTGTGAGTTTCCGAAGTGCTCTTGTTGGGGCGTGCCTGCCCCAAACCCTGCTTATGTTTACTGAGGCACAGGTCCTAACCCCAAAGTTCCAGCCAGCATAAAGGCACCAAATATCAGAGCAACTATCCCCAAGCCGGCAAGGGCAATCAAAAAGGTTTGGTGGCAAGACTGGCTTTTGCACTTTCGGTATATAGCGTATCCCAGCAGCACAAGGAACGAGAGGATTGCTATCAATGGGAGAATTATCCCCACTACTGTAAAAAGAAAGGTGTCGAGCCGCCATCCGATATTATCCAGATATAGAATGAAAATTATGGCAACTGTAAGGCATCCAATAATTGAGAAAACATTTTTTCTCTCCTGCTGAATTTGCTTCTCCGCAAAATTTAACGCATTGTTCACAATTTCATTGTTCATCGCGATAGACATCTCTGATTCATTTATCCTTTCGGATTTCATAAGTTCTGCAACACTGACATCTAAAGCTGCGGCCAATGGCTCGATGGTATTGATGTCGGGGAACCCCACACCCGTCTCCCTTAATTAAAGATATTGTTGGGTAAAAAAGAAAGGTCAGTCGATTTTGCCGA
>ENA-OPXC01002556-OPXC01002556.1-human-gut-metagenome-genome-assembly--contig:-NODE-2556-length-10620-cov-1.567250_pt1 | contig 10620 bp, 13 predicted proteins | sample MGYA00241512_ERZ502016 | MGnify/ENA primary metagenome ERZ502016 (study PRJEB25962, sample SAMEA2043043) | human gut metagenome | biome: human gut; feature: human-associated habitat; material: faeces...
CGAATGACCCGCATGTGCAAGCCGAGGCGGCTCTGAACGGAATGAAAGTGGAACATCAGGAGTTTTTCTCTGCGGCGATAGATTACCCACCTTGCAAATGTATGTTGGTGAGTGATGATGAGGAGGCTTTGGTGGGGTTGGAGAACCATTGGAAGCGTCGTTTGAACGGTGTATTGGATGTGTTCCGTTCCGAACCGTATTTCATTGAGATTACGGTCAAAGGTGTGGATAAGGCAGAGTCCATCGCACGGCTTCTGGAGCATATCGGCATGAAGCGGGAACAGTGTATCTGCTGTGGTGATGGCTTCAACGACAAGACGATGGTGGAATACGCGGGCGTTGGCGTTGCGATGGGAAACGCACAGCAGGTCGTCAAGGATGTGGCGGACTATGTGACAGCTTCCTGCGATGAAGATGGACTGGTAGAAGTGATTAAGAAGTTTGTATTGTAGAATGAAGGGCAGAAGATGAAGGAATATTTAATATCAACCAAAGCAGATACTTTGGCTTTTCTGTTGTTAAGATAGAACTTGCTTTCTGTAATTATAGTACGTTATTTCGTACTATGACATTGTAGACGGAGTGATTACCCGTCTCATCCGTACGATGTGTCATTTTCATTGTTGGATGGTCCTGCCACGGCAGATGATGACTGCGGCATAGATCGATCGTCAATTCGCAGGCGATCCCGAGGGGCAGCAATAGTGCTGTCATAGAGAAAAATGTCTATGCAGTGGGATTACAATTTAAAGCGGCTGAAGATGAAGGAACCATCTATTCCCTCATCGAAATCACTGAAAGCACGGGAGTCATTCCTGTGTGACCGGCAGTTTTACCTGCCACGAAACTATAGTAAAACTTAAAAATTAACGGAGGTGTAAAGTACACATGGCTCGTATTAGTGGTGTAGATTTACCAAGAGAGAAACGTGTAGAGATTGGTCTTACCTATATTTACGGTATCGGACTTGCAAGCTCTAAGCGTATTTTGGCAGCAGCTAATGTCAATCCTGACACTCGTGTCAAGGATCTTACGGACGAGGAAGTATCCCGTATCCGTGATGTCATCGATGAGACACAGACAGTAGAGGGTGATCTTCGTAGAGAGATCGCTATGAACATCAAGAGATTACAGGAAATCGGATGTTACAGAGGTATTCGTCATAGAAAAGGTCTGCCGGTTCGTGGACAGAAGACAAAGACAAATGCCAGAACTCGTAAGGGTCCTAAGCGTACTGTCGCTAATAAGAAAAAGTAATTTAGGTAGGAACAGTTAGACACTCTACCAAAATCTAACTAGGAGGGTTTGATAATGGCTAAAGTAGCAACAAAGAAGGCAACAAAGAAGCGTGTCAAGAAGAATGTCGGACATGGACAGGCACACATTCAGTCTTCCTTTAATAATACAATCGTTACGCTTACAGATTCAGAAGGAAATGCTATTTCCTGGGCAAGCGCAGGCGGATTAGGATTCAGAGGATCCAAGAAGTCAACTCCATATGCAGCTCAGATGGCTGCTGAGACAGCAGCAAAAGCAGCTCTGCCACATGGTTTGACATCTGTTGACGTTATGGTTAAGGGACCTGGTTCAGGCCGTGAGGCAGCAATTCGTGCACTGCAGGCATGCGGTATCGATGTAACAAGCATCAGAGACGTAACACCTGTACCACATAATGGATGCCGCCCACCGAAGCGTCGTCGTGTTTAATCAATGATTACCAGATTAGGAGGATATAGAAATGGCAAGAGATATGACGCCTGTACTGAAGAGATGTAGAGCTCTTGGTATTGAGCCTGCATATATGGGACTTGATAAGAAGTCTAAGAGAAATGTTCGCGCTGGCAGAAAGCCAAGTGAGTATGCATTACAGTTAAAAGAGAAGCAGAAAGCAAAATTCATCTACGGTGTTCTTGAGAAACCATTCCGTAACGATTTTGCAAAAGCACAGAAGTTAAAATACGGTACAACCGGTGAGAACCTTATGATTCTTCTTGAGCTGAGACTGGACAACGTAGTATTCCGTATGGGATACGGACGTACCAGAAAAGAAGCTCGTCAGATCGTTGGTCACAAGCATGTACTTGTAAATGGAAAGTGCGTAAACATTCCATCTTACACAGTGAAGCCGGGCGACAAGATCGAGATCAAGGAAAAGGTTAAGGGATACCAGAGATATAAAGATGTTCTGGAGACAACCGAGGGCAGACTGATCCCTGATTGGCTTGAGGCTGATCATGAGACTCTGACTGGTACGGTTAAGGAAATTCCTACAAGAGAGCAGATTGATGTTCCTGTAAATGAAGTGCTTATCGTCGAGTTATATTCTAAGTAATAACCGGATAGCATGTGAGCATAAACCCAAAAGGAGGGTCCTGGAGTGCTTGATTTTAAAGAACCAAATATTGAGATTGTTGAGATTTCAGAAGATAAGAAATATGGACGTTTTGTTGTAGAACCTCTGGAAAGAGGATACGGTACGACTTTGGGTAATTCTCTCAGAAGAATTATGCTTTCATCATTGCCGGGTACAGCTGTTAGTCATATTAAGATTGATGGCGTCGTTCATGAGTTCAGCTCCATCCCTGGAGTAAAGGAAGATGTTACAGAGATCATCATGAACATCAAGAGTTTAGCAATCAAAAACAACAGCGACTCCGATGAAGTTAAGACAGCATATATCGAGGCTTCCGGCGAAGGCGTAGTTACAGCAGCAGACATTCAGGTAGATTCCGATATCGAGATCTTGAATCCTGATCAGGTAATCGCTACACTTAGCGGTGGTCCTGACTGCAAGCTCTACATTGAGATGACGATTGTCAATGGACGTGGTTATGTCAGCTCTGACAAGAACAAGAGAGATGACCTGCCGATCAATGTTATCGCCATTGACTCTATCTTCACTCCGGTAGAGAGAGTAAATATTCAGATTGAAAATACTCGTGTTGGTCAGATTACAGATTATGATAAGCTGACACTTGAGATATTCACAAACGGAACGATCGAGCCAAGCGATGCTGTCAGTCTGGCAGCAAAGGTGCTCAGCGTTCATTTGAACTCATTCATCAACCTTTCAGAGAATGCAAAGAAAGCAGTGATCATTGCACCATCTGAGGAAGATGACAAGGAGAAAGTTCTTGAGATGAACATTGACGAACTGGAGCTTTCCGTTCGTTCATACAACTGCTTGAAGAGAGCAGGTATCAATACAGTTGAGGAACTGTGTAACCGTACATCAGAGGACATGATGAAAGTAAGAAACCTTGGACGTAAGTCATTGGACGAGGTTTTAGCAAAGTTAAATGAATTAGGTCTTTCTCTGAATTTAGGAGAGGATAATTAGGAGGTAAGCAAATGGCAGGCTATAGAAAACTTGGAAGAACTTCCAGCCAGAGAAAAGCGTTGCTTCGTAATCAGGTAACAGATCTGCTTTACTACGGAAAGATTATTACTACAGAGGCTAAGGCAAAGGAAATTCGCAAGATTGCAGAAGGAATCATTGCACTGGGAATCAAGGAGTGCAACAACTTCGATACCGTAACTGTTACTGCTAAGGTAGCACGTAAGGATAAAGATGGTAAGAGAGTAAAAGAGGTTGTAGACGGTAAGAAAGTAACTGTTTATGACAATGTTGAGAAGGAGATCAAAAAGGATCAGCCTTCCAGACTTCACGCAAGACGTCAGATGCAGAAGACTCTGTACAAGATCACAGAGGTTCCAGCAGATGCTCAGGGTCGTAAGAATGGCACAAAGACAGTTGATGTTTCTAACATCGTACTGGATGAGCTGGGACCAAAGTATGCTGAGCGTAACGGCAATGGTGGTTACACTCGTATCGTGAAGATTGGTCAGCGTAAGGGAGATGCTGCTATGCAGGTACTCATCGAGCTGGTATAATTGAATCTTTGAAAATAGAGGGCGTGCATGATATGTGCACGCCTTTTGTTTTAAAAGTTGTCTCTGTAGAAATTGCTAACGATACAGGAAAGGTGAGAACATGCAGCCGATCATTGATGCGAAGGATTTAGTACATGAGTATTCCCGGAGGGATGAAGAGGGAAATGTGACTGGGATCAACCGGGCACTGGATGGAGTGTCTCTTCAGGTGAAGGAGGGGGACTTTATTGCAGTATTGGGAGCAAACGGCTCCGGCAAATCGACGTTTGCCAAACACTTAAATGCTCTTTTAACCCCGACGGAGGGAACTCTTTATGTAGGAGGCATGGAGTGTGGAGATCATACAAAGGATCTGGACATCCGCAAAACCGTGGGGATGGTATTTCAGAATCCTGATAACCAGATTATTTCTAATGTGGTTGAGGAGGATGTGGGATTTGGACCGGAAAATATCGGTGTTCCCACGGATGAGATATGGAAGAGAATGGAAGAGGCTTTGAAAAATGTCGGAATGTATGCCTACCGCAAAAATTCCCCCAATAAGCTTTCCGGAGGACAGAAGCAGCGAGTAGCGATTGCCGGCATACTTGCGATGAAACCGAAATGTATTATCCTCGATGAGTCTACGGCAATGCTTGATCCGGGTGGAAGGAAAGCAGTCATTGATACCATCAGCCGGATCAACCGGGAAGAAAAAATTACTGTGATCGTGATCACTCATTATATGGAAGAAGTCACAGGAGCCGATTATGTCTATGTGATGGACAGTGGCAAGGTTGTGATGGAAGGCTCACCGCGGGAAATCTTTGCCAGAAGCCGGGAGTTGGAGGAGCACCGGCTGGCCGTGCCGGAAGCAGTAAAGGTTGCAATGCTGCTCCGGGAGAAGGGGATTTCTTTGCCGGAGGATATTCTGGATCAGAGGGAGCTTGTGGACGCATTGGAAAAATTGTGGATCTAACGATAGAAAGGTGAATGAACATGTCGATTCGGCTGGAAAATGTGAATTACATTTACGGAGAGGGAACCGGGCAGGAAAAATGGGCATTAAAAAATATAAATCTGACGCTTCATGATAATGAGTTTGTGGGGATTGTTGGTCATACGGGTTCCGGAAAGTCTACTTTAACACAGCTGTTAAACGGTCTGGAAAAACCGTCGTCCGGTCAGATCTTTTACAACGAGCAGGATATCCAGGGAGAAGGTTTTTCGAAAAAGGAGCTTCGCCAGAAGGTAGGACTTGTTTTTCAGTATCCGGAGCATCAGTTGTTTGAGGTTTCCGTGATCAAGGATGTGGAATTTGGACCGAGAAATCTGGGACTGAACAACCTGGAGATCGAGAAGCGTTCCTTTGATGCCCTGAAGCAGGCAGGGATCAGTGATGATCTGCTGGATGTGGCACCCTTTGCCCTTTCCGGAGGACAGAAAAGACGTGTGGCCATTGCCGGTGTACTTGCCATGCAGCCGGAGGTGCTGATTCTGGATGAACCCACAGCGGGACTTGATCCGGCGGGGCGTACAGAGATTCTGGAATTGCTGCAAAGGCTTCACCGGGAAAGAAATATTGCGGTAATATTAGTTTCTCACAGTATGGATGATGTAGCGCGTTATGCGGAGCGCATTCTGGTGATGAACCAGGGAGAGCTTGTACTGGATGGAGCACCGGAAAAGGTATTCCGTTATCGGAAGGAGCTCCGGGAGATTGGTCTGGATGTGCCACAGTCTACCAATATACTATATGAACTGCGGGACAGAGGGATGGATCTTGATGTCAATGGGATCACACCGGAGCAGGCAGCACAAAACATTGCAGATTATTTGAGGAGGCAGTCATGATCAGAGACATCACCATAGGTCAGTATTATCAGGGGGAATCCCTGATCCATAAGCTGGATCCGAGAATGAAGGTTGTGGGAGTGCTTGTTTATCTCATTTCCTTGTTTTGCTTTCGCTATGTGATCGGTTTTCTGGTGGCAGGACTGTTTTTTGCGCTGGTGCTGAAGCTGTCCAAGGTGCCGTTTCGTTATGTGATCAAGGGGCTGAAGCCGATTTTATTTCTGCTGCTCTTTACCGCGGCGTTAAATCTTTTGTGGACACCCGGAGAAACCATATGGCGGTTTGGTATATTAAATCTCACCAAAGAAGGTATCTATAAATGCGTCTTTATGGCACTTCGTCTGATCCTGCTGATCATAGGATCCTCGCTGTTGACATTGACTACCACGCCAAATCAGCTGACGGATGCCATGGAGCATTTACTGGGACCGTTAAAGCGTTTTGGGGCACCGGTACATGAGGTTGCCATGATGATGAGCATTGCCCTGCGCTTTATTCCGATCCTGCTGGAGGAAACGGACAAGATTATGAAAGCGCAGATGTCCAGAGGCGCTGATTTTGAGTCGGGAAATCTGATGCACCGGCTGCATAATATGATCCCGCTTCTGGTGCCGTTATTTGTATCTGCGACACGGCGCGCCAACGAGCTGGCCTATGCCATGGACGCCCGTTGTTACAACGGCGGTGCCGGAAGGACGAAGATGAAGCCGCTCAAGTACCATAGCAGAGACTATAAGGGGTATGGTGTGCTGGCGGTTTATCTGGTGCTGCTTGTTGTGGTGACGAGGGTTGTGGCAATCTAGTATAGACAGATCAGGAGGATGGATCAGATGGCGTCAGAGAATTCGGACAAAATGACATCAGAGTTGCATACAACCCGCAGAATTCTTCTGCGGGTTGCTTATGATGGAACAAATTATCATGGCTGGCAGGTACAGCCCAATGCAAAGACCATAGAAGGCGAATTAAACCGTGTTTTAACACAGCTTACCGGAGAGAAAATACAGGTGACCGGTGCCAGTCGGACCGATGCTGGCGTCCATGCGCTGGGCAATGTGGCGGTTTTTGATACGGCATCAAAGATTCCGGCGGAGAAGTTTTCCTACGCACTGAATCAGCGGCTGCCGGAGGATATCGTGATCCAGTCCTCTTTACAGGTGGCAGATGATTTTCATCCGAGACACTGTGATTGCTGCAAAACATATGAATATGATATATTAAATCGTACGTTTCCTTTGCCTGCTTACCGAAATACGGCATATTTCCTGTATGGGGATCTGGATCTGGATGCCATGCGAAGGGCATGTCAGGCATTTCCGGGAGAGCATGATTTTGCTTCCTTTTGTGCGGCGGGAGCACAGGTGCAGACTACAGTGCGGACAATCTACAGTCTGGAGGTGCTGGAGCAGCCGCTGGCGGTCACCGAAAGAGGCGTTTCGTCACAACGGTCGCCGGAACGCCTTCTGACCATCCGTGTCCGGGGAAACGGTTTTCTTTATAATATGGTGCGGATCATTGCAGGAACCCTGGTGGAGGTTGGCAGAGGCCATATCCGGCCGGAGGAGGTCGAGGGGATCATTGCTGCCTGTGACCGGGCAAAGGCAGGTCCGACAGCACCGGCCAGGGGTCTCAGACTGGTAGAGATTAAATATGATTAATATCAATGATAAATATCGCGAAAACTGTTATTCTGCATTTATAATGCGAGGTGATAGCTTTCGCGATTGTCAGTTTTTAACAGGGTTTGCGGGGAAATAGGAGTTGCCTATAATATGAGGAGTGTGCTATACTTAAATGAGTTATGTAAATTGGTAGTAGAAGGGTTTTAGAGAGAATGGACAAGTTAAAAGAATTGTATGCGTATAGACAGATGTTGATTTCTCTGGTCAAAAAGGATTTGCGTGGAAGATATAAGGCATCTGTTTTAGGCTTTTTCTGGACATTTATTAATCCGTTGTTACAGCTGCTTGTATATACGGTAGTATTTTCTGTTGTAATGCGTGCCGGCATCGAGAAGTTTTACATTTTCGTATTTGTTGCGCTGGTGCCGTGGATCTTTTTCAGTTCTTCCCTGACCGGGGGAGCCAATATTATCGTAATGAATCAGGATATGATCCAGAAGATATATTTTCCGAGGATCATACTTCCGATTTCCTACGTTACGAGCTGTTTTGTGAATATGCTGTTCAGCTTTATCGTTATCTTTGCGGTTTTATTCGTGACAGGATATGGATTCAATTTTGTGGCATGTTTATTTTTGCCGCTGATCATGATCATAGAATATATTTTAGCATTGGGTCTGGCACTGATCACTTCGGCATGCACCGTGTATCTGAGAGACTTGGAGCACATTCTGGGCATTGTATCCATGGCGTGGATGTATATGTCGCCGGTGGTATATCCTCTGTCTTTTATTCCGAAGGAGTTACAGTCCATTTTTCAGTTAAATCCGATGGCACCGATCATCACGGCGTATCGCGATATCCTGTATTATAAGCAGATTCCGCAGATGCAGACGCTTCTTCTGGCGACTGTAACAGGCGTTGTATTCGTCTGTGTGGGCTGTTTTGTATTTGAACGGCTGCAGAGAGGCTTCGTGGAAGAATTATAAGAAAGGCATGACGGTGATATGAAGAACGAAAATTCAATCGAGCTGGTGAATGTAAAAAAGAAGTTCAAGATTTATGCAGATAAAGGCAACAGCATGAAGGACAAAATGCTGTTCTGGAAGCGCAATCGGTATGAGGATCACTGGGTGCTGGATGATATCAGCTTTTCCATTCAGAAGGGGGAAGCGGTAGGACTGATCGGCAGAAACGGCTGTGGCAAGAGTACCACCCTGAAGCTGATCAACAAGATCATGTATCCCACGGATGGAAAGGTGAAGGTCAACGGAAGAGTTTCCAGTCTGCTGGAGCTTGGAGCAGGCTTTCATCCGGATATGACCGGCAGGGAAAATATCTATACCAATGCTTCTATTTTTGGAATGACCAAAAAGGAGATTGATGAGAAGATTGATGATATTATTGCATTTTCTGAGCTGGATGAATATATTGACAACCCGGTGCGGACTTATTCCTCCGGAATGTATATGCGGCTGGGATTTTCCGTTGCGATCAATGTAAGAGCCGACATACTTCTGATTGATGAGATATTGGCTGTCGGGGATATGAGCTTTCAGAAAAAATGCTTTAAACGCCTCAAAGAAATTAAAAACGCAGGCACTACGATCGTGATCGTTTCCCACGCGCTGGGACAGATCGAGCAGATCTGTGACCGCTGTATCTGGATTGATTATGGCAAGATCCGCAAGATCGGAAAGCCGATGGAGGTTCATGCCGAGTATCTGAAAGAACTGGAAAAGCGGTCACAGCAGAGAATGCAGGCGTTAAATGGAGAGACGGGGACAGAGAATGACCAGAATACATTCTGCGGACGGGAAGTGATCCGTTCCGGTTCCGGGAAGGCTGCAGGTGAATTCTTATTATGACAGAGAAGCGGTGAATCCCACGCAGATTGTTATTCAAAACGGAGATTTTACTGCCAGCCGGTGCATTCGCAGCGTATGCGACGGGACATTTGACATGGCCTGCATCTGGGAGAGGGCAGAGTATGAAAAAAAGGAGATCAGCAGCACCATGAAAAAAGGGGATGCTTTGTGGGAGTCAGCTCTTTTGGGAGGTCTGGTCTATCATCCGGGAAGGGTAAATGCGACAACGATATCCAAAGAGGCTGCGGACACAAGAGATCTGGGGAACGTCATCAGAGGCTTGGAAATGAATCAGGTGGAATGAGAAAAGTGTCTCGGGGACAAGGAGAGTTCTTTACATTTCCGGTGATATCCATTATGATGGAAAAGAACAGACCGGTGTGCATGCTTTTCGGAGCCGGTACGGTCAATAAAGAGTCAGAAAGGAACAGTACAATGGCACAGAATCCAATTGTAACATTTGAAACAACACAGGGCACGATCGAGGCAGAGCTTTATCCGGAGATCGCACCAAATACAGTCAACAACTTTTTGTCACTGGTAGGAAAGGGGTTTTATGATGGTCTGATCTTCCACCGCGTGATCAAAGGTTTTATGATCCAGGGAGGAGACCCGGACGGAGTTGGTACCGGTGGACCGGGATATTCTATTAAGGGTGAGTTTGCACAGAATGGCTTTGCAAATGATCTGAAGCATTCCGCAGGTGTACTTTCCATGGCACGTTCCATGATGCCGGATTCCGCAGGATCACAGTTCTTTATTATGCACAAGGATGCGCCTCATCTGGATGGCGCTTATGCCGCTTTTGGCAAGGTGACAAAGGGACAGGATGTAGTGGACAAGATCGCTGAGGTAGAGACAGATTACAGTGATGCTCCAATGGAGCCTCAGATGATGATCAAGGTAACAGCAGATACCTTTGGTGTGGATTATCCGGAGCCGGAGAAGTGCTAATGGATAGACTTGTTTTGTAGTTTGTCTGAGCGGTAACTTATAATGAAATGATAAAAAGGAGATTTTCCCATAGGGAGGTCTCCTTTTTCAGTGGAAATTGTGATGCAGTGTTCAGGAGAAAATGTTGACTTCGTTTTTTGTGTTGATTGTTCACAAAGTTTTGACATTATTATGATAGAGTAGATTTTGACGTTGCGGAGAGCCGCAAAGATTGGAGGACGAAACATTGATTGAAGTAAAAAATCTGGTGAAGCAGTATGGAAATCATGCAGCCGTGGACGATCTTTCCTTTACTGTAGAGACAGGAAAGGTAGTGGGGTTTCTGGGACCAAACGGTGCCGGTAAGACAACCGTATTCAACCTTCTGACAGGAGTATATAAACCGGATTCAGGAAAGGTTCTTTTGGACGGAAAGGATCTTACAGGAAAGAAAAATATTGAGATCAGTA
>ENA-OPXC01002567-OPXC01002567.1-human-gut-metagenome-genome-assembly--contig:-NODE-2567-length-10589-cov-1.700589_pt1 | contig 10589 bp, 10 predicted proteins | sample MGYA00241512_ERZ502016 | MGnify/ENA primary metagenome ERZ502016 (study PRJEB25962, sample SAMEA2043043) | human gut metagenome | biome: human gut; feature: human-associated habitat; material: faeces...
CTGTGAAAATAGCGTTTGGAGCGCTCCGCAGAGCGCGACAAACGCGAAATATCCAATAATTATTCCGCTGACTATGCGCAGAGCAACGCGGAGCGCATTCAAATCGTCCAGCTTCCAAACAAAAACTCCCGCCCTGCGGAGTGCAGAGCGGGAGAGGAGAGTTTTTTGAGATTATTCCGCAAACAGCGGGGTGGACAGGTAGCGGTCGCCGGTATCGGGCAGCAGAACAACAATGTTCTTGCCGACGTTCTCCGGGCGCTTTGCCAGCTGGATGGCGGCCCAGACAGCAGCACCGGAGGAGATGCCCACCAGCACGCCTTCCTTGTGGCCGATCAGACGGCCGGTGGCAAAGGCATCGTCATTCTCCACGGCGATGATCTCGTCATAGACGGTGGTGTCCAGCACGTCCGGCACAAAGCCTGCGCCGATGCCCTGGATCTTATGTGCACCGGCAGTGCCCTTGCTCAGCACAGGGGAGGAGGCGGGCTCAACAGCCACCACCTTGACATCGGGATTCTTGCTCTTGAGGTACTTGCCTACGCCGGTCACGGTGCCGCCGGTGCCAACGCCTGCCACAAAGATATCGACCTTACCGTCGGTATCCTCCCAGATCTCGGGGCCGGTGGTCTCGATGTGTGCCTGCGGGTTGGCGGGGTTCACGAACTGGCCGGGGATAAAGGAATTGGGGATCTCCTTGGCCAGCTCATCGGCCTTGGCAATGGCACCCTTCATGCCCTTGGCACCCTCGCTCAGGACCAGCTCTGCGCCGTAAGCCTTCATCAGCTGGCGGCGCTCCACGCTCATGGTCTCGGGCATCACGATGATGATGCGGTAGCCCTTGGCAGCTGCCACGGCAGCCAGACCGATGCCGGTGTTGCCGGAGGTGGGCTCGATGATGACGGAGCCTTCCTTCAGCAGACCCTTGGCCTCGGCGTCGTCGATCATCTTCTTGGCAATGCGGTCCTTCACAGAACCGGCGGGGTTGAAGTACTCCAGCTTGGCGATAACGTGGGCGGGCAGCTGCTCTTCCTTTTCAATATGGCTGAGCTCCAGCAGCGGGGTGTGACCGATCAACTGATCTGCGGCGGTATAGATCTTGCTCATAATACTTGTCCCTCTTTCTGATATCGTTACGGGGTGCATGGCCCTGTCTTGTGCCGGTGTGCCCGGCTGTGATTCCCTCTAAACCTTTAAACCAACATTGTTTGTGGGTTTGATGGCATTATAGCCCTGTTTTCCCTGCTTGTCAAGGGGTTTTTTGAAAAAAGTGGGATTGAAAAGTGACTTACCCTGTTGTATAATGGGTTATAATAAAATTTAACCGGAAGGAAGTACGGATCATGATCGTTTCGACCAAAGGACGCTATGCGCTGCGGGTGATGATCGACCTCGCGGAGCATCAGTCTGAAAAATATGTTCCCTTAAAGGAAGTAGCTGCCCGGCAGGAGATCTCGGAAAAGTATCTGGAGAACATCCTCAAGGTGCTGGTGCAGAACGGCTTCCTGGAGGGGCTGCGCGGCAAGGGCGGCGGCTACCGGCTGACCCGCAGCCCGGATCAGTACACGGTAAGCGAGATCTTGATGCTCACCGAGGGCAGTCTTGCCCCGGTAAGCTGCCTGACCCCCGGCGCTTCTGCCTGCGCCCGGATGGCCAACTGCCGCACCTATGAGATGTGGAAGGGGCTTAACGACCTGATCTCGGACTACTTCGGCAAGATCACGCTGGCAGACCTTGCCCTGCCGGATCAGGCCGGCAACGATTATGTGATCTGACCCTTGCGCACCGGAACTGCACCGGTGCGTTTTTTGTACAGTTCTGCGCAAAAGGTGCAGAACTTCTTGGCAAGATTTACGGTTGATGGAGCGGGCAGTCCGCGGTATACTTTTACTTTGTGTGAGACAGAAAATTCCGGGCAAAAAGCCCGTTGTCTGTACGTTATAAGACCAGAAAGGGGAGTTCTGACACGAAGTATATTTTTCAGTTCGGGCGCATTCTCGCGTTTTGTTTTCTGGGTGAGGTGCTGCACGCGGTGCTGCCGCTGCCGGTGCCTGCCAGTGTGTACGGTCTGGTGCTGCTGCTGGCAGCCCTGACCACCGGGTTTGTAAAGCTGGAGCAGGTCAAGGAGACCGGCACCTACCTGACCGGTATTTTTCCGCTGCTGTTCGTGCCCGCCGCTGCGGGCATCATGGAGCTGTGGGCAGAGATGGGACAGCTGCTGCTGCCCATCCTGATCGCCATTCTGCCGGTGACAGTGCTGGTAATGGCAGCCGCAGGCCGCACCACGCAGGCCCTCACCAGCCGCCGCGCTGCAAAAAAGGAGGTCGAACATGACTGAACTGCTGAACGGATTTCTCTCCGGTTCCGCCGCGTGGGGCGTGCTGCTGACGCTGGCCGCCTTCGCGCTGGGCACCCTCATCAACAAGACCACCGGCAAGGCCATCTTCAATCCGCTGCTGCTGGGCAGCATCTTTGTCATCCTCTTTCTGAGCCTGCTGAACATCTCCTACGCCGACTACAAGGCCAGTGCCGCGCCGGTGAATTACCTGCTGCTGCCGGCCACCATCAGCCTCGCCATCCCGCTGTATGAAAAGTGGGATCTGCTGAAGGAGAATGCCGCCGCCATCATCGCGGGCATCTCGGTGGGCACGCTGGTCAGCCTTGGCAGCGTGCTGGCGCTGGCACTGGCTATGGGCCTCACCCGGGAACAGTACGCCACCCTCCTGCCCAAGTCGGTCACGACGGCTATCAGCATGGATGTCGCCGCCGAGCTGGGCGGCATCGCGGCCCTGACCGGTGCCGTCGTCATCCTCACCGGCATCGCGGGCAACCTGCTGGCCGAGGTGATCTGCAAAGCCTTCCACATCACCGACCCCATCGCCAAGGGCATCGGCATCGGCACCTCGGCCCATGCCGTGGGCACCAGCAAGGCCCTTCAGATGGGCGAGATCGAGGGCGCGATGAGCGGCCTGTCCATCGCGGTGGCCGGCGTCCTCACTGCTGTGCTCTGCCCCTTCTTTGTCAGCTTTATCCAGTAAGCAGAAAAAAAAACAAGTCCTCTGTGCTGTGGTGCAGAGGACTTGTTTTTTATCATGCATCCCGCTGGCGGGCCGCTTCTTCGATGACTCTGACCGCCTTTTCGTGGATGGCCAGAGGTTCTGCGGCCGGGCGGGCCAGACCGTAGCCCTGCAGCAGGTCCACGCCCATCTCCAACACCCTGCGCAGGTCATCCATCGTCTCCACGCCCTCGGCCAGCACCTGCACGCCGCGGGGGCGGGCATATTCGATGAGGGCCTTGAGGAACTGCTGCTTGTCGGGGTCGGCATCAATGCCCCGGATGATGGCGATGTCCACCTTGACATAGCGGGGCGCGATGGTCAACAGGCTGCTGCCGTTGCTGTAGCCGCTGCCGTAGTCGTCCAGCGCAAAGACGGCGGGCGCACCGGTGGCATTCCGCTTCCGCTCCAGCGCCTGTTCGTCCATCTCCTCCTCCTCGGTGATCTCCACCACCAGCTTCGAGAGGATGGCTTTGTGGGCCGCACGGAAGTGCGCCCAGTCCTCATCGTTCAGGCTGACGCTGGCGATGCTGTTGACGAAGACGAGGGCATCCGGCTCCACCTTGCCCGCCGCTTCCAGCGCTTCATAGCACTCGCAGGCGCGGAACAGGGTCAGCTTCTCGATGTCATACAGCCGCCCCATCTCGCTGGCCAGCTCCATCACCCTCTGGGGAGAACTCAGAGCGGGCAGCCGGGGCCGCATCAGGGCCTCATAAGCCGCCACATGGCCGTCCCGGGCCGAGAAGATGGGCTGGAAGTAGTAGTCCACCTGCCGCTCCCGGACAAGGATCTCGAAGTCGCTGCGCTGCTTCATCGCGTAGATGCCGTCGCGGTAGTGCTCCATGTTGAACTCCCGGACTTCGCCCTTGGTGGAGTGCTTGACCTCGTACATCGCAAAATCGGCGTATCGCTTGAGGGTGTCGAGGTCGGCGGCATCATCGGGATACCATGCTACGCCGCCGGACATCCGGATGCACAGCTTCTTGCCGTCCGGCAGGGTGGCGCTGCTCCGGGCAAAGCCCTCTTCCAGCTTCCGGATGTCCTTCCGCACGGCCTCCTTCGTCTCATAGCCGTAGAACAGCAGCAGGAACTCATCGCCGGAGAGCCGCGCCACCACGGTGCCGCTGGGCACGCCCTGCTGCAGGCTGTGGGCCGTCTTGCGCAGATAGATGTCGCCCCAGTCGTGGCCGTAGGTATCATTGATGGTCTTGAGGTTATCGAGGTCCGTCATCATCAGGGCCGCACAGCGCATCATTCTGGGCTTCTCGAACAGCTCGCCGCAGACCCGGAAGAAGGCCTGACGACTGTACAACCCAGTAAGGGCGTCGTAATCGCGCTCGTGCTCAATGCGGCTGCGCTCGGCTACGGCTGCTTTGTAGTTGTCGGTGCTCAGGGTCACGATGGCGTCGGCCAGCCTGTCCAGCTCCCGGATGCCGGTGCGGGAGAACTCCGGGACGGCCTGATGCCGCTCCTGCGCATCCGCCAGCTCCTTCGAGAGCTGGGCGACCGGCTGGGCCAGACCGATGCTGACGAAGAATGCGCAGCCCAGACCAAAGCCCAGCGTCAGCAGGATCGCAAAGCCCACGAGATTCGTCACCGACTGGGAGAAGCGGAAGAGGTCGTTCCTTCCCACCACGCCGATGAGCAGCCACCGTTCGCCCGAGAAGGGGGCGTTGCGGTTGTAGAGGCTGATCTGGCGGATGCTGACGACCTGATTGGCACCGCCGCTCGGATAATGCCAGTAGCCCTTGGCGCGGTGGAGGGTCAGCTCCCATCCTTCCTTCTGCAGCGCGGTCGTCTGCTCGCCGGTGTTGGCGGTGACATGGATCTGCAGCTCCTCGCCCCGCAGGTCGGAGGTCGTGGAGGCCAGCAGATAGCTTCCGTGGTTGTCGTTCTGCAATTCGTCCCACGGGAGCTTGGTGTCCATATAGCTTTCCAGCATCTCGATGCCCAGAACGCCGTACACCGTGCCGTCGTCCAAAATCAGAGGCTGCGCGTAGGCGATGGCCTCCCGGTCATCGCCCAGCAGCGTATAGGGCAGGGTCCTCCAGCGGCCATAATCCGCCGCAGCTCCGATCTGCTCCCCGCTCTCATAGGCAGCTTGGAAGGGCCGGACATAAAAGGCATCCTCTTCCTCATCCAGATACTGCTGCGCAGGCGTCCACGCCTTATCCGTAGTGATGCCGAAGGCCTGCACCAGCTCTGCCGGAGCGCGCTCGAACATCACGTCGGAGTTGTCCGCCGAGGAGGCGGCTTCCGGGTCGAGGTCCCGCAGGGAAGCCGGTCGCCGGAGGTGCGGTCTGTAAAGTCGTGGGTGTTCAGGATGAGGAAGACGCCGCTGACCTGCTTGGCGCGGAGCGCCTTGAGCAGCCTCGGAGCGGCCGCTTCCAGCAGGGGCAGGCTCTCGCCGCCGGTAGAATCCAGCGTATCGAGAGAGATCGTCCCCTCGTCCAGCATCTGCCGAGCCTTATCGTTGATAAAGCTCGAAAGCTCCGTCAGGTCCTGTGCCTGCTGGAGCTGGGCCTCAATATACCGGGCACGGTTCTCCACCTGCTTGTCGAGGATGTCCACCGCGTTCTCATCCAGTCGGAGGGTGACGCCGCTGACCCCAATGGCCGAGGCCATCAGCATGACCATGATGACCAGCATAACCATCAGCGCCGCAAAGATGGTGACAAAGATGGTGTGTTCTTTTCCTTTTGCTTCATCTCGCATCAGAAGCTTCATGGTCTCTCCCTTTTTTCACTCGTCTTTGTGCCGTCTCAGCCCTCGTACTGGCGCAGGGCATCGCAGAGGCTCTGATACCATGCCTCGAAATACTCATCGGTCATAAACTCCGCCTCGGCGTCGGCTGCGCTCTCGCCTGCGGCGATGCGCGCGACGACGGTGGCACGGTCGGCCTCCGCAAGGTCGCTCATGCTGTAGGTCAGGGTGTCGCGGGCCTTGGTGCCGCCCTCAAAGGCGCGGGGCGTGTACATCTCGCTGCTGTTCACAGTATCGACGGCCTGCGTCAGGATGTTCTCCATGTTTCCGGTCAGGATGAGGCCGCTGCTGCGGATGGCGTCCATCTCATTGGCGGCGTGGGTCACGGGCAGATAGCCGGAGCCTACCGCAAAGGCAATATTATTCTCCGGCTGGGTCAGCCACTTGAGGAAGACCACGCTGGCTGCCTCCTCGGCGTCGGTGGTCTTTGCCACGGCCATACCGGCCCCCTGCTGGACAGCGAATTTCTCGCCGTCGGCAAAATGGGGCGCAGGCAGGACTTTCAGGGCGATGCTGTGGCTCTCGGTGTCGCTCAGCATTACCCGAGACGGAAAATAGGTGGCGCTGGAGCTGGAGCCGACGTAGGCCAGAATGTTGCCGATCTTAATATCGTCGCTGCGGAAGCGGCCGCTGGCGGAGAACCAGCCCTTGACGTAGGGCACATAGTAGTTGTCCCACAGCCTGCGGGCGGTGGCCTCGGTCAGCTCCACGGTCATCCTGCCGCCCTTGACGTCGAAGAGGGTGTCTCCCAGCTCCTTTGCGCCGATGAGCATATAGTTCGCCATCGCGTCGCGGCCAAACAGGGCCTTGCCGTCGTCGGGCGTTTCGGTCTGGGCGTCCGTCCAGTTGTAATAGGCTTCGGCGGCCCCGACCAGCCCCTCGATGGTCTCAAGGTCAGAGTACTTTGCACCGGTGGCATCGGCAAAGGTCTGCCAGTCGGTGTCGTTCAGGAACAAAAGCTCCACAGACTTTGCCACCGGGAATATTTTGATGCTGCCGTCGTCGTTGAAGTCGCCCTCGGTCAGGTAGTTCCCGATGTAGGCCGCCCTCTCCTCGTCGGTGAAGTAGGGCGCAAGGTCCACCAGCTCGCCCATCTGGTCCATCGTATAGGCGGTGTCCGCGTAGGCCATGAAGATGTTGGGCATCTCCTCTGCGCCCACCTTGCCCTGTGCCGAGGCCATCACCTGTGCCTCAAGGTCATTGACATTGCCCTGACTGCAGTTCTCCACGGTGATGTTCTGTTCCTTGCCGACAGTCGCATTAAACTCTTCGACCAATCTGTTGAAGCTTTCCAGCTGGTCGCCGTTGTAGTACGTCCAGACGGTCAGCTGCACCGGCTCGACATCTGCCGGTCCGCCGCTCTGCGAAGCCCCGCAGCCTGCGAGGCTGAGCACCAGCGCTGCAGCTGCTGCGAATGCTCCCAGTCGGTGCATCCAGTTTCGTTTCATCATCTTCGTTCTCTCCATCATGCAGCTGTATTTCTCTCCAAAGATATCCTTATCATACCATTACCCGGCAGAGCCTGTAAACATTTTTCGATAAAATCAGCAATATTACAACAGCCTTCCCCCGCTTTCTTTTCCATAAAAAAGCAGGGCAGGCCCGCGCCGCCCAAAGCTACCAGCTTCTGGCAAAAGCGCAGGCTTGCCCTGCATTTGGTTCTTCTCTTACAGCTTGCTCAGCTGGGGACCCTGAGCGGTATCCTTGACGGCCCAGCCCATCTCGGTCAGCTGGGCGCGGATGGCGTCGGCGGAGGCCCAGTCCTTCGCCTTCTTGGCGGCGGCACGCTTCTCCACCAGCTCCGTCACTTCGGCGGGCACCTCGTCCTTCTTGCGGTTGTACAGCAGACCCAGCACGCCGGTGATCTCGTCAAAGGCGGCGGCAGCGGTCTCCAGTGCAGCCTTGCTGGAAGCAGCGGACAGGGTATTGATCTCCTTGACCAGATCAAACACAGCAGCCAGCGCATCCGGGGTGTTCAGGTCGTCGTCCATGGCGGTGCAGAACTTGGTGCGTGCCTCGGCGGCCTTTTCCTTCAGGGTCTCGTCGGTGCCAAAGTCGGTCTTGCTCAGGGCAAAGTCCAGATTCTCGCGGCAGGTGTACAGGCGCTCCAGACTGTTCTTGCAGCTCTCGATGAGGTCTACGGTGTAGTTCAGGGGCATGCGGTAGCCGGCGGTCAGCATGAAGTAGCGGATGGGCTCGTAGCCGTAGAGGTTTGCCACATCCCGCACGGTAAAGAAGTTGTGCAGGCTCTTGGACATCTTCTGATTGTCCACGTTGATGAAGCCGTTGTGCATCCAGTAGCGGGCAAACTCACAGCCGTTGGCGCACTCGCTCTGGGCGATCTCGTTTTCGTGGTGGGGGAAGATCAGATCCTGACCGCCGCAGTGCAGGTCGATGGTCTTGCCCAGATGGGTGCGGCTCATGGCGCTGCACTCGATGTGCCAGCCCGGGCGGCCCATGCCGTAAGGGCTTTCCCATGCAGGCTCGCCGGGCTTTGCAGCTTTCCAGACCGCAAAGTCGGCGGGGTCTTCCTTCAGGTCGTCTTCCATCTGGCTGCGCAGCTCACGGTTGCCGCTCTCGAGGTCGTCGAGGTTCAGATGGCTCAGCTTGCCGTAGCCGGGGTCAGACTTGACGCGGAAATAGACGTCGCCGTTGCGGGCCACATAGGCGTGGCCGCTCTCGACCAGATCCTTGACGATGTGGATGATCTCGCCGATATGCTCGGTGGCGCGGGGGCGCACGGTGGGGGTCTTGACGTTCAGACCGTCAGAGTCCTTGATGTACTCGGCCTCAAACTTGCGGGCAACCTCCTGCATCGAGGTCCCCTCCTCCTGGCCTTTCTTGATGAGTTTGTCATCAATGTCGGTGATGTTGGAGACGTAGTAGACCTTGTTGCCGCAGTATTCCAGGTAGCGGCGCAGGGTGTCGAACACGATCATCGGGCGCGCGTTGCCGATGTGGATATAATTATAAACCGTCGGGCCGCAGACATAGATGCGGTATTCGCCCTCCTTCTGGGGGGTGAACTCCTCTTTCTGGCGGGTCATGGTGTTGAAGATCTGCATAGCTTGCACGTTCCTTCCTCTATATATAGGGATACCTTTATTATAGCCAACACGCGGCGCGGTTGCAAGGGGGATTCAGCCGTTATTTGCGAATTGGGCGGCCAGCTCGTCCCACACGGCGCTGAAATTGTAAGGGAACCGCGCGTCCTCCTCGGCCAGATAGCTGCGGTAGGTGTCCAGCTCGGCCACAGTCGGGGCCTTGATGCGGCGGTAGGCCGTGATGGTGTAGCCGTTGCCCATGTCAAACTCCGCTGCAATCTCAAACGGCGCGTACTTTTCCTGGTTTTCCAGGAAAGCGGCGTCCATCTTCTCGGTGTGGTTGTTGGGGTCAAACGGCGTGCAGGGCAGCACGACCTGCGCCGTGAACAGTTCCTTCGGAAAGGCGTCGTTGCCGGGGTTACAGACACCGTAGGGCAAGATTTCGCGGATCGTCTCATCCGGCAGCGCCGACACGCGAAACACATCGGGGCTGTACACAACGCCGTGACAAATCATGTAGGCGGAGTTCTCGCCGGTGCAGTTTTCCCGCAGCCAGGCGTTCACCTCAGCCACCTGGGCCAGGTCGGCGCGAGGGCTGTCCACATAGAAATACAGTCCGCTGTTGACAGCGTTTGGCAGAATGACCGGCAAAAGCTGGCTGCACGCGCCGAAGTTGAGGGCACACAGCACGCCCAGCACCGCAGCTACGGCGCGGCGGGGCCACGCCCAGGGCAGGTTGGCGATGAGCAGCGCACAGAGGAAGCAGCCCAGCAGGTAGAACGGTGCGACGGCCAGGGATTGATGGTCGTCCATATTCTGCACCCGGGTCACAAGCAGCACGGTCAGCACCGCGCCGACAGCGGAGAGCACTGCCAGGCTGCGGGCCTTGGATTTATACAATCCGTATAGTACGCCAACAAGCATAATTGCGAACACGAGCCAGCCCAGATAGACGCGCTGGTTGTTCAGCTCGGCCAAAAAGCCGCCGGTCTGGTAGGTGGCGTAACGGTCGCTGTAATCTGCGCGGACGATGCGCCAGAACATGGGCAGCAGCGGCACGCCGACGCAGACCAGCGATGCCGCAGCAAATTTCACAAAACGCAGGGCCGCACTGCCCTGTTTGGCGCGGGCGGCCCGGGCCAGCACCCAGACACCGTAGAGCAAATAGAACGCCACAACGGTAAACATATAGCTGCGGCGGGTCAGCATCAGCGGCGACGGCTATGCCACTCTGCTGCTGGGCCGGTACCGTACCGGCACGCAGCACCGAGTGGTGACGGTGAATAGTGACGGCCAGGAGCTGGCCTCGCTGGAGCTGGACGCCGAGGTCAGCAGCCTGTCCGCCGCGGGACGATACGTGGCCGTGCTGTGCAGCGACCATCTGACGATCTATGATAAGCAGCTGCTTCCCGTGGCCGACCTGGAGGAGGTCAGCCAGGCACGGGAGGTGCTGATGCGGAGTGACGGCTCGGCTGTGCGGGCGGGGAGCACCGCTGCAAGCCTGTATCTGCCGTAAGGTGTGACGGGGCGAGACCCTATGTGAGGTGATCACCAATGAGTGGAAATGTTGGAATATTTGCGGATCTGATTTTACTGGCGCTGCTGCTGATCGGCTTGGTACTGGGTTGGCGGCAGGGGCTCGTGCAGGCGCTGACGCGTATCATCGTAGTGGTGGCGGCACTGCTGCTGGCCAGCTGGATCGCCGGAAAGCTGGCGGAGCCGGCGGCCA
>ENA-OPXC01002568-OPXC01002568.1-human-gut-metagenome-genome-assembly--contig:-NODE-2568-length-10588-cov-4.832052_pt1 | contig 10588 bp, 7 predicted proteins | sample MGYA00241512_ERZ502016 | MGnify/ENA primary metagenome ERZ502016 (study PRJEB25962, sample SAMEA2043043) | human gut metagenome | biome: human gut; feature: human-associated habitat; material: faeces...
TTTTATTTACTGCCAGGGCCGCTTAGGGCCTGGAAAATTTAACGAACTATTGCTATTATGAAACGAATCAAATATTTGGGCGTGCTGTTGTCGATCGTTACATTATGTGTCGCCTGCGAAAAATCGGAAAAGGATGGACTAGGTGGGTTCCATAAAAATTTTGTCGAATTGTATGTCGATGGGCAGATCATGTTGACTGAATTTCAAAACGAATGTTCGGGGGATGCACATAGGTTATCGAAAAAACAGATTGCGGGATTTGTCATATGCATACCATCTCCCAAAATGTATTTTTTTTACGGACCAGACATCGAAAAATTCAACCGATGGGCTGCAAGAAACAACGATATTGATTTTAATCAGGTATTAGCTAACGGTGCTTTACCTATGGTCGCCACTTTTGCCGATAATTTCAGTAAAATGGTCGTTACAAGCAATGCCGACTGGGATGAAGCACATCCCGCCGGGACATCGCTCGACGATGTTTTGCAGGTGCGCATCAACTCTTCCTCCGATTTCGTACACGACGGTTACGATATGGGAGAATATAAGTATGAATTTCTGCAAAATTACGATTATCTCAAAACCATCGAAAAGCGTCCGTCGGAGTTGACTGCTGCCGACATGAAAATGGTTTACTATTCATTGACAGATTTCAGTTCACAGACAAAATCCCCTGTAATCGTCTTCACCAGTGCCCCGACGCTCGAAAAAGAGCATACGCTGACGCTTCGCTGGACGACCGTCGAGGGCGATGTCAAGACCGCCTCGATAACCTGCACGCCGGAGGTCGATCCTGCGTTGCAATAAATAGCCGACAGGAACAGCATAATATAAGGTCGAACTTCAATACGGGCTAAAATTCTTGCCGCTCCAGTCCTGTTTCGCAAGAAAGACGCTCTAGACAAACGTTTGATCCATTGCAATTTCGGATGGGGAGGGACAGCCAACGGGTATTATTACTACGGAGCTTTCGATCTGCGCAACGGACCGGAGGCCGGTCGGTGCGGCGGGAGGGAAGGATGGTGAAAAGTCGGCGCGAAAATGCGACGGAAGGCGGGACGCCCTTGCCCGGTCGGTTTTGTCGTATATATCCAAACCGACAAAAGATTTTTCGCTCGATTTCACATTGCAAAAGTTTGAATATTCAAAAATAATTGCACGATTTTTGTTTTTTTAATAAAAACATCTCTGAATTTGTCATTTTATTCGCTTTAACCCTAATTTGATATGAAAAACATGAAGTATTTGTCGCTACTGGCAATTTTAGGGTTGCTTGTCGGCTGTACCAGTGACTTGACCACAGAGGAAGTCCCCCAACCTCCGTCCGTCCCCGAGCAGAAAATCTCGCACGTCGTCCCCGTCGAACAAGCCCTTGAGGATTTGCAAGGCCTTCTCGAGGCGATCGACGCTCCGGCGGAAGACGGCGCTGTCACCCGCAGCGGCGGCATACGGCGTGTGAAAAACGTGACGACGGTTTCTCCCGAAGCGTTAAGTCCCGGCGGTACCCGCAGCGAAGCCACGGCCGACGTGGAGGATCTGCTCTACATCGTCAATTTCGAGAACGAGGCGGGCTATGCCATTCTGGGGGCCGACGACCGGTTGGAGCCGGTCTATGCGGTCGTCGATGAAGGAAGCCTCACGACCGAAGAGTTCCGGTATGCCGTAACGGTTACTCCCGAACAGGCCGAAGCGGACGGTGAGTTGGTATTCCCCCTGCAAATGGTTGCACAGGCCGCGATCGGAGGTGTCGATACCGGCGGTGGCGGAAACGGCATCGTCGGAGGCCCTATTACCGATATAGAACATTGGTGGCCGGAAGGACAACAACCTGTCGGTATTGACTATGAACCTTGGGAAACCAAAGAACAATCAGGCATTCTCCTCAAAACCCGATGGAACCAAACCAAACCATATAATTATTTATGCCCAATTGAAAATGGCAAAAACTGTTTTGCCGGATGTGTCCCGGTAGCAGTTGCACAAATTTTAGTTTTCAACGCTTTAAATTATAATAAAAAATTTTATCAAATAGGAGATCAGCTTTTGAATGAAGCCATGTGGCTTAATATCGAAGAAGCGGTAACACATCCCCAGTTAGTGAAACCTGTTGTAAGTGGGGAATCCATGAATGCCCAAACATGGGCTGTAGCCTATTTCATCAATAAAATGGGAGAGGCAGTTGGTGTGAAATACCACAGTGACGACGGAGGTTCTCCCGCCCCAACGAAAAACGTAGTGAAGTTACTCCAATATTTGGGTGACATAGGATTAGGCTATTCAAATATAGCTTTATCGCCTATAACTACCGACAAAGTTCGGGATATGATTTTCGTGAAAAAACTTCCATTTTATTATTCCGGGAAGAGCAGTACTAATAGTCACGCATGGGTATTGGACGGTTGGTTGCTCCGTGAAAGACGCGTGATAACCAGATATGCTTTTTTGCCTACTCAATACCACACAGAGTCGAAAGAATTTGTGCATGCCAATTTCGGCTGGGGAGGACAAAAAGACGGATACTATACATTCAATGCGTTCTATACAGACAGGGGACCTGTCAGCCCGCAGTCAATAGAAGACAGAGATTACGATCATGATTTTTCGGCCGTCACTTATAATTTGAGCAAATGAAAAAGTTATTGATTTATATTTTTTTGAGTAGTCTGGTTGGTTGCAACGAACCGGAGGAGTGGATTGGAAATGGATCCGGCTATTCGAAATATCTCGTTCAAAATTATGTGGACGGGAGCTATGTTTTATACGGCATGCTGGCTGAAAAACCATCGACGCTCTATTCCATGTCCGGATTTCAGGTACTTCTGGAGGATCCGGTGTACTATCAGACACCGGAACAGGAGGGGGCGCAGCATACCGACGATTTTCTTCGAATCGCAGAGCGCAATCACGATACGGAATACAACAATCTGAAGTCGCTTCCATGGTCGGATTTGACCGCATTCGCAGACAATTTCACCGGCATAAAAGTTACCAGCGACAAAGATTGGAGCGCCAAATACCCGGCAGGATCGCCGTTGAACGATAAAATGGGAGTTCGGTATGTAAGCTATGCCGAATACATAGAGAACGATTATCATTCTTATTCCGATCTTGGGAAAGAAATTCTATTTCTATACAACAAACCGTTGTCGGCTTTGCAACCCGACGATCTGCGGGTGGTCGAATACACTCTTTCCTCCTTGTCGATTTACTCGTTTATACTTTATTTTACGTCGGTTCCCGACAATCCGGGCGAAGTGCATACTTTTACGGTGGAGTTCACCACTTCGGATGGCACGGTCAAGACCGCCTCGATAACCTGCACGCCGGAGGTCGATCCTGCGTTGCAATAGCCGGCAGCACAAATTCGGGTAATTGTAAAATAGCCGATCCGCAGTGGATCGGCTATTTGTCTTGTCGTATCCGTACTTTATTTCTTCCCGGTTTCGGGAACGACTTTCTGAAAAGGTAAAAAACACCCCGATCGACGAAAACGAAGCCGAAGTCGAAGCGGACTGTCTTTATAACCACTTTTTGAAACGGAAGAACCAAATGGTCAAACCCGAGCAGAGAATCATCAATGCGATGGCAAACAGGTAGCCGTACTTCCAGGTCAATTCCGGGATCGAAAAGTTCATACCGTAAATACTTGCAATCAGCGTGGCGGGCATAAAGATCACGGCTGCCACCGAGAAGATCTTCACGATCTCGTTCTGCTCGATATTGATAAGACCCAGTGCCGCATCCTGGATATAGTCCAGACGCTGGAAACTGAAATCGGCATGGTTGATGAGCGAATTCACGTCCTTGATCATCAGCTGCAAACGCGGGTAGATATCGTTCGGGAACCGTTCGCTGCGCAGAATGCCCGACAGCACGCGCTGGCGGTCGAAGATGTTCTCCCGCAGCAACATCGTACTCTCCTGCAAGGTATTGATGCGACGAAGCACCTCCTTGTCGATCGAATCCTCGCCATTGATATTGCGGCTCAACGACGACACCTGACGGGCGATCAGCTCGACCATGTCGGCATCGTAGTCGATCCGCACTTCGAGCAACGTGATAAAAATATGATAGCCCGTTGGATAGTTGCGGTAGTTGATCTGGAGCCGCTTCTCCGTCTCCTGAAACGTCCGCGACTCGGCCTGGCGCACCGAAACCAGCACACCTTCGTTCGAAATGATGAACGACACGGGTTCGATGACGAAACTCTCGCCCGTCGGCACGAAAAAGTTGGCGTTCGAAATGATCGCATTCTCGGTTTCGGAATATTTCGAGGTCGATTCGATCTCTTCGACCTGCTGCTTGGTCTGAAGGTTGATCTCCATGAAATTCTCGACCGCTTTCTGCTCCTTGATCGTGGGTTGCAGCATATCGATCCACAAGATATCGTCGTAACCCAACTCCTCGAAGAGCCCGGTATCGGCGTTTCGGATGATCTTGTTGTATTGCTTGAGGTAAATCGTAATCATAAAGCACCCTGTATTAATCCGGTTCCCCGGGTTGCTTTCTGCGTGAACTGGTCAAGACAGGGGGCCGCCCGGCGGCATGAGCCCTGCCTACTCCCTTCAGCCGGGATTTACACGGGGCGACACCTTGAGTCCCGAATCCCAGAACTTCTGAAGGGCCCGGCGCTTCTGATTATCGAAGATATAGTCGATATTACGCGTCAAATATTCATAGGCATCGTACGGCTTTTTGTCGAATCCCGCTTCGAGGATCGCTTCGTAGGTATGTTCCAAACCGAACGTGAGGGCATGCTGCAGCGATTCGATGACTTCGTAGGGCGTTCCCTTGCGAGCCACCCAGACGGCAAAGGCAAAGGGCAGTTTGGTCGCGGCCTGCCATTCGGCAGCCAAATCGTATTTATAGCGGAACTTCTCCTCGTGATCGAACACCTTGTCCCCGATCAACAGGAAAGCGTCCCCCTCCTGCGCATGACGAAGCTGTTCGTAGTCATCCAGAGAGTACCATTCGGGAGCGATTTTCCAACGATGGGCGGCCAGATAACCGACCAGTTGCACGGAGGTCTGGGAGTGGGGATCGAGAAAGACGCGCCGAACCTCGGAAACCGGGCCGTCGCTCAACAGCACGACGGTTCGCACGGGGCCGACAGCTCCGATGCAATACTCGGTAATCACCTCCGTCGATTTGAGCGAGGGAACGGCGGCAGCCGGAAGCAGCGCCAGATCGGCACGCTCTTCGACGTAGTTTTTCGTACACTCGGAAGGAGGGGACAACAACAGATCGGCACGAAAGTTACCTTCGTGACGGATACCGTAGATGAATGGTATCGTATTGAGATACGACACTGCCGCTATGCTTGGAACCGACACCATCATCCATATCGTTGAATTTTTCGTTGAACTTCGCTCTTCGCCGCCGTGGAAGATACGGATATTTTCCACTTTTCGGCCGGAAGACTCCGGCTTCACGAAGATATTATGGAGCAAAAGTAGCTATTATATTTCAAATATCCAATTTTCAAGGCCAAATTAGACCGCTGCGACCGTCACCGCAACAGATTGAACCCCAGTCCGAACAAATTATCCGCCGACTTTATTTGCCGCAGATCGAAATTATTCCGGGTCGAATCTCTTGACAAGGGGTATTCGGATTGTTTATATTTGTCCCGACAAATCCGCTTTTCAACAGACGGCCTCAGGATATTTCCGACCTTTTCAACAATCGCAACAATTCTGTTGTCAGGAAATTATCCAGACTTTTCAATATCTATAAACATTTTATCAAAACTTTTTCAACATGAACCGCACCTATCTCACCCGTGCGATCCGGGAGCTCGCAGGCGTGTATGGTTACACGATCCACATCGATACCGACGACCGCACCCCGCGCGAGATCGTCCTGCTGCCCGCAGCCTGGCTTCCACCCATCCGGCTCAAGGAGGTCGAAGGCCGTCTGCACGGACGTGCGACCTACAGCGTCGAACTGCGGCTGCTGCACCCCGGGGCAAAGCTCTCGTCCGAACGGCGCAACGAGGTGTGGAGCCAAACGGAACTGCAACTCTTCGATCTCTTCACCCAGTTAAGCACCGACCCGAAGGTCATAGCCGTCGAAAACCTCACCGTCCAACCCGGATCGGGAGCCTACACCCCGCACGGAGAAATCTCCCAAACGGCCAAAGCCGACGTCATCACCTGTTTTTAGGCACCCGGACACCCCGCACAGCAGCCATCGGCCTTTCCGATGCCGCCTCCGTATCTTTCGAAAAAAAGCGAAGGGCACGACTCCGCCCACAGCCCCGACACCGGCGACCGCACGGTATCTCGGACCGCACACAATCATCCACTTCCAAACCCGTTTTCACATGACATTCACCTCTCTGCCGGAGATGTTTTCCTCCGTATTCGGCCCGCTCGCCTACACGTTCTCCAACGCGGCGGAAACGGAACTGTTTCTGGAAATACTCAGCACCAGGGACGGCTCCAGGATCGGCTCCAAACGGTTTTACAACACCCCGACCGGCACCCTGAACATCGCCCCGATGGTCCGGAAAAACATTCGCTTCGTCCCCTCGTCCGGCATGACCGGATTCTGCAATTCGGAAAGCCGGAGCGCTTCGGTGCAACTGGCCGTCGGAACGACCTACTCCGAAGTCCGGACCTTCGTCGCGGCACACGACTCCGTGAAACCGTCCCGGATTCTGACGACGATGCCTTCGCACCGCATCATCGCCTATGGCGAAAGCGACGAAATCACCTGCTGCATCCCGGGCCAGCACACCGTAACGGTCACGAGCGACATTACGGCAGAAGCTCTTACGTACAATGCGATCGGAGGGGAGGAGCTGACCCTCTTCCGGCTCAACACCCGAAGTTTTCTGCCCTCGGTCGGCACGATCACCGTCCGGATCGCCACCGCCGGACAGACCGTAGCGGAAATCGGCTACACGGTCGTTCCGAAATGCGACGAAGGATGCCGTATCGCCTGGCGAAGCCGTGCAGGTTCGATCGAACACTACACTTTTCCGGTGGTGAAAAGCGTCGTCCAGAAAATCCGCAAGGAACAGGTACTCACCGACGACGCGGGCTACGAAGATATCAGTATCCGCGACGAACGGACGACGACCCTCGCCTCGGCCTTCGAACCCGCCGCCGTTATCGAAGCGCTGGCCGAAATCGCCGCATCGCCCCAAGTCTGGAAGATCGACGGCGACAAATACGAAGAGGTGGACATCCTGACCCGGGAGCAGACGATCGGCCGGCACGGCTCCCTGGGCTGTATCGAAATCAGCCTGCGTCCCCGACAAGAAACCCGCTGCCTATGAAACTCACTATCGACCAAATTCCCTGCGACCTCGACCCGTCGCAGCGCATCGCCCTCGACTACGATGCCCAGGATCTCGCCGACGTGCGAAGCGGAAACAAAGGGCACGCCCTCCGACTGCGGCTGCCGGCAACCCGGACCAACGACCGCATTTTCGGATTCGCCGCCGAGCCTTACACGGGCCAGCGCTTCAATGCCGCGCAGCACACGGCCGTTTTGAGCGACGGAGAGGCCAAACTGCTGCAAGGCTCCGTCCGGCTGCTCTCGGCAGCGTACGACTCCGACCCGGAGGGGTATCTGATAGAGATCCGCAGCGGCACCTCCGAATGGGCCCGGCAAGCCGCTGCGGAGATGTTCAACACCCTCGGCATCTCCTTCTCGGGACGGCTCACGCCCACGATGATCCGCCAGACCTGGACCAACAACACCCCGGTCAAATTCTTCCCGGTATGCCGCGACGAATACACCCCCGAACTGTCGTCGGTCGAACTGATTCCCGTAGAACGATTCCTCTCCGTGGACGACTACCACCCGTTCATTTCGGCCGCAACCGTCGTGCAGACACTCTTTTCAGAAGCGGGCTACACCCTTGAAAGCGATTTTCTGAACGGCGAATTTTTCCGCTCGCTCTACCTGAGCGGCGCCTATTCCTCGCGCGACACGAACGCCCTGCGGAACCGCATGGATTTCCTGGCCCGGCGTACGACGACGGCGGCGACGACGGCAAACAGCGACGGCCGTGTGTACGCCAACCCCTACAAGTCGATCAACTCGGTAGGCAATTTCGTCGAAACGGTCAATCCGAACGACCAAAACGATCTGGGAGAAACCCTCACCGATGTCTTTTCGAACAACCACTGCTTCACCGTCGAAGACGGGGAGATCGTCTTCAGGCCCATGACCTCGGTGACGGTAGCCTTCGAATACCACATCCGCTACATCACCGACCACCGCATCCTCGACCGCAACCGCCTCAAAGGAATCGACTCCTTCTACCTGGGCGACGGCACCGAGGTACAGGGCGCCCTCGCAAACCGCTACGCCGACCGCAGAAACTCGACCAAACCCGCCTTCCAGTACCGTGCCATCGTGTTCAACCACACCGAAGGAAACTCCTACCGCCTCACCTGCACCGTCAACGGCACGGCCGGGCACGCAATCGGAGAGTTCGATTCGCGGTCGGCTCTGGTCACGACCCCTTCCGGCTCGACCGTCACGGCCCCGGTACTGCTCTGCAAAGCCGCCGGAAGCACGACCTACACGACCTACACCGGAGATTGGGCACTCTACGACGGCTACATCGGAGAAACCGGACAGACCGAAGTGGAAATGACCGTCCGCACCAACCCGGTAACTGTCACGCCGACCTCGCCCAAAACCTTCTCGACCATCTATTTCTACGGTGCGGAACCGGGGATGAAATTCTCCCTGAGCCGCCAATGTACCCTGCGCCCCGACTTCACCGGCGCACCCGGTCTGAACACCCCGATCTCTTTCGAGGACGTCGCCTGGCACCGCGTCCGCAAATGGGTCGTACTCGATGCCCTGCGGCACCTGTTCAATCTGCGCTTTTACACCGACGAGGAAACCCGCACGGTTTACGTCGAACCGGCCGACGACTTCTACCGCCTCGGCCAGACCTTCGACTGGAGCTCCCGGATCGACCGCTCGCAGCCGATCCTGCTGGGCGATGCGGCACAGGATGCGGAACGCGTCCGCATCTACAAGTACCGGGAAGCGGACGGTGCGGTGACCCGGCTGAACGCGACACTGGAAGAGCCCTTCGGCCAGTGGCGTCTGGTCAATGACTCGGCGGCGGCGATCGACCGGGAAAGAAGCCTCGCCAACCCCTTCTTCTCGCCGACGGTCAGCGAAACGGAATGTTATGCGGATGCACCTTCGGCCCTCGTCCTGCGGGTCGGCGACCGCGACGCCTCGGACACCGCCGACCGGAGCAGTTTCACGCCCCGCATCGTCCGCTACTGCGGCATGCAGCCACTGCCCGCCGGCGAGCGCTGGGGCTATCCTTCCACCGGAGACAGCTACCCCCTGGCCGCGTTCCACCGCAACGATCCCGACAACGGATTCACGCTCTGTTTCGAAGACCGGGACGGACAACAGGGACTGCACCGCTTCTACGACACCCAAGCCGAACAGGAGAAACGCTGCCAGCACCTCACGCTCCACCTACGGCTCGAACCGTGCGACATCGAACGGCTCTTCCAGATACAGCGCCTCGCCCCCTGCATCGCCTCGACGTTCCTGTTCCGCATCGGCGGCGAAGAGGTCCGCTGCACGCTCCGCCGCATCGAGGGTTACGACCCCTCGGCCGCCTCGACCCGCTGCACCTTCACCCGTCTGCCCAACGGATAGCCCTTCGACCGTCCTTCATCCGCGCGGACCGCAGCCGTACGACTCCCCGCTCTCTCACGGGATGCGCTCCTCGAAAATCCGCCCAACCCTCCTGCTGGAGCGGGGACGCCGCGAAACCGCAACGCCCCCACTCACAGCCAACCCCATTCCGAACGCCGGCGAGCGAGTCGGCAAAAAAACAACTTTCCATGCAATCCGACATTCAAATCACCAACCGCAACGACACCTGCTTCGTGGACATCGAAGGGGTGATCGGCGTCCCCGAGGAGTGGCAGTTCGACCAACCCTCGTCGCGCGTAGCCACCTACGAAAAATTCCGGGACAGCCTCGACCGGCTGCGCGAAATCGACGCTCCGGAAATCGTCGTCAATATCCGCTCGACGGGCGGCGACGTAAACGACGCCCTGCTGATCTACGAGGCCCTCTCGTCGCTCGACGGACACATCGTCACCCGCTGCTACGGCTATACGGCTTCGGCTGCCACAGGCATCGCACAGGCCGCATCGGAGGGATGCCGCGAAATATCGGCCCACGCCCTCTACCTGATCCACAATTCGATCTGCACCGCCGAAGGCAATGCCGAGGAACTTGCGACCCGCATCGACCTGCTCCGCAAAACCGACGCACGCCTGGCGGAGGTCTATGCCGCCCGTTCGGGCCGCACTCCGGAGGAGTTCACCCTCCTGATGGCCGAAAACAACGGCAACGGCCGCTGGCTCGCACCCGAGGAGGCCGTTGCGGCGGGACAGCTCTTACAATTCGAGCTGGACGAAACGCCCGTGCGGCGCAGCATCTACATGGCCCGACGCCGGAAAAGCTCCATGAGCTCCCCCGCCCGCACCTTTGCCGAGCTGGTGCGCAAGCAGGCCAAGGCGTCCGTGTAACTTTACCATTTCACCACAGAAAGGAGGCAGACGGCAATGGATCA
>ENA-OPXC01002576-OPXC01002576.1-human-gut-metagenome-genome-assembly--contig:-NODE-2576-length-10565-cov-2.374120_pt1 | contig 10565 bp, 9 predicted proteins | sample MGYA00241512_ERZ502016 | MGnify/ENA primary metagenome ERZ502016 (study PRJEB25962, sample SAMEA2043043) | human gut metagenome | biome: human gut; feature: human-associated habitat; material: faeces...
TCCTATATACAGGTGTGGAAAAATATAAGCGTTATATTTTTCCACACCCCGCGTATATATACTTTATAAAAATGCCTGCCAACCCCGACAACCCGTCAAGCACACGGCCGAAAACGGACAATAAAAAAACCTCCTTCACTTCATCTTTCCAGAAGCAAAGGAGGCTTTCAAATTTCCGTATTCATTTAGAACGGCAGGTCGTCTTTCTCGTCTGTCATGGAGAAGTCGGCCGGAGCTGCATTTACCGGAGGGAATGGAGCTTCTACCGGAGGCATCTGAGGAGTGGCTCCTACACGTTCCACCTTCCATGCACGGATACTGTTGAACCAGCGTCCTTGCCATTCACGGGCATCAATGTCGAACGATACGTTCAGTTCCTCGCCCACCTGAATATTAAACTGTTTGATTTTGTCGTCACCAAAGACATCAAAGCACATACGACGCGGATACTGGTCGTGTGTTTCGATGACATATTCTTGTACCTTCCATTCGTTGCCGTTCCGCGATGTACCGCCTTTCGGTTCCAGAACCGCAATCACTCTTCCTGCTAATTCCATAAATAGTATTTTTAAATTCGGTGACGAAATTACGACTTTCCATAGAAGAAAACTAATTTTTAAGACCTTTTTTTGTGGGGTGTATGCAATCTTTTCGTAACTTTGGCAATTGGTTTAGAGCATCCACAGATGCATTTAATAATAAAAACAGAACAAAAACAAATATAAAAACAGCTATGAAGTTTATCGTTTCAAGTACTGCTTTATTCAGTCATTTGCAGGCTATCAGCCGAGTAATCAACTCAAGAAATTCATTACCTATTCTGGACTGTTTCCTCTTCGAACTGAGAGACGGTACACTCTTTATGACTGCTTCGGACAATGACACTACACTGTCTACTTCCATCGAAGTGAACGAATCGGACAGCGACGGCCGTTTTGCCGTTTCTTCCAAGACATTGCTGGAAGCATTGAAAGAGATTCCTGAACAGCCGCTGAGTTTCCACATCGAACCCAGCAACATGGAAATCACCGTGGAATACCTGAATGGAAAATACAGTCTGATGGGACAGAATGCCGACGAATACCCGCAGGCACAGGCGTTGGGTAGCAATGCCGTACAGGTGACCATGGGAGCAGAAATCTTGATGAACGGCGTGAACCGCAGCATTTTTGCGACAGCCGACGACGAACTTCGTCCGGTGATGAACGGTATTTATTTCGACATCAGCACGGAAGACATTACACTGGTTGCTTCCGACGGTCATAAGCTGGTACGTTGCAAGACTTATGCCGCACGAGGAGCAGAGAAAGCAGCCTTCATCCTTCCGAAGAAGCCGGCCAACCTGCTGAAGAACCTGCTGCCGAAAGAACAGGGCGACGTACAGATTGGCTTTGACGACCGCAATGCCATGTTCACCCTCGAAAACTATCAGATGATCTGCCGTCTGATTGAAGGACGTTATCCGAACTATAACTCTGTCATTCCGCAGAACAACCCGCACCGTGCCATCATTGACCGTGCGCTCTTCATCAGTGCCCTGCGCCGTGTGTCTGTGTTCTCTTCACAGTCAAGCAGCCTGATCAAGCTGAGCTTGTCGGAAAACCAGATGAAGATTTCTGCACAGGACATCGACTTCTCTACTTCAGCCGAAGAAACCATCGCTTGCCAGTATGGCGGTAACCCGATGAGCATCGGTTTCAAGTCGTCGTTCCTGATTGACATTCTGAACAACATTTCTGCACAGAACATCATCATCGAACTGGCCGACCCGTCACGCGCTGGTGTCATCGTTCCCGAAGAACAGGAGGAAGACGAAGACCTGCTGATGCTGCTGATGCCGATGATGCTGAACGACTAATCATTTTTTGTTACACACAGACTCATGAAACTGAACTTGAAAAATCCGCTCGTGTTCTTCGATTTGGAAACCACGGGCACCAACATTAATACAGACCGTATTGTAGAAATCTGCTACCTGAAGGTTTATCCTAACGGCAACGAAGAGGCCAAGACTTTGCGCATCAATCCGGAAATGCACATCCCGGAGGCATCGACTGCCATTCATGGCATTCACGACGAAGATGTGGCCGACTGCCCTACTTTCAAGGAAGTGGCAAAGGACATTGCCCGCGACATTGAAGGGGCCGACATTGCCGGTTTTAACTCCAACCGCTTTGACGTGCCGGTACTGGTAGAGGAATTTCTCCGTGCTGGTATCGACATCGACCTGACCAAGCGGAAGTTTGTCGACGTGCAGGTGATTTACCATAAGCTGGAACAGCGCACGCTTTCGGCTGCCTACAAGTTCTACTGCGGAAAGAACCTAGAAGACGCGCACACGGCAGAAGCCGATACAAGGGCTACCTACGAGGTGCTGAAGGCACAGCTCGACCATTATCCTGATGTGCTCCAGAACGACATCAACTACTTGTCGGAATATTCCAGCTACAGCAAGAACGTGGACTTTGCCGGAAGAATCGTGTATGACGACAACGGCGTGGAAGTGTTCAACTTCGGAAAATACAAAGGCATTCCGGTGTCGGAAGTGCTCAAGAAAGACATGGGCTACTACGGCTGGATTATGAACGGAGACTTCACATTGAACACGAAGAATGTATTGACAAAAATTCGCCTGCGTGAAACGGGGCTGGTCAAGTAAACAGAAGGTAGCATGAATACACTACAAGGCAAAAAAATTGTACTGGGTATCACGGGTAGCATTGCGGCCTACAAGGCGGCCGTGCTGACACGCGGACTGATTAAGAAAGGTGCGGAGGTGCAGATTGTCATCACGCCGGCAGGAAAGGAGTTCATCACTCCCATCACGCTTTCGGCGCTGACCAGCAAACCGGTCATCAGCGAGTTTTTCTCACAGCGTGACGGCACATGGCACAGCCACGTGGACTTGGGATTGTGGGCCGACGCCATGGTCATTGCCCCGGCTACGGCTGCTACCATCGGAAAGATGGCGCACGGGGTGGCCGACAACATGTTGGTGACAACCTACCTGTCGATGAAGGCTCCGGTGTTTGTGGCTCCGGCCATGGACCTGGATATGTATGCTCATCCTTCTACCCAGCATAACCTCGACATTCTGCGCAGCTATGGCAACCATATTATCGAACCGGCTTCGGGCGAGCTGGCCAGCCACCTGGTAGGAAAAGGACGCATGGAAGAGCCTGAGAAAATCATCGAAGTGCTGGAAGCGTTCTTTGCCCGTCAGCAAGACCTGGCCGGACGGAAAATCGTCATTACCGCAGGTCCTACTTATGAGAAAATTGACCCGGTGCGCTTTATCGGCAATTACTCTTCCGGAAAGATGGGCTATGCCCTGGCCGAGGCATGTGCTTCACGCGGAGCGGAAGTGGTATTGGTGAGCGGTCCGGTTACTCTGCAGACGGTTCATCCGAACATTCAGCGCATAGACGTGGAGAGTGCGGCCGAAATGCACCGCGCAGCTGCCGATGCCTTCAAGGATGCAGACGCAGGAATCTTGTGTGCGGCCGTAGCGGACTTCACACCGGAGCAGGTGGCCGACCAGAAAATCAAACGGGGAAAGGACGACCTGGTGCTGCGGTTGAAACCGACTTGCGACATTGCCGCTTCCTTAGGAAAGGAAAAACGTCCGGATCAGTTGTTAGTGGGTTTTGCATTGGAGACTTGTGACGAGGTCAGCCACGCCCAGGATAAGCTGGCACGCAAGAACTTTGACTTCATCGTGCTGAACTCGCTGAATGACAAAGGAGCCGGTTTCCGTTGCGACACCAACAAGATTACGATTATAGACCGCGCTGAAGCTGTTTCCTACCCGTTAAAGCGCAAGCAGGAAGTGGCCGAAGACATTGTGGATAAACTTTCCAGTCTGTTTCATTCCTAAACCGTTATGCTACAGTCTATCTTTATACAGAACTACGCCCTGATTGATAAGCTGGACATTGACTTTACGTCTGGTTTTTCGGTGATTACCGGCGAGACCGGTGCCGGAAAGTCTATTATCTTAGGGGCTATCGGACTCTTGTTAGGACAGCGTGCCGACGTGAAATCCATCAAGAAGGGGGCTTCCAAGTGCATCGTGGAGGCGACTTTCCGGATTGCCAACTACGGCATGGAACCGTTCTTTCAGGAGAATGACATCGAATTCGAACCGGACGAATGTATCCTTCGCCGTGAAGTGTCGGCTAACGGAAAAAGCCGTGCTTTCATCAACGATACGCCGGCTTCGCTGGCACAGATGAAAATGCTGGGCGAGAAACTGATTGACGTACACAGCCAGCACCAGAACCTGCTCTGCACCCACCTGCGCCATGGTGCAGACGGTGTCCAGCATTTCCCGGCCGGAGATGCGCTTGGGGGTAAGGACAAGGGTGTCCGGGGCGATACGTTCGCCCAGCAGGGCAACACGATCTCCAATGGCCTTTTCCGCCAGCGAGATCAGGGGCACAGACTTGCTGTCCTGATACAACAGCACCCGCAGCACCTGCTCGGGGTGGATATCAGCGGCGTTTGCCAGCAGATAGGGGGTCCACTCCTGCCGCAGATGGCGCTCCAGCGCATTGCTCATGCGCAGCACCCGGGTGGTGCCGTCCTGCATCTGCACGGCAACGCCCACACCGGGGGTATCCGGCAGGCAGGCAAAAAGCTCCTGCTGCTGGGCAAAGCTGCACAGGGGCACCCGGTTGCCATCGGCATAGTGGTAAGCCATGGTGCCGCCGCACACCAGCGCAGGCGCTGCCAGACGCACGCTGCCCAAAATGGAGCGCACGGCACGCGGAGAGCGTTGCGAAAAAACGGTCAGTCTACCGCCGCGGTTGCTGAACAGCTGCAAAACGTCCCGCACCACCTGGGTCAGATTGCCATCCTCGCCCAGCAGCAGGTTATCCAGATCACAGAGCACCAGAGTGGATGCCAGAGAATCGTTCATGTGTTTTTCCTCCTGAGAGTTGCGAGAAAATGGGTGAAGTAGTCCGGCAGCTCAGAATCGAACCGCAGCTGCTCCCCGGTGATGGGGTGGATAAAGCCCAGCGTTTTGGCGTGCAGGCACTGACCGTGCAGGCTGGTAATGCAGTTGTGAGGGCCGTACACCGGATCCCCCGCCACCGGATGGTGGATGGAGGCCATGTGTACGCGGATCTGATGGGTGCGGCCGGTCTTTAGGCGACATTCCAGCAGGGTGAACTCGCCCAGCCGCTCCAGCACCTTATAGCCGGTGTAGGCGTACTTGGTGTGGGGCTCGGTGGCCGGGTAGACCGCCATTTTTTTGCGGTCGGTCTTGCTGCGGCCGAGGTTTGCTTCCACAAAGCCCTCGTCCTGCGTAAAGCCGCCGTAGACCACCGTCTGGTAGGCGCGCTCTACGCTGTGCACCGCCATCTGCTGGGAAAGGCCGATGTGGGTAGCGTCGTCCTTTGCCACCACCAGCAGGCCGCTGGTGTCCTTATCGATGCGGTGGACGATGCCGGGGCGGATCTCGCCGCCAATGCCGGAAAGACTGCCTTTGCAGTGCCATAGCAGGGCATTGACCAGCGTGCCGTCCGGGTTGCCGGGTGCGGGGTGCACCACCATGCCCTTGGGCTTGTTGACCACCAGCAGATGGGAGTCCTCGTAGACGATGTCCAGCGGGATATCCTGCGGCACGGCCTCGATGGGCTTTGCGTCCGGGATCTCCAACAGCACGGTGTCCCCTGCCTTGAGCTTCAGGCTTTTGGCAACGGTTTTGCCGTTGCACTGCACATGCCCCTCGGCCACCAGTGCTTGCAGCGCCGAGCGGGACAGGCCGGTGTCCTCGCCGCTGAGAAAGCGGTCGATGCGCTGCCCGGCAGTCTCCTGCTCTACGATAAATTCACGCTGTTCCATAGTTTACTGCTCCTTGGCGGCATCATCGGCGTGGAGCTCATCCAGAAAGATCACCAGCACCCACAGTGCCACGCCCACGCAAACACAGATATCCGCAAAATTGAACACGGCAAAGCGCATGAACAGCAGGTTGATGTAGTCCACTACCTCGCCGTTGAGCACACGGTCGATCAGGTTGCCGATACCGCCGCCCAGCACCAACACCAGCGCTGCCTGCTGCAAGCGCTTGCCGCGGCTGCGGAAAAACAGGCCGTAGGCGACCGCCAGCAACGCCGCGCTTGTGGCGATGATCAGGAACAGCTGCTTGCCGCTGAGCAGGCTGAAGGCCATGCCCTGATTGAGCACGAACCGCAGCTCCACCACATGGGGGATGAGCGGCATAGCGCCTACCGGCTGCAAAACCTGCACCGCCCACAGTTTGATCAGCTGGTCGACGCCGACCAGTGCCGCCACAGCCGCCAGATTGAAGAGTACAAATGCCATTAGCTACCTCGTTTCTGTTATAAAAAACGGCGCTCCCCGGTCAAGGGAGCGCCGCCCTTTTACAAAACAGATTTGTATTGATGCGGGACGCTTATGCTTCCACAACGCTGGCGCAGCGTGCGCACAGGGTGGGGTGTGCGGGGTGGCTGCCGATGGAAGCAGAGTACTTCCAGCAGCGCTCGCACTTGTCGCCGGTGGCGTGTGCAGCTGCAACGCCCAAGCCCTCGACAGCGCTGGCAGCGCCGCCCTCACCCTTGACCAGCTCCACATGGGAGACGATCATCAGGTCGGCCAGCTCGTCCATGGGGATGCTGTTCAGCAGGTCATAGACGGCATCGTTGCAGTACAGGGTGACGGAGGCTTCCAGAGAAGCACCGATCAGCTTTTCGGCACGGGCCTGCTCCAGCACCTTCTTGACCTCGTCGCGCACGGCGATGAGCTGTGCCCACTTTGCCTTGAAGGCATCGTCGGCGGCGTACTGGCCAGCCTTGGGCATCTGCTCGAACACCACATACTTGTTCATGCCCTCGGTCTTGGGCATGAAGTCCCAGATCTCCTGACTGGTGAAGCACAGGATGGGGGCAATGATCTTATCCAGAGCGACAAGGATCTTGTACATGGTGGTCTGGGCGGCCTTGCGGGCGGTGCCGTTGGTGCAGTACAGACGATCCTTGGTGACGTCCAGATAGAAGTTGGACATAGCCACCACGCAGAAGTTGTACACGGCATGGTAGACTTTGTTGAAATCGTACACAGCGTAGCCTGCGTTGGTGTTGACGATCAGGTCATCCAGCGCAGCCAGTGCCCAGCGGTCGATATCCTGCAGCTGGTCGTCTGCAACACAATCGGTGTTGGGGTCAAAGCCGTCCAGATTGCCCAGAATGAAGCGGGCGGTGTTGCGGATCTTGCGGTAAGCCTCGCTGAGCTGCTTGAAGATGTTCTTACCGGCGCGCACGTCCACGGTGTAGTCGGAAGAAGCCACCCACAGACGGATGATATCTGCGCCGTAGTCCTTGATGATCTCGCTGGGCTCCACGCCGTTGCCGGCGCTCTTGTGCATCTGCTTGCCCTGCTCGTCCACCACCCAGCCGTGGCACAGCACGGACTTATAGGGTGCGCAGCCCTTGCTTGCAACGCTGGTCAGCAGGCTGGACTGGAACCAGCCGCGGAACTGGTCGCCGCCTTCCATATACATATCGGCGGGGAAACGCAGCTCGGGACGCTCGTCCAGCACGGCAGCATGGGTGGAGCCGGAGTCGAACCAGACGTCCATGATGTCGGTGTCCTTCTCCCACTCGGAAGCGCCGCACTTTTCGCAAACTTCGCCTGCGGGGATGATCTGCTCGGCATCGTACTTATACCATGCGTCAGAGCCTTCCTTGCGGAACAGGTCGCTGACAGCCTTGATGGTGGCATCGGTGATGTGGTAGGTGCCGCACTTCTTGCAGTAGAAGGCGGGGATGGGCACGCCCCAGGTGCGCTGGCGGCTGATGCACCAGTCGTTGCGGTCGCGCACCATGCCGGTCATGCGGTCGTGACCCCAATCCGGCATCCAAGTGACGGTATCAATGGCCTTGTACACGTCCTCGCGGAACTTGGCAATGGAGCAGAACCACTGCTCGGTAGCACGGAAGATGATGGGATTGTGGCAGCGCCAGCAGTGGGGGTACTGGTGCTTGATGTGCACCTGACCCATCACAGCGCCGGAGGCAGTCAGGTCGGCCAGAATGGTCTTGTTGGCTGCCCACACGCGCTGACCAGCATACTTACCGGCCAGTTCGGTCAGGTAACCGCCGTCGTCCACGGGCACGGTGATGGGCACCTGCGGATACTTCTGGCAGACGTTGAAGTCGTCCACGCCGTGGCCGCCTGCGGTGTGCACGCAGCCGGAACCGCTTTCCAGCGTGACGTGGTCGCCCAGAATGACCCAGCCCTCCTTGGGCAGGTAGACGTGGTTGTAGCGCATCAGCTCGAACTCAGCGCCGGAAACGGGCTCGCCCACGATCTCGTAGTTCTCGATGTGGCAGGCGTCCATGACGCTCTTGACCAGATCGGTCGCCACGATGTGGTACTCCTCGCCGATCTTGACGAAGGAGTACTCGAACTGACCGTTCAGGCAGATGGCCTCGTTGGCGGGCAGGGTCCAAGTGGTGGTGGTCCAGATGACGAAGTAGGTCTTATCCATGGGGATACCGTACTTTGCCAGCACACCGTTGGGATCCTGCGAGACGTGGAAGCGCACAAAGATGGAATCGCAGTCGTCCTCGCCGTACTCGATCTCGGCTTCCGCCAGCGCGGTGCGGCAGTCCGGGCACCAGTACACGGGCTTGAGGCCCTTGTAGATGTAGCCCTTCTTGGCCATCTCGCCGAAGATCTCGATCTGACGTGCCTCAAACTCCGGCTTCAGGGTCAGGTAGGGGTGCTCAAAGTCACCGATGACGCCCAGACGCTTGAACTGGTCGCTCATGATGTCGATGTGCTCGGTGGCAAACTTTTCACAGATCTGGCGCAGCTCCAGCTTGGAGATGTCCTTCTTCTTGTCACCCACCGAGGACAGAGCCTTCAGCTCAATGGGCAGGCCGTGGGTATCAAAGCCGGGCACATAGGGAGCCTGATAGCCCTCCATATTCTTTTCGCGGATGATGATATCCTTGATGATCTTGTTCAGGGCGGTGCCCATGTGGATGTTGCCGTTTGCATACGGAGGGCCGTCGTGCAGAATGAACTGGGGCTTACCCTCGTTGTGCTTCATGAGCTGGTTGTACAGGTCGTTGTCGTCCCAGTCCTTGAGCATGACCGGTTCCTTTTTGGGCAGACCGGCGCGCATCTCAAACAGGGTCTTGGGCAGATTCAACGTGCTGTCGTACTGCGATTTGTTCTTAGCCAATGGTTTACACTCTCCTCTATTTTTGCGTTGGGTGCCTTACTCGCTGAACTTTACGCCCTGAAAAGCGTCGTAGTCCGGCTCGTCCGGCTTCATATCAGCAGGAGGCGGGTCCAGCTTGAGCTGGCTTTCGTCCTTTGCCCAGAAATCCTCGCTGCTGTCAGCCGCCTTGTCGTCATCGGCAGGGGCGGCAGGTTCGGTGGTTTCGGTCGGCTCGGCAGGCTGCTGTGCCGGGGCTGCTGCGGCATCGGCTGCGGGGGCAGTCTCGGGCTGTGCGGCGGGCTGCTCTTCGGCAGCTTCCTGCGCAGGCTCTGCGTCCTGTGCGGGGGCGTCCTTTTCAGCGTCCTTGGTTTCCTTCTGGAACTCCGGCAGACGGCTCAAAGACTCCACGTGGCTGCGGTACAAATTGAGCACATCCGCCTTGAAGCGGGTGACCTCCAGACGGACGCGGTCGTACTCCCGCTCCTCAGCCAGACGCTTCTCGTTGGCCTCGTTCTCGATCTCGTCTGCGCGGTCGCTTGCCTTTTGCAGCAGCTCGTTGGCGTCGCGGATGATATCATCGCCCCGCAGGTTTGCACGGTGGATGATCTCCTCGGCCTTCTGGTTTGCTTCGCGGATCACGTTTTCGCCCATGCGCTGGGCGTTGATCAGTGCGCTCTTGAGCATATCGCCGTCAGCCTCAAAGCTTTGCAGCTCGCCCTTGAGCTTCTGGTTCTCTGCGGTCAGATCAGCGATCTGCTTGCGCAGCTGCTCTGCCTGCGCATCGTTCTGCTGCAGCTGCTCCTCGACCTTGTCCAGAAAACGATCCACGTCCTCTGTACGGTAGCCGCGGAGGTTTTTTTCAAATTGTACAGAGCGGACATCCTGCGGAGTCAGCATAGTCATTTCCTCCCATAGCTTTTAATATTGAAAGAACTCAATGATCGAACGATCTTTTTTACTTTTCCCGGGCAATGCAGTCAGCCGGAAGCGGCCCTTGCCGCGCACAGTGAGCACATCCTGCTCGTATACGGGGGCATGGGGCTTTTCTACCGGCAGATGGTTGATCTCTACCCTGCCCGCCTCGATCAGCTCCGCAGCGGTGCCGCGGCTGACGTGCAGCATAGCAGAAAGCACCGCGTCCAGCCGCAGGGAGGACACGGTGGCGGTGAGCAGCTGACGCTCCGGTGCCGGGAAAGCCGGGATCTCTTCCAGCTCCAATAGACGGGTGGACACCTCGGTGCGTCCCGCCTGACACAGCTCCCGGCAGATGAGTTTTGCCGCCGGTTCCAGCGCGAACACATCCTCGACCCGGATTTTCGGAGCATGTTTCTCCGGATGCGGCGAGACGAAGAAGATCGCCGCCTCC
>ENA-OPXC01002578-OPXC01002578.1-human-gut-metagenome-genome-assembly--contig:-NODE-2578-length-10545-cov-1.511344_pt1 | contig 10545 bp, 8 predicted proteins | sample MGYA00241512_ERZ502016 | MGnify/ENA primary metagenome ERZ502016 (study PRJEB25962, sample SAMEA2043043) | human gut metagenome | biome: human gut; feature: human-associated habitat; material: faeces...
ATGACAAACTAATCAGGGCGGCAAATATTAATGGGCAAGAACGACTAAGTTTAATCATACAGACCATATGCTCAACAGGTATAAGAGTTTCAGAATTACAATATATAACGGCTGAAAGCCTAAAAGAGGGTAAATGCTTAGTCACAAATAAGGGTAAGAGCAGGATAGTATTCCTGCCTACCTCTTTATGTACAATGTTAAAAAAATATGTAGTATACTCAAATATTACATCTGGTTCTATCTTTACAACACGCTCTGGGAAACCAATTGACCGCTCCAACATTTGGGCGGCAATGAAACGATTATGCACTATTGCAAATGTCAACCCCGAGAAGGTTTATCCGCATAACTTGCGCCATCTTTTCGCCCGCTCCTACTACTCACAGTACAAGGATTTATCTAGACTTTGTGACTTACTAGGCCACACAAGTGTTAATACTACCAAAATCTACACTAAGGAATCAGGAGCCATTCATATAAAGCAAATAGAGGGTTTAGGGTTGGTAAGAGATACCACATAATTTAACCACATAATATTTATTATGTGGTTAAACAAAAATCATATAATTATCCATATATAATTATAGCATAGCAGTCAGCCTTTGTCAAGGAGTTAATAGTTAAAGGAAATAAAAAAATAATAGAAAAACGCAAATTATTTGTAAATCATATTCGCACAAAGCCTTTTGTAATGCGACTTTGAGCCATATAACCACATAATAAATATTGTGTTGTAAATCATTCTAAATGCTCTATTTTAGGGCTGTTCGAATTGTTTCTGAAAGGAAAAACTATGAAAAAGATTACTGCTATACTGTCCGTGCTTCTTTCTGCACTTCTGCTTCTTGTCGGCTGCAGCAATGTAGCTGATACCGCAACATCCTCCTCCGCCACCACAGCAACAGAAGCTTCTTTATCAACATCAGGAATGCAAACAATAATAGGCGCAGACTCGTCCGTCAAGGTGCTTAATGCGTATGAATCATTGGACTATGCCCTGAACAAGCTGGAAGGCTACATTGAGCAGGGTATTGTAGAAGAAGACTACATGGAAACCCTAAAGGTACTTTCAGTAGCGTTAAAAGACATAGAAACAGACCTCAATGTAGACAATGCAAGCCACATAAAGGATTTAATGGTAACAGCAGACGACACCGTATCCAGTGCAATGGGTATGAGTGATGATTCCGAATACCTCAATAGTCTGAATGACATCTCAGCAACAGTAAGCAGGATAAAGGAATCAGCAGACAGATTGATTTCAAATACAGGTACAGGTGGTGACAACAAGGAAGATACCAGCACTTCAAGTGATAGGGTAGAAGAATCTGATATAGTAGACAGCACCAGTAATGAGGGTAACACTTCCAACACCACAACCATGACTCCCACAGAGGAAGACAGCGAACAAACAATAGACACAAGTAAGATAGAGCAGGGCGACTACACAGCAGGCGGCTATGCCCCCACAACAGCAGATTCAAGATATAAAGACAATGGCATAGTATGTGGTTGGGCAACAAATACAGGAGTAAATTTTGACAGAACACAAATACAAGACCTATACAATTTCGTAAAATCAGGGTATACCAGTGCAAGAACAGTAGACGCTCGAATTCAGTCAAGAAAAGGTGGAACAGACAACCCCAGAATAGCATGGTATGAAAGCTATGAAATGGGTAAGGATAATGTGTTTGTATCGGGTTATGAAGATGGCTATGTGGGTAATACAATATCAGTAACTTATGAAAATATGACTTGCAGCGATAAGTTATTAGAGTTATTAAAAAAGCCAATGGTAATAGATGCAGACGGCGATGGAGCATTTGAATCCTCAACAAAAAACTGGGATGCCTTATTAAAGCTGAATGAAACAGAAGATGTAGAAAAGGAGATATGTGCTAAGCCAGAGAATACGTCAATAACGTATAATTTCCGAAATTATTGCGGTGATATAATACAATTAGGTATAAGAGGTCCAAATGTAAACAGTCATTCTTCATATGATAGCATAGAGGGTACAGAATTTAATAAAGCATTAGCAGGAGTAGATTACACATTAACCTGTGACGATGACCCCGAAGCATTCAAACTAATAACAGGTGACGAGTTAAAGAATTATTATGACTTTTCCACAAAGTTTGGTTCAAGTTTTAATGAGGGAGAAACTCAATGTTTAGTAGATAAAGGGTTATTAGATTACAGACAACCGGTATCCAGATGTGACACCTACAGTATAGCAGGCGTAACCAAACCAAACACATTAGGAGCGGGAGCACAATATTATGCAGGCGTAAAACCAGGCATCTATCACTGCACAGTCACCCTTAAAGATGGTAAGCAAATACCAATAGTAATAGAAAACCTACCAATTCATTATGAAGATAATTTGTGGGGTGGTAAGTCACAGTCAGAAATAGACGCTTGCGTAAAGTATGTACAGCAGAGTAGAAATATGTTATATGGTCAGTACATAGGTTTAGATGGAACAAACCGCTTAAATACGTTGTTTGCTGGTTCGATTGATGCAAAGGATAAGATAAATGTAGCAGACGATACAAGGGAAAACTTATCCAAAGCAGTAAAGCTGTTTAACGATTCTAATTTCTATGAATTTGGTGATGGTACAAACGGTGATAGAATTGAATTGAAAGATACAGAAGCGGCGGGAGAATGGTGGCTGCATTTCACTAGTATGACAACAAGCAATTTCGTCTGGGGCGGCAGTCATGGAACATATAGGGCATTGGAGTTATTCACAAATGACCCCAATGGTGACTGTGAAACAGCGTCAGCGGGAATGGCATGTATATTGAATGTAATGGGTTATACGACAAGGTATATAACAAACAGCAGTCATGCCTATATAGAGATAAAGGTACCCGCAGCGATAACCAAGTCAGGTGAAGACCAGTGGTTAGTAATGAATAATGGCGAATTAGTAACGGGTAAAACATCAAATTATAGGAAGATGATAAGGCAAGGTCACACAATAAATTTTGTAAACAAGGGTTTCAACAGTTATTGGGTGCAAGACTATCCAGAGTTGCTAAAATAAATATTAAGGGGTATTTAATCTAAAGGTTTGATACCCCTTAAATAATGGTCAAAGGCTGGGACACCTATTGGAATGCAGATATGCCATGGTAAAGAAGTTAAGGGGTATTCTTATTAAAGGATACCCACCGGCGGCATAGGTTCTGGTTATCATTCTCTTTTTGCATAGCTGCTCTAAATGATTTTGCACCCTGCCTTTGGTGGGGTGCTTTTTCTGACTCAAAAGTATACGGTATTTGCACTGCCAAATTAAGATAAAAATTTTTTCTAAAAAATTTTTATGATGCGAAAACGCTTGCTACAACTGCGTTTGTTGATGGTTAGGCACATCCAACAATTAGCAAATGGTAATTTTTAGGGTTGACAAATAATTTAATTGGTGCTATAATAATTACATAAGGGAATAAAATAAAGAAAAATAAAGTTATTATCCTGTTGTTGTATAGTTATTGATTGGTTATAGTATAAATATAGTAGTCCTTATATGGGTGATTTATATCCAAATTAGGACTTTTTTTATTCCCCAAAAAATAACTAAAAAACAAAGGAGTAAAAAACATGAAAAAGGAAAAAGTGTTAGAGTTGGAAAAGGTTAGAGATGGACTCTGGAAATTGATTAAAGATGTAAATGACCTAGACAAATTAGAGGCAGAGGGATTGCTAGACTATCATCATACATCATATTTCAAGGGATATGTATCCAGAAGAGAAGCCGGTTATATTGAAAATTATAGGGGGCATTTTGGCGTTGGATTTGCAGTAAGGTCGCCTAATCGTCATAGTACCACATATAGTTTTGTATCATACTATGTAATCCCTGAGTCTAATTCTAAAAAAGAGAAGAATAAAAATTGACTGATATCCAAATCATATAATGATTGATTAGGTGTACTGGGCAATAATATATAGCAAACTATCTGACAGTATTAAAATGATTAGATAGGATTCGCCCACGTTACCTGCAAATTCACCCTGCCTTTTGGTGGGGTGCTTCTTTTCTGCAAAAAAATGGGTGGGGTATTTGCCCCACCCTAACTAATTATCTTAACCAATTATACTGTGGATATTCCTTGCCATTTCGCAGGTTGTCAAAATCTGCTCTGCAAAATAACCGCCGACATATAGCAGCATAATATATTGCCTCGCCATCAGCGTCATATTTGGTTAGTGCTCCCCAGTGCCGATTTTTTAGCACTCTAAGATACCCAGACGGCGGGTTATCAGCTGCTGTATTGTTGTTTTTTGCTTTTTCCTGCGGCTTATATTTTTCATATGAAAGTATTATATCACTCATGTTTTTGGGTATGCTTGACCCACTTATATCATCAGAAAACAGGTGCAGACTAGCTTTATCAGTCTTTCGTGCGTGTACACACAGCAATATTGTAATGTCATATTTCTTGCACAAAAAGTTAAGATGCAATGCTAATTCTGCCTGTGCTCCATATAGTTCCCCACCCTCAGAATAGCGTGCTAGAGCAGACATCATGTTGTCTATCACAACAAATTTTACCCCTGAATGTTTAATCTGTCGCTCTACCACGGTAAGCATACGATCTACTAATGAAGAGGGATTATATACTTTTTCATACTGATCTTTTCTGATGGTTTTATCTTCGTACAGCAATATATATTGGTTAAGCCACTGGCCTATCTTATCCCGTGCAAATGGCTTTACAATGCCAAAATTCTTTTTTGTCCTGTCATTAACTAATCTATCTGTGTATTGTGGCCCCGCTGCCTGTAAATATAGCGTTTCAGCAGTTTCACGCAGCGTCATTTCTCCACTGTATACCATACTCTTTATTTTACTGTTAGCCGCTTGCAAAAGCATTTGGGTTGCAATTGTTGTTTTACCGCTCCCCTCCTTTCCCAATAGTAATATGAGGTTTCCCGATTCAATCCCATTTAACATGTTATCTGTTTCCGGGAATCCTGTCATAAATAATACACTACGGGTATCTTCTGATAAATCGACATCTGATATATGCTTAATCTCGCTATCCTCATATATTTTGCTCTCTTTAACTAATTGCAGCAGTATTTCCTTTCCGCAACCTGTTAAAATCTCATTTGCGTCCTTTTTACCTTTGTAATCTGCTATTACTCTAACTTCCCGCTCTAGCTTTTCCTCAAACTCCTCAACTAATGTGATTTTCCCGTTTTCCGAATCTCCGAATATAATAACACTAGGATATGTAGCTAGTAAATCAATATCATTATCGTCCAGAAATGTTAATCCTTTGTTACCCAATCCATTTGGTACACTTACAACATCATACCCTTGTTCCCGCACTCCAGCCTCCACCAACGAAAGACAGTCAATCAGTCCTTCTGTAATTATTAGCGTGTGCGAATCTTCCTGTAAATTCTGCAATCCAAAAAAACAAGGCTTACCATTTACTTCTTTTTCTTTGGGCTGCATTCTACCATTACTATCTGCTTCGGGGTATAAGTTTCTGTACTTTGCATATGTAACAGTTGTACCCTCACTGTCTACAAATGGCATAAGTATATATTTATCTGCTTTATCCGGCTCTGGACTGTTGACAATATTATATAGTCTACAAGTTTCTTCCGATATCCCCCTACCTAACATATACTCTTTGCAGGCTCCTGTTAGCTCTAAGCCATTGATTTGGCTGATATCATATGTTTCAGATTTCTTTTCCTCTTGCTTATTCTGTCTGTTTTCTACACTCATTTTTCTATCTTCTCCTTTTGTGTTTTCAATATTATTTGTGTTCGCTACTCCACTGCTCATTATTTTTGCTTTTGCCAGTAAACTTTTATCTATGTTTGCTCCTTGCTGTATTTCGGGCGTCAATAACCCTGCATCCCTTATAGATATCATTGCCTGCAAACGCTTAAATGTGCCTCCTGCGCCACATTTGCTTCCCCTAAAACACTTAAATCTACCTGTATCTGCACTGACATAGCATGGGCTTGCATATACATCTTTTCCCCCTTTACCACCCCCACAGAATGGGCAAGGTAATAATAGCAGCTGATTATTACCCCTATCCACATATTTAATATTATGATTTTTTAGGTAGCTCTCTACTTCTCCCTTGCCTGGGATATACTCTTTCTCCATTCTTTTTTCCTCACTTTCTTATTTTTATGGTTAGGCGGGGGTTATTATTTTATTCCTATTGATTAACCTACCAGGTTAATCAATATATTTTACTATTAATTATTTATCTTTATTTATAGACATTTTCGCCCCGCTAACCATATTATTTCATTCCATTCCTTCATTTCATAACCTGCATAAAGCCTTTTGCTATATGGCTTTATGCGTTTCCGTAACCGTTTGTTTTCACCCCTTCAGCCGTACATTTTCATTCTGATTTTTTATTAGTAATAATACTGTGTATCACTGCTTGCTTCTTTGTCCTGTTCCCCCTTTATGCTTGATGTTCGGATAGCAGGAGAAAAATGAGAAGGAGGAGAAGCAGCAACAGTAGAAGCAGAATTAGCAAGCGATAATTGTATCTGTCTGCCGACTTTGAGGCAGGTAACTTGTCCATTATCAATAAGTTTTGCAATCCCATTACTGTACTGACTGTGACCCAGTCCAAGAAGCTGCTGAAGATAGATGGGTTTAAGGGTAATACTGTTATCTCCTGGCGGTATGTTTAGCAGCAAATAATAATACACTTTAGCTGCTCCTTCATGCTTGTACCAACTTTCCGCAGTAACAGACCGATTTAGCATAACAAAATTGTATTTTATTTCTTTGCACTTTTTGTCATAGTCACTTATAGTGCATATACTATATTTATCCCTCACCCCATGCCATACAAGTAATCCTGCACCCGTTAAATGCTTTATTGCTGTTTTTACACCCCCTAACGATATGTCCAGAGCGTCAGCAACTTTGCCATAGGATGTTATGCACTGTCCCACCTTAATTTGTCGGTCATACACATTCTTCTCTGTGTAATTTGCAGACATCAGCAAGTGCAAATATACCCTTATGTCATTGTTGCTGTAATCTATTTTTATATCCCTATCAATTTTCACAAATCCTTTATCTATCATTTTTTGTACTCCTATACATTGATAATCCTGTTTTTATATCTACTCCAACATATCCTTTCATACCGAATACTTCTTCCTCAACGCGAAATCTAATTTTATTGGTGTCCATATCTAATGCTAATCCATATCTATTTTTTATATATTCATTTGCCGGTATATCATCTACAATCCATAAGGGATTAATGGCACTGTTGGGATATATTACACTGTACATTTTGACTCGGAACTGCTTTTGCAAGTTATATCTTTCTGATTTATCATCATTTGTTAAATCTGCTAAGTTATCAGTATATTTATCGGTTACAACTGAAAAGTTGTAATTGGAAAAATAGCGATAATAATATGCAGATAAGTATTTGTACAATCTACAATACTGACCTATTGGATTGCCAATCAGTCTTGTAACAGTGTCAGCGAAATTTATATACCTATCATAATCATGCTGATTACATATTGGGTTATCATAATTCTTGATATCACAACTACAAAGACTTGTAATCGATGTAAAACAAATTTCGCGCGATTCTTCGTTAAGTCTTTGATATAGGGTATTCAGTGAATTAGTCTGTCGCTGGAGGTCGTGTGGCAAGAAGTTTTCAGCCAAATAGCGTTTATACAAATCTATAAGGCAATCATTACTGTACATTGATACCAGAGTATTAACTGCCTCTTCTGCTGAAACCGGCTCCGTAATTATTAGTGGAGGAGGCTGAGGAGAAGCAACAGTCATAGGTATGTTAGCGGTAGGTGTGACAATTTGTGTTCTGTGTTTCCGTCGTGCAGCAATGTTTCTAGATGGCGATATACAGTCATTATTAACCACAATAGGGGTAATTGCATTTGACAAATTGGTGCGCGGTGAGTAATATTGTATATCATCTACCTGTGCATAGTGTGACAAATCCGTATCGGCAAAAGTGGGGTCAATCTGATAGTTGCCGGTTAAAAAGTAGTTTTTAACCCTTATTGCACCAACGTCATCCTTATATACCTGTATAGGTATCAGCAAACCAGCGAATCCGCCTGACAGGTTATCCAACTTGTTATACTGTTGCAATACCTGTAGATTTTGCATATATTGCTGATACTTTTTTGTATCGTCCGGCGCACTGCAATCATCGGTGTTAGGCAGATATATTGACATAACCCCCTGCCACTCATGTTTACCCCATTTAAGATAATTGTGGGTAAAATATCCTTGATATAATCCTTTTGCAACATCAACCCACAGATATATACGACGCCATTTGACATTACCGTATATATCTGTATCTTCCTGCTGCTCTGCTTTTAGAATGATGCCGCAATAATTATCCGCTGGTATATTATCATCTATACACATATTTTCACCCCCTTAACATTACTGTAAATAACCATGCAACACATCAGTCAACCTATCCGCCAAATCCGCATATGGTGCATCACTATCCCTCTGTGCAGCAATATAGTGGTACAGTGCCTGTAAATACGGAGACTGTATGTATATTGTATTACCCTTGTGCTCATAGTAATTGATTATTTCGTATCTGCAACAATCTACATATCCTGCGCACTCTATTAGGTCCCAAATACAATCATCAACAACGGACAGTGGATAATACCCCTGCACATCACCCGCAGTAATAACTATATTATCATCATTGCGCAGATTTTGACGTGCTCCAATCGACAATACCAATAGCAGTATTGCACTAGCTGTTGGTGTCATAGTCCTACCTACTCCTACCTCTGGGCGTGATGATACGCCCGCCATTATAGCCTTTTTTATTTTCTCCATTTTTCTTTACCTTCCTTTCGTCAATAGATATTAAGAGAAATAAAAAAGTCCTAGTACGGGCATACAATGCCCATATCAAGGACTGCTATAACTATATTACGACCAATCTATAACTATACAACATCAATGGGGTAATATTACGATTTATTTACCCCTATGTTTTACATTATACAACTAATCATTTAATTTGTCAACCCCTATTTTTTACATCTTGCCGTTGTTAGCTACGACTAATGTTAAACAAACCTATACTATTTGTACTCTTACACGCTCTAAAAAATTTTAAAAATTATTTTAAAATCCCTTAAAACGGTCCCAAATAGGGGGGGAAAATGGTCCATAATTTACCCTGAAATGCGGGTATACCTTTTAATTTGAATTCTTTTGGTAATTTTTACACTGCCCTAAGTTGCATATTTATTTTACGTCAATAATCCCCATGCCACCTAACCTTAGATCAAGCGAATTACAAAACGCAATACAAAAAATTACGATTATAAAATTTCAAGTATCGTCAAAATCAGCAATTAAAACAGCATAAAATTCCACTTATGTTATATTTCCCTTTTTGATATTGACAGTTGTAATAAAGTGTGGTATAATAAGGAATAAAATTATAACATTAAGCTAATATTATATGAGGTGCATAGCTGTGTATTTATCTAAATTAAGAATTGAAAATATGAGGTTATTTAGAAAACCTGTTACTATTAATCTACATAAAGGGTTAAATCTATTCGTGGGAGAAAATGGATGTGGAAAGAGTACAGTAATTGATGCTATTCGCATGCTCTTAAACGAATCTGAATTTTCTCATAAAGGGGTAACAGCAGAAGATTTTAATTCTTCACGATATGATGAGAATACAACGCCTTACCGCCTCTTTATTGTGGGTGTTTTTTCAGAGTTAACAGATGAACAGAAAGTGGAATATTTAACGTGGCTTACTCACAATTTTGATGCTAGACTTAATGTTGAATATTTACATAGCACTAATGTTAGAGGAAATTATAAACAGAAAAGATGGGGCGGCTGTTCAAGTAATAGTGCATTTGATTGGGAACCTTTAAATGATATTCAGTGCGTATATTTACCTGCATTGCGTGATGCTGAGAGATACTTGAGAGCCGGTCGTGGTTCTAGACTTTCTAGATTATTAACTAATTTATCGGCGGATGAGTTAAAAGAAAAGCGTAAAAAAGCATAAAATAAAAAGAAAAGGGGAAAAAGCTCATGTGGAGTATGATTTGGCCGATTCTTATTGTCGTCGGCGCAAACACCTTTTATCACATTTGCGCAAAGTCTACGCCGGAGAACGCGAACGCCTTTGCCTCGCTTGCAATCACCTACGGTGTGGGCGCAGTGCTGTCCATCGTCATGTTTTATCTGACCGGTGCGCGCGGACTTGCCGGTGAGTTGGGCAAAACAAACTGGACGGCTTGGGTTCTCGGCATAGCCGTTGTGGGATTGGAGTTCGGAAATATCTGTCTCTACCGCGCAGGCTGGAAGGTCAGTGTCGGTTCTCTGATCGCAAACATCACGCTTGCCTGCGTACTGCTTGCCGTGGGCCTGCTGCTTTATCACGAGACCATCACGCTGCGTCAGGGCCTCGGCGTTCTCGTCTGCCTTGCGGGCATCTATCTCGTGGGCGCGTAACACGGGAC
>ENA-OPXC01002587-OPXC01002587.1-human-gut-metagenome-genome-assembly--contig:-NODE-2587-length-10508-cov-1.938200_pt1 | contig 10508 bp, 9 predicted proteins | sample MGYA00241512_ERZ502016 | MGnify/ENA primary metagenome ERZ502016 (study PRJEB25962, sample SAMEA2043043) | human gut metagenome | biome: human gut; feature: human-associated habitat; material: faeces...
CATAGACAGATGGTGTTGCCGAAACAAACAACATCTGCGAAATCTTATTCTCAAATTCAGTAAAATTAAGCGGTCTGTTATCCTTAGCAGATGGAAGCCTGAAACCATAATCTACAAGAGTTGTCTTTCTTGACTGGTCGCCGGCATACATTCCTCTTATCTGTGGAATCGTTATGTGTGACTCATCAACTATAATAAGAAAATCATCCGGAAAATAATCCATAAGTGTATATGGCGGAACCCCTGCCGGAAGCCCCGCAAGATGTCTTGAATAATTCTCAATTCCCGAGCAGAAACCGGTCTCCTGCATCATCTCTATATCAAAATTAGTTCTCTCCTCAATTCTCTGTGCCTCAACAAGCTTATCTTCGCTCTTAAAATAAGCAATTCTCTCCTTCAGTTCTTCCTTAATATTCTCAATTGCTGCCGCCATCTTTTCCTTATCAACAACATAATGTGAATTCGGGAAAATCGCAATATGTTCAAGCTCTGACTTGACTTCTCCAGTCAAAGAATCAATCTCAGATATCCTGTCAACTTCATCACCAAAAAATTCAATTCTTACAGCCTCTCCACTTGATGCTGCCGGATAAACCTCAACAACATCGCCACGTACACGGAAAGTTCCTCGTTTAAAATCCTGGTCTCCTCTCATATATTGAATATCAACAAGCTTTCTTATGACATCGTCTCTGTCCTTCTCCATGCCGGGACGCAGGGAAATAACCATATTCTGGTAATCAATAGGTGCACCGAGTCCGTATATGCACGATACAGAAGCCACAATAATAACATCCTTTCTTTCAGAAAGTGCGGCTGTTGCTGAATGCCTTAACTTATCAATCTCATCATTAATAGAAGAATCCTTAGCTATATAAGTATCGCTCTGCGGTACATAAGCCTCGGGCTGATAATAATCGTAATACGAAACAAAATATTCAACAGCATTATTTGGAAAAAATTCCTTCATCTCGCCGTAAAGCTGTGCAGCAAGTGTCTTATTATGTGAAATAATAAGCGTAGGCTTCTGCACTTTCTCAATAATATTAGCCATTGTAAAAGTCTTTCCCGAACCGGTTACACCGACAAGCGTCTCAAACTGATTGCCCTCAAGAAATCCATCTGAAAGCTTCTTAATTGCCTGTGGCTGGTCGCCGGTCGGCTTATATTCAGATACCAACTCAAAATGATTCATACTGTTCTCCTGATTAAGATTAAACTATGTGATATATCTAAAATAATAAACTATTCCTAGTATGTTACCACTATAGTATATCATTCAAAATAAAAAAAGTACAGAACAAATCGAATATTTGTTCTGTACTTTTAAAACTCTTAATTCATTTTTCCTTTAAGATAGTTGACAGCTGCCTCATACTGGACGTCACTTACAGCATCATCCGGAAGCGTAACCTCAATATCAGGTGTAACGCCATTTCCGTGAATATCCTGTCCCTTAGGAGTAAAATATTTGGCAATCGTATACTTTACAGCACTTCCGTCTGTGAGCGGCTGTATTGTCTGGACAATACCTTTACCGAATGTCTTTGTTCCGATAATCGCACCTTTTCCGTAATCCTGAACCGCACCGGCAAATATCTCTGAAGCACTTGCACTATCCTCATTTACAAGAACTGCAAGAGGAAGTTTAAGTTCATTGCTGTTGCTTCCCTTATATTCCTTACGTGTTCCGCTCTTAGTCTCTGTATACACAATCAATCCATCCGGAAGAAGCCCATCAAGAATATCAACAACGCTGTTTAAAAGTCCACCAGGATTTGAACGTATGTCAATTATAAGTCCACTCATTCCCTGCTGCTGCAAATCTTCTAATGCTTCTTTAAACTGCTTTGTCGTAACTTCATCAAACTGTGAAATTATAATATATCCAATATTATCATCCATCATTTTATGGTCAACAGTCTTTACATTTACCTCTGCTCTTTCAACTGTAAAGGTAAGTGTCTGTGAACCCCTTCTTATTTCAAGATTAACAGTTGTTCCTTTATCCCCCTTTATAAGTGCAACTGCGGATGATAAATCCATATCAGTTATATCTGTTCCGTCAACTTTCACAACGCAGTCGCCCTTTCTTATTCCCGCTTTGTATGCCGGAGCATCCTCATATGGGTCTGCAATAAGAATCGAACCATCCTCATTTTTCTGGCATACAGCACCTATTCCATAGAACTTGCCGCTTGTCGATTCAAGGATTGCCTTATATTCATCAGGAGTATAATAAACTGTATATTTATCGCCATAAGAATCAAGAAAAGCCTTGTAAATATAATTTTCAGCCTTTTCATCAACTGTTCCACCAAAATAAAAATTCCTGTCAAGAAGCGAATCAATTGCATTAAGCTTGCCCTCAACATCACTTCCTATTCCATCTGAATCATCAGTTGAAGTCTGCTGCACATACACCTCTCCATTTGCACCAAAATGAAGATATCCTTTTCTCTCAAAAATCCCAGCTGTAATTCCCACAACAGAAACCGTTGCGAAAACTCCTGCAAGAATGCCAGCCACAAGCCCTTTGCCAAACTTTGACTTATTTTTATTTTTTTCTCTTTTATACGATGCATACGCATTATTTAAATCATTGTTCTGCTGATTTGAATTGTCCATATTATCCATCTGTTTTCGCCTTTCAAAAAACTTAAATCAGAACAAATCCGTATTAAGACCCGTTCTGATTTATGTATAAAAAATATGCCTTTCTACCTTAAATATCCCCAAGGATTAACATATGTACCGCCATAACGCACACTGAAATGAAGATGTGCTCCTGTCGATTCACCTGTCGAACCCATCAGAGCTATTGTATCTCCTCTGTTTACTGTCTGGCCTACAGAGACAAGGAACTGTGAACAGTGCATATAAATAGAATAAAGTCCGTTGCCATGGTCTATCCAGAGCCAGTTACCCGCTGACCAGTTATACTCAGCTCTTACAACTCTTCCTCCGTCAGCCGCATAAATAGGGTCTCCCCATACGCCCGGCTTAGTTGCACCTATATCAATTCCAATATGCGGATTGTTTCTTCCATCAGTATCGCCATAATCAGAAGTTATTCTTCTTGATATTGTAGGCCATAAAAATACTCCCGTACTTGGAATATCTGTGCTTCCGCCACTATTTCCGCCATTATTATTGTTGTTATTTCTGTTCTGTTCCTCAAGCTCGCGTTCAATACGCTCTATCTCACTCGTAAGTCCGCTGATATCACTAGAAAGTTCCGTTTCCTGTGCCTTTGAGGATGCTATGAGACTATTATAATTGGCAAGTTCGCTCTCTTTTTCAGCCTGCATCTGTGCAAGCTCATCACGCTGTGATTCAAGCTGTGACTGTGTATCAGCAAGCTCAGTATAATCATCCTCGAGCTGCTGTTTTGCCTCAGCTATATACTTAATAGTCTCTTCATATTTTGTGAGCATATCCCTGTCATATGACGAAATTTTTGTAACATATTCGGCACGGTTTAACATTTCACCCATACTCTCAGATGTAAGAATCAAAGCAAGATAACTCTCTTCATTATGTTCGTACATAAATTTAATTCTTAACTTCATCATCTCGTATTGGCTTGCTGCATCTTCCTGTGCCGCCTCAAGATTCTGTGTTGTCTCATCAATCTGTGTATTCAGATCTTCCATCTTTATCTGGAGTTCGTACAGACTGCCATTAAGTTCTGACATCTGTGTGTCAAGTATTGCCATATATTCTTTTGTATCTTGTGCACTGGCCTTATATTCGTCCATTTTCTTTTGAACATCTTTTCTTTGCTGTTCCTTATCTTCTTTTTCCTGTTTTACGTCATCAAGGTCAGAAGCCGCGACCTTTTTTGCCGCAAACAATCCGTTAGACAAAGCCATAACAGAAGATGCACATAATGCAAGGCACAGCAATGTAGCAACAAATTTTAAAATTGTCGTTTTTTTCATACGGTGCCTCTCCTTTCTCAATACCATCCGATAACGGCACATTCTTTAAACATTTTACAAACCGGCATTTTATACATTGGCATGCTTACGTACCGCAAAGAAGCTTCCGAGGAAACCAATGCCGATTCCGAGGCATATTGCCACAGGTGCAAGAACTCTGAAAACATCTGACATCGGCATAAATGCAAGAATATTGCTGAGGATTGAGAATTTACCAAGAACGTAGCTGATAACCTTCTGATAAATATAACTCAGAATAACAAGCGGAATTACTGAACCAATAATTCCGATTGTAATACCCTCAACGAAAAACGGTGCATTTACAAATCCATCAGTTGCACCAATAAATTTCATAATTGAAATCTCGTCTTTACGAACTGTAATACCAATAACAATTGTATTCGTAATAAGGAAAATTGATACTGCAAGAAGTATGATAATAATTGCTGCAGCAACATATCCTACAAGCTTTGCTGCACTTGCAAGGCTGCTCGCAGTAACCTCTGAACGTTTTACCTGTCTTACGCCGTCAAGATTCTCAAGATATGTTACAAGTGTACCCTGCATGCTTGCATCGCTGAGATATACCTCATAAGATGCAGAGTTGGCAAGAGGGTTATCATTCTTAAATCCTAATGCAAGTTCAGGATATTCCTTAAAATATTCTGTCTTGAATTTATCCCATGCCTCTTCAGCAGATGTGTAATGTACTGAAGAAACTTCAACTCTTTTTGAAATAGTATCACCGAGCTGCTTAATCTGTGTCTCTGAAAGTCCCTCCTCAAAGAAAACCGTAACACAGACTTCATTTTCAGCCTTTTTAACCATATACTGGAAATTCATTACAAGTGAATACAAAATACCAAAAAGAAATATACATGCCGCTATTGTTGCTATTGAAGCAAGTGAAAACAGACGGTTGCGGTATATGTTCTTGAGACCGTCTTTTATATGATAAAATAATGACCTAATCTTCATAGAAATAACCACCCTTTTCCAAATCGCTTATAATCTTACCTTCACTCATTGTGATAGTTCTCTTCTTCATCTGCTGCACAATTTCCATGTTATGTGTAACAACAAGGACAGTCGTGCCAAGCTTGTTAGCCTGATTAAGAATCTTCATAATCTCGGCAGAATTGGCAGGGTCAAGGTTACCTGTCGGCTCATCACATAAAAGGATAGCCGGTCTGTTTACAAGAGCTCTTGCGATTGCAACTCTCTGCTGCTCGCCGCCTGAAAGCTCATTCGGATAAGCCTTATATTTGTCGAGAAGCCCAACCATTGAGAGCATAGAAAGGACACGGCTCTTAATCTGTCTTGACGGAGCTTCTACAACCTTCATTGCAAATGCAATATTTTCATAAACATTTCTATCCGGAAGAAGCCTGAAATCCTGGAATACAACACCTATGTCCCTTCTGAGATAAGGAAGCTTCTTTCTTGTAATCTTGTTAAGATATTTCTTATTAATATATATCTTTCCTGTTGTCGGGTCTAACTCTTTAAGCAGAAGCTTTATAAGAGTTGATTTACCCGAACCGCTTTTACCTACTATAAATACAAACTCACCCTTCTGAACATGCAGATTAATACCATTTAAGGCAGGTGTACCGGATGAGTATGTCTTTGTGACATTTTCTAAGATTATCATCAGTAATCTCCTCCATTAAAATGTATCTTTACTTTCCATATACTTCATATATTTCACAACCATAAGTGCAATCTTGAATGTAATCGCATCTTCAAATACGCGAAGATCAAGCCCTGTACTCTTCTGAAGCTTATCCAGACGATATACTAAAGTATTTCGGTGAATGTAGAGCTGTCTGGAAGTCTCCGACACATTCAGATTATTCTCAAAGAACTTATTAATCCAGATCGTAAACCTGATTGCCACCGAAAATCTCTTCGATGAAAATCCGGCACAGATTGACGGGCAGCTGGTAGATCAGACGTCCGATTCCCAGCGTAGAATATGCGATGACATTTTTTTCCGCATAGAAAATTCTGCCAACATCCATCGCCATCTTCGCTTCTTTATAAGAACGGGATACCTCCTTAATCTCATTCACAATAGTACCAAAGGCAACATGAACCTTTGTCATCGCTTCTGTGTTAAGCATATCAACGATAACCTGTGCTGTCTTAGTCAGTTCATCGTATCCCTCTCCATTCTTCACTTCCTTAACAAGAATAATGTTCTTCTCATCTACCGCAGTAATAAAATCTCTCGTTTTCGCAGAGAAAATATTACGAACTGTCTCAAATGCATTATTATCTCTGTCATTCTTTGTCTCGACAATAAATACACATCTTCTTACATCCGTTTCAATATGGAGCTTTTTCGCCCGGTTATAAATATCAACCAAAAGTAAGTTATCTAAGAGCAGGTTTTTAATAAAGTTATCTTTGTCAAAGCGCTCTTTATAGGCAATTAAAAGATTCTGTACCTGGAAAGCAGCCATCTTTCCAACCATATATACGTCATCTGTCTCACCCTTAACGAGAATAATATACTCTAACTGGTTCTCATCAAATACTTTAAAAAACTGATATCCCTGCAATGCCTGACTCTCTGCCAGAGATTCTGCAAATACCAGTACCGCTTCCTTATATTCTTCGACTGCATCTAATGTGGAGGCAAGCGGTTTACCTTCCGTATCCATGACACATAAGTCAATTCTCGTAATCGCCTTAATGCCGTCAATGGTGTCCTGTAAAATCTGATTTGAAATCATCGTATCACTCCTGTCTTTCCCTCTCATCGCATTTTGCTATCGCACGCAACAATCTTTCTTTATTTTAATACAAAAGTAACAAAAAAAAAAGAGGAAATATGCAAAAAATATATTTCCTCTTGTGAAAAGTTATTATTTTTTATATCAATTCATGTGGAAAAGCTACAAAAATTTATGTACACCTGTAAATCTATTCCAAATCATTACTCAAACACACTCTAGAGCGTGTTTGAAAAATGCTCTAGCATACTGCCTGTACTGCCACTCCAAGAAATTCAGAAACATACGGCGTTGCCGGATTGTCATAAAGCTCTCCGATCGTGCCAATCTGCTGAATACTTCCATCATTCATCACAGCGATGCGTGCATCTGTATTCTGGATATCCTCACGATTATGTGTTACATAAATTACTGTGATATGCATCTGGTCATAAAGCTTTCTTACAAGCTTCTGCATATGTCTCTTCACATCTTTGCTAAGATTGGAAAATGGTTCATCTAACAGAAATACCTTTGGCTTTTTAACCATAGCACGTCCAAGAACTACTAATGCTCTTTCCTGCTCATCTAAATCTTCGGTCATCTTATCAAGAAGATGTCCAATTTTTAAAACTTCTGTAACCTCTGCGATTCTCGCATCAATCTCTCCCTTTGGTAATTCCTTTAATTTAAGACCGAATGCAAGATTATCATAAATGTTCATCTGCGGATATAACTTTCCGTTCTTGAAAATCATAGCCATGTTTCTGTCGATGGATGGAACTTCATTCATGCGCTCCCCGTCAACGAGCAGCTCCCCATCTGTAATATCCTCCACACCAGCAATCATTCTTAATACTGTAGAAATCCCGCAGCCTACTGGTCCGGCAAATATCATAAATTCTTTATCATCAACTTCAAGGGTAAAGTCCCTGATTGCATTGACCCCGTTATCATATGTTTTGCTAAGATGTCTAAGTGATAAACTAGCCATAAATAACCTCCTAAAAATAAGTTCATGCTACAAACATTTGTCCTCATATATCATACCTAAATTTTGTAAATAATTCTAGAAGAAAACTCACGAAAATAGAGCCGGTATTTCGGCTATATTGTTAAGCATATTTTATCTATTAGACATATTTACCATTTTCGATGCACAAAAAATTAAAAACACACCTAATATTGTACATGTGTTAAAGCAATTTTAAAAAAAAAGACACTTTTCAATTTTATTTTTGTGAAAAATGTCTTCTTTTTCTTTATATTTTGCTATTTTTTTAACAAATAGCCATTCTATTTTACTAATGTTGTCTTCTTTTTTCTAAAGTATTAACATTTTCTTCCTGTACGTCCAAAATATTTTCTTCCGAACTGTCTTCTGGTTTCTGTTCAGCTTCTTCTTCTGAAGCCTCATTCAAAACTTTTTTCTTGAAAACAGACCCGACAATGGTGTTCTTAATCTTTTGTTCCTTTTTAAACCAGGAATAAATTCCTTCTAAATGAAGCTTCTCTACCCAGGATGGAATCTCCTCCGTCTCTTTACGGATAAGCGGCTGAACTGACTCAATCAGAATACAAAGACGTGTATTCATCATAGCGGCATGCTTCTCCATAAACTTCATCTGGCGCTCTGCTGGAATACATACAAAAACGATATCCGGGATGCACGCATTAATTTCATTCACAATGCGGTCTGCCTCTCCTTTCGTCTCCTTTCGCATGACATTGCCATGTACTTCGATATTCCGGTAAGACTCCTCCATATATTCTTCCATGGATTCTAAATAAGATTCCTGTTCCATGATCATATAAATACTTCGCCCTTCCCGGTTTATCTTAGAAAACAGCCTTTTTAAATAATTATCAGCAAATTCTCCAATTCCTTCTGGTATCTGTCCATTATCCTGTCTGTGATGTACTGCCATCTCAATATGGCGGTCTCCTGCTAATATGAGATTACAGGACTTCACATACTCAGCTGACTGCTCATTATTTTGACATAACAGCGAACTGATGGCTGATAAAAAATAGATTACAGGAAGTCCCTTTCCACGCATCAATTCCATTGATACATTGACCGCCTTGTCCACCCGCATCACTGATACATCTATACCAAGTACATTTGCCTTTTTGTGGTAACGATCTTTCATGTTAAGGTTCCTTTCTTTTCTCTTCTAAATCGTCATGTTGCCATCTATTCCTTACTGCTCAGAGTCAGAACCAAAGTCATATCCGCCAGAAGTTGTCGTGTCATCATCGTCCCCCACATCTGTGGAATCTGTAGAATCTGTAGAATCAGATTCATCATCCAGTGAAGAATCGGTAACTGTCTCATCTTCTGTATCTGTGGTACTGTCGCTTCCCGCCGGAACATTGGTACTGTCTGTTCCGATATAAATCTGAATATCTCCACCTGTAGAAATAGAATCTACAACATTAATCTCTGCATCTGGGAAGTAAGTAAGAAGATCCTGTCCCATTCCGTCCTGTGTAACATTAATTCTTGTCTGTGAAAGAGGTCCCTCTTCCTGATAGGAATCTACAAGGCTGATACTGTAGCCTTCGCTTTCTAAGTAGGACTCCCACTGTCCAGCCAGTCCGGAAACATAGGCTGCATTATAAATCTCAATAGAGTAATTTTTAGAACTTTCTGTACTTCCTGTTGCTGCTGATGTACTCGTTGTACCAGTAGAACTCTTAGAAGAACTACTCTGGCTATAGGCTTCGGCCTGCTTTGCAAGCCCTGCTACCTGCAGCTTCACCTTCTGAGAATCTAATGTAAATATTCCTTTTGACTCGCTACCCTGCATAATACGAATTGTGAGTGCATCTGTAGTAAGATTCTTTAAAATATCTTCTGTAGAAGTAAGTCCACTCTTGCCCTCTGCAGTCACAAGACTATCATACTTCTTCGCAATCGCAGAAGTACTATTCTTAGAAAGAAGTGCCTCCATATAACTTGTCAGATACGTATTCACTCTCTCTAAACGACTTGACTCCTCTCCGTCTGTTCCATCCATATAAGTAAATAATGCATAGGCTGTCGTTCCATCAAGAATAACATCACCTGCATCAATTGTCTGTAAAATATTCTCTGTATCACGGTAAGAAATCGCATTGTTAAAATGATAACTCACTCCGCCCGCCACATTCAAAAGCTTCTTAAAGTTTGTGCTTGAGATTACATCATATCCTGAAATCTTTGCTCCACTGATGTCTTCAACAATCTTTGCAAACATCTCATACTTCTTATCACCAAAAGCGCGGGCAACATCTGCCATATTTACAGAACTTCCGGCTTCTGTCATCGTATTCCTGATTTCTTTAAGAAGTGTACTGCTTACAGATACCTGCGCATTACATGGAAGTAAGAGAACATCCATGGCTTCGGTCTTTGTATTATACATATTCAGCGCCGTATAATCTTTATTATTCATATCATCATGGACAAATACAAGCGTATTCTCCATGTTCTTATTATCAACTGTTGTAGCTTCAGTGCTATCTTCTGTTCCGCTTTGATCTGTCTCTTCTTTTACCGCTTTCTTTACGCTTGTAAAGCTTCCGGTCAGATAATAAGTCACTCCCTCAAAAGAGCCAACTGCAATGGCTGCCATTAAAACGAGAACAACACATAATCTTAAAAGGAAAGAGAAAAATCTTTTTATAAGACTTGGCTTTTTCATCATAGCCCTCCTGTTTTATTCTATGTTGTCGTGATTGTGATTTGACGGATTACTCCGTATTTCATTTGTTAAGTATAGCAAAGTTCTTTTTTTATTGCAAGTTTTTACTGTTTAATTCGTTAAGAGAATGACAGATGCCATAGAGCGTGTTTGAA
>ENA-OPXC01002588-OPXC01002588.1-human-gut-metagenome-genome-assembly--contig:-NODE-2588-length-10507-cov-1.915136_pt1 | contig 10507 bp, 8 predicted proteins | sample MGYA00241512_ERZ502016 | MGnify/ENA primary metagenome ERZ502016 (study PRJEB25962, sample SAMEA2043043) | human gut metagenome | biome: human gut; feature: human-associated habitat; material: faeces...
TTCATCCGCAGTTATCACGCTCTTTACCACGCCATCGAAATTCGCCAGTACTTCACCGGTTGCGTTCTGCATCTCTTCCATCTGAAGCTTGACCTGTGCAATCTCGTACTGTGTCTGCATTGTTTTGATTTCCTGTTCTTTCTGCGCGATCTGATTCTTCAATTCCTCTCTTGTCGGAGGCGTATCTGCATCCGGATCTGTATCCGGATCCGGCTGTGGCGCATCTGAACCTGTTGCAACCGGAGTCGCCGGTGCCTCTGTTGTCGGAATATCCTCTAATGGTGTAGTTGCTTTTAACTTCTCGAGTTCACGCTGTGCATCAATAATCGACACGCGGGATAACTCCAGTTCCGATCTTTGCAGTTCTAACTGTAAGTCGTTGGCAGTTGTATCATACACAAGCAGCACATCACCTGCTTTCACGCTCTGACCTTCCGTTACCTTGATCTCCGATACGGACTGTGTCTTTCCTACATAGACCTTCTGCTCAGAATTCACAGTCACATTTCCACTCAATGTACTGTTATCCCACATATCCGAAGCGTCATATCCAATATCACTGACCGCATACACGCCTGCAGTCTTACTATTCTGATTCTTCTGCTTCAAGGTGCGGAGTGCAAAATAAATACCACCGAGCACAACCACGCAGGAAAGAACGATAATAATTATTTTCTTTGCCTTATTCATGCTCATCACCTCCGGTCACCGGCTGGGCATCTCCCTCATACAGCTCACCATCAATGATTTTTACAACTCGATCTGCATAAGACGCAATCTCGTCAGAGTGCGTAATCATAATGATTGTCACTCCCTGCTTATGCAGTGTGTCAAACAGCTCCATCACCTGTAAACCTGATTTGGAATCAAGTGCTCCCGTCGGCTCGTCGGCAAGCAGAATCTTCGGATCTGCCACCATCGCACGTGCAATCGCCACACGCTGCTTCTGTCCACCGGAAAGCTGTTTTACCGGTTTATGGCAATGCTCCTTCATTCCTACGGCTTCCAATGCTGATATTACCCGGTTCAGCTTTTCCTTTTTTCTCATTTTCTTTTTGGAGAAATCCAAGGGTATAAGTACATTATCCTGCACGGTATAATCCTCAATCAACGCAAAGTCCTGCATAATCATTCCAATCTTTTCATTGCGAAGATGTGCCATTTTAATCTCATTCATTTTCCCCACAGGTGTTCCATCCAATATGTACTCTCCTTTATCATAGCGGTCAATAAATCCCAAAATATGCAAAAGTGTTGATTTTCCTGCTCCGCTGGTTCCCACAATGGCAATCATTTCTCCATCCTTTATTTCTGCAGACACTCCATGAAGTGCTTCAAATTCATTACTTTTTCCCTTATTATATATTTTAACAATATCTTTTAATTGAACCATACGCTCCTCCTTTTTGTCAGCCTGTAATTCCACTTTCTGTCAATACATCCTTCCCTGATTTTTTCCCAATCTCCTGACGAATCGTAATATCTCCAAACAACCAAAACACTCCCAGAATCAAAAGACATCCTGCAAACTCCCATAGTGTGAAAATGACCACCATTTCCCTAAGCTGACCACAAAAGAGCAGGACTGCCAATGCCGCCCATGCCACAACCAAAGACCAAGTTTCCAAAATAAAAATCGACGTTTTTTGCAGACGCATGCACTCTTTCCAGGTCAGACCATTCAAATAAAACACACCATATTTATAAAGACTTTGACGCACCAAAATCGAAGTACAGCTAACAATTGTTAGTACAGCCAAAAACATTAATGCTATAATAATCGGAAGCATATTCTTAACCTGCTCCAATATGTATGCATAACTTTCCTTTCGAAGCTGATCATGTTTTATATATGATGTAATTTGTCCATTCTTTGCAAAATATTTATCTATTTTCTCTGCAAATTTTCCGTCAGATGGCTGATCCCATGAGATAAATGTCAGACCACTCATCATCAATGGCAGTCCCTGCGCATATTTCATCTTATAATTATAAATATCCTTATGAATCAAAAACATATATGGAAGCTGATGATATTCTCCAGAATAATTCCAAAAGCATCTTCGTACATCCGTCATGTCCATATTGTCATCATTTGTTCCCAAAAGTTGAGCTCCATCCTTAACAATTCCAATAATCTTTACCTGGATCGGATGTTCTTCACATCGATCCATTTTCTGATCCTCCTCACTGACCGTTAATACATCTCCCACATGATATGTCCCGTTTCGTCCATCCCTCTGTGCAATTACTGCCTCAATCTGTGTTGTTTTTTCGTCCTTTTCCTGAAACCATCTGCCCGCATCCATGACAGGTGTATGACATTTCCAAAGATCCGTGTCATATGCCGTTGTTTTAATACTGACATTTTTTCCTTTTGTAACCGTCTCAAATGCTACATCATAACAACCGCTGACCTTCCGAACACCCTTCAGACATTTCTTCGCTGTATCTGCATCCATAACTGCCGCACCGTTGGGTTCGTTCAGTCCAAAAAAGCGGACAGATACTCCATTTCCTGCCACCAGTCCTGATATTTCATCATATATTCGAAAACGGGAATGAACTGCCGATATCATGCAGACTACCAATACATAAATAATAATGCTCTGCACCACTAACAAAACAAATGTCAAAGGATTTTTCCAAAGTTCCCTGCATGCGTACTTTATATTTCTCATTGTCTGCCACCTCCCACCTTGATTCTGTAATCCGCCAGAAACGTATACAGAATCATTGCCAATAAAATTACCAGTGAAACCGAAAAATATGTTTCAAACAACATTTTATATACTGCCATGGGATAATGACTGTTCATATAATAATAGTATTTTTTCAGTACCGGCAAAACGCTTTGAAATCCCAGTACTGTCAGAAAATAAACTGGCAGCATAAGCGTCAGACACTCTGCCACATAAACCAGGACTGCCCGTATTACGGTCATGCCACATACTTGAAAAACAATAATAGATTTTCTTCTGGTCATCAAAATATAACGATAGATTAGTGCAAAGTTTAATCCTGAACACACAATAATAAGAACACAGATTGCAATAATCGTATTGTACAGATAAATCTGATCCAGATTAAGTGTATGAATCTGTGGAACAGAAAACAATCCGTTTAATTCTGTATTACACAAACGTGTCAGTTCGTCTTTTTCCTGATTTGTCAAAGCATGCTTAAAATCAATCTGAATGCCGCCTTCAAGTATCGTATCACCCGGCACAGATGTTATTGGTATATATGGTGCATCCACTCCGGTGCTTCCCCAGCCGATCACCTTATATTTTTCATTTCCCAATATAACCCATTTTTCATCTCTGGAAAGCATACTCTCCATAAAAGGATTATTCCCCACATTTATATGATGCACATCAAAGGCAACTGCAACTTTTTCTCCTGCATCAAACTCTTTATCCGAATAAATTCTGCCAGAATGAATAATTCCATTATTTTTTACATTACGAATCCAATCCTCGCTTAATACAAATTTCCCATTGTCAACAGAAAAAAAACAATCCATCGGATATCCATCTACCACTATCGTGACCGACATACATTTAATATCATTCTGCATATCCAACGACATGTCTCTCGCCATATCCTTTAGCAATTCTACCGTTCCTGTCTGCTGAATGGAGTTCTTTTTTTGATATCTACAGGTTCCAAGATCCCCATGAATATCAATTTTTTCCAGTTCATAATCCGGTTCAAGAATCAATGTATTTATTCCTTTTAGATCACTCTGCTTTTCCATCATAAAATTCTGATACATGGCATATGCAAAATGAATCATAAAACAAGCCCCTGCCACTGTAACAATAATCAGAAGAAACATATAAAAATCATTTTTTTAATTTTCAAACGTCACACGGCTAAGTTCAATTTTATCTTTGCCACGCTGCACAACGGATACTTTATCACCTTTTTTGAGTTTTATACCTTTAGCAATAAGCATATTTCCATTAACAGCCACTGTTGTACATTCTTTATCATTGACAAATACTACGCTGAACGTATTGAAATTCTCTCCTTCTACACATATGTGATCGGAATATTCATATGCATCTGTTATTTTTATCTCATCAGTTCCCATCTTTAAATCCGTTGCCTGATATGGATTTTCTCCACCATATATATCATGGTCACCATATAGTATATCATACTCAAGAATTTTTAAATTTTTAAGATAGTCTGTTGAATCTTTCTGTTTCTGATGATATTTATTAATATATCCTTCTGTAATGCCAAGCCTTCCAAATACATATGACGAAAGCTGATACGCTTCCATATTCTTATATTCTCTTTTCAGACCGATATTATCCCATATAACATATGGTGTCTGATATATATTACCATATGAAAGTGTCTCGTTTGTAAAATTAAATCCGGGAAGATGATCGCCATACATTACAAGAATTGTCTGCTCATCCCTTTCTGATAAATACTTTACGAGCTCACCGACAAACTTATCCATCTCATGTATCTGATTAATATAATATTCAAACGCAGTCTTATCTGCCCCATCAAAAAAGTTTTCAACTTTTATCTCAGGATTATAATTTTCCGGCATCTGCGACGGATAATCGCCATGTCCCTGAACTGATATTGTATATATATAATCGGAGCCTTCAGTTGAATCAAGAATTTTTGCAATTTCGCCGGTAAGTATGCTGTCTTTTGCCCAGCCTATCGGATTATATTCAATATCTGACATATATTCTATTGATGTAAATGTATCATATCCAAGATGTGAAAAAACCTTATTGCGGTTATAGAATGTTCCGTCATTATTATGAAGAGCATGTGTGCTATATCCAAGATTTTTCAGGTCATATGCCGCCGATTCACATATAGCCGACTGTAAAACTGTTTTGTAAGGATACTCACCAGGTCCGAAATCATCAAGATTTATTCCTGTCTGTACCTCAAATTCAGTATTTGCTGTCCCGGCACCAAAACATGGCACAGATATATAACCGGCTGAATATTCTGATGATAGTCTTTTCATATTAGGCAATACATCCTGTGAAAATTTTACTCCTTTAACTCTGTCCGGATTAAAAAATGACTCGAGCTGCAAAAATATAATATTGGGTGCTTCCTGTGAATTAACAACGCCATTGTCAGTCTGCTCATTTTCAATATTATTTTTTATATTGTTAATATATTCCTGTGAGTATTCTCCCGATTTGCTTATTCCACGCCCAACAACACTGCATGAAAAACAATATGCAAATCCGTAATGCCTGTATGCTATTCCAAGATTACCAAAATTGCGTCCAAGAACACCTGCCGGAATCAGTATAACTGTCAATGCTGTAACAACTGCACCGGCAATAACTGTTTTTACAGATGAAAATATTATTCTTCTCTTTAATGTCTGTGCAATTATTACTTTTGGTCCTTTAATCCATAAAAACACCAATCCCGCAATACCTGCAATTATTCCAATAACAATCAGTATAATCTGAAAAACATTAAGATATACAGGCAATACTTTAACCGCATCTTTTATCAGATATATGTCCATTGCTGTAAATGGAGTTTTTCTGGCAGACAAAACAACAAAATTGATAACCGCCAGTGTTATCCATATCGCTGATATCATTACATACACAAAAACCTTGCGTGTAGTAAAAAATCCTATACATAATGTAAGAAATATTATTGAAGTATTGTAAAGAAACACAACAGGATTGGCAAATAGCTCTGCCAATCCCCATAAATTTCTGTGATTCAGACATTCAATAATCATATTAATAATCAATGAAAGAATTATCATCTTTCCTACTTCGGTATGCAGACCGGCACAAGCCACGTTTCTGCACCAGAACAAAATCTTTTTCAATTTTATTTCTCCGCCTTTAATATGTCTATAATCTCACGTTCTTTATCTTTAAGTTTTGTTGAAGCTCCTCTTGAGCTTATTACACTGTAGCCATACTGCATCGCTTTATCATTATCGCCGCTCTTGTATGCAAGAACTGACATAAGATAACTAATAGTATTTTCATCCATTCCACATATCGGAGGATATTCTTTTTGCAATGCTTCCTCAAAACCTTTGTAAGCTTTTTCCCTATAATGCTCTTCTATTTTTTCTTCCGACATAGATCTGTAAAGCCATGAAAGCTTCAGGCATAAATATGCACATTCACTTAATTTTGCAGGCTTTTTTATAGCTGTAAGAAGTGCCATTTTGTATCTGACAACAGCTTCATCATATGAATATATTTCATCGTGTCCACCTGAAATCCCGGCATATTTACTGCCGATTTCTTCCATAAGCGTTTTACGCTGTGAATGTGTAATATTATTAAATTCTCTTGATACTGCAGAATATCCGCAATGAGGACACATGTAAACATCATATTTTATGGTGTCAACTCCCTCATATATCGGACGTAAATCCATTTCACTCCCCTTAAATCTTGCTTTTCCGGTCTTTACTATCTTTGTTGTAAATTCCTTCATGCATACAGGACATTCTATCTTTTTATCATAGACATACATACCCTCTTCTTTTTCAATTTCCTGTGTTAATTCACTCACTATGAGCCTCCATGCTTATTATTTTGGAAGTTTAAATGAACTCTTTAACGATACAATCCGGTTAAACACCGGCTTTCCAGCCTCACTGTCTTTAATATCAACACAAAAATAACCGTTTCTTACAAACTGGAATTTTTCTTCTTTTGCTGCATTCATAAGTTCAGGCTCAACATAACAGTTATCAATGACTGTAAGTGAATGTGGGTTTACATTTATTGAACCATCTTCTTCATTATACACGCCTTTTTCTTCATCCACGATATTTTCATATAGACGTACCTGAACCTGCTTGCCTTCAGATGCAGATACCCAATGAATTGTACCTTTTACTTTACGGCCCTCAAAATTACCGCCGCGTGTTTCCGGATCATAAGTACAATGAATCTCTGTAACTTTACCTGATTCATCAGTCTTATAGTCTGTACATGTAACAAAATAAGCATTCATAAGACGCACTTCATTACCAGGAAACATTCTGAAATATTTCTTTGGAGGATCGATCATAAAATCATCCCTCTCAATATAGAGTTCTTTTGTAAATGGAACTTTTCTTGTTCCAAGCTCCGGATTTTCCTGATTATTAGGAACTTCCATATATTCAACCTGTCCAACAGGATAGTTGTCAATAATAACTTTTACAGGATTGAGTACAGCCATCATTCTGCGTACTTTGAGTTTTAAGTCTTCTCTTATGCAATACTCGAGCATCGGATATTCAACAGAGCCCTGGCTCTTTGTAACACCAACAAGCTCAACAAATGTCTTAATCGATTCAGGTGTAAATCCTCTTCTTCTCAAAGCTGCAATTGATACAAGACGTGGGTCATCCCATCCGTCAACAATTCCATCTTCGACAAGTCTCTTAATATATCTCTTTCCTGTAACAACATTGTTAAGGTAAAGCTTTGCAAACTCAATCTGCTTAGGTGGATTCTCATATTCAAGTTCTCTTACAACCCAGTCATAAAGCGGTCTGTGGTCTTCAAACTCAAGCGTACATATTGAATGCGAAACACCTTCAATAGCATCTTCAATCGGATGTGCAAAATCGTACATAGGATAAATGCACCATTTATCACCTGTTCTATGATGTGAAATATGTGCAACTCTGTAAATAATAGGATCTCTCATGTTGATATTGGCTGCTGCCATATCAATCTTTGCACGAAGCACTTTCTCTCCGTCTGCATACATTCCATTTTTCATATTTTCAAAAAGTTCAAGGTTCTCTTCAACCGAACGGTTTCTGTAAGGACTTTCCTTGCCAGGTTCTGTAAGTGTTCCTCTGTACTCTCTTATCTGTTCAGGTGTAAGGTCACACACATATGCTTTCCCTTTGCGGATAAGCTTTACTGCAGCCTCATACATTCTATCAAAATAATCTGATGCAAATAAAACATCGCCATGCCACTTTGCACCGAGCCACTCTACATCACGCTTAATCGAATCTACAAATTCAACCTTTTCTTTTGTCGGATTTGTATCATCAAATCTTAAATTAAACTGTCCGCCATATTCCTGTGAAAGTCCATAATTTAAAAGTATTGACTTTGCATGACCTATATGAAGATATCCGTTAGGTTCAGGTGGAAATCTTGTAATAACCTTTTTACAATGTCCCTCCGCAATATCTTTATCAATAATCTGCTCTATGAAATTTTTTGAAACAGCTTCATTTTCCATTTGATTTTTTCCTCCTGCTATAAAGTTAGTTAAGTATAAAACAAATTTGTTTTTGTTGCAATGTATTAATAATTGCTGTCTTTGTTAATAAGATTATCATAAATGTCATCAACTGACTCTCTTATGCTTTTTCCATTAAGATTAAGTGTAATATCGGCATATTTACGATACAGATTTTTTCTGTCTTCAAATATCTCGTCAATTGTTGTCTTTCCATTTGATACAACGCCACGTTCTTTAAGGCTTCCTACTCGCTCTTCCAGCTCAATCTTGTCAACCTCAAGATATATAACAGTTCCGATATCTTTAAAATGCTCCATTGCCGTTTCTCCGTACACGGCACTTCCACCTGTTGCAATAACTGCATGTTCTGCATTTATTGTACAATTGACATCATTTTCTATTTTGATAAATCCATCGTCACCATATTTTTCAATAATTCTTTCAAGTGTTGTACCGTATTTTTCCTGAATTACAAGGTCAGAATCTATAAAACTGTATCCGAGCTTTTTTGCAAGAACTACACCAAGTGTGCTCTTTCCGCTGCCCGGCATTCCGATAAATATTATATTTTTCATCTTCTCTTCTCACAAAGTTCCCGTAAATGTTTTAAGTCATCTATGCTGAAATTATATGCTGTATTACAGAAATGACACTTGACTTCTATAGGATTGCCTTCTTCTATCATCTGGTCAATCTCATCTTTGCCGACACTCATGATTGCCATTGCAACTCTCTCTTTTGAACAGTTGCAATAGAATTCTGTAGGCGTCTTATCCAGGATCTCAAGCCCCATATCCCCGAGAATATGCTCAAGGATTTCCTCCGGGGTCATTCCCTCTTCAAGAAGCTGTGTTACCGACTTTACTTCTTTTATACGTGTTTCAAGCTTTTCTATAGTCTCTTCCTTTGCATCCGGCATAAGCTGGATTATAAATCCACCCGCCTGTTCAACTGTATTGTCCTTATTCATGAGGACACCAAGACCTACTGATGAAGGCACCTGCTCGCTTGTTGCAAAATAATATGTCAGGTCGTCTGCAATCTCACTTGTAACAAGTATTGTATCTCCAACATAAGGCTCTCTTAATCCGATATCCTTTATAACACTTAACACGCCAAGTCCCAACGCACCTGCAATATCAAGTTTTCCGTCTTTTAACGGAAGCATTACCTGTGGATTGGCAACAAATCCCTTTACTCTTCCTTTTGAATCAGCAGTAACCGTCATCGCACCGATTGGACCATTACCTTTAATCTGTATTGTAACGACATCTGAGTCGTTTTTCATCATAGTTCCCATCATCGCACCGCCTGTGAGAAGTCTTCCAAGTGCAACAGTAGCAATCGGGCTCATCTCATGGTGCTGTCTTGCCGTCTCAACGACATTTCTGGTTGTTGCTGCAAACACCCGAATCTGTCCACCTGCGGCAACTCCTCTTACAATATAATCATTCATTCTTATTCCTCCGATTATACATATTTATTTTCCATTTTAACGCTTAAATACAAAATATAATCTTTCGCTGTCATCTTTTGGTGCATCGTGTGAAAATGCATCATATGTGGCAGTGCATGTAAGTCCTGCCGCCTCTGCTGATGAAAGCACTTCTTCCATTGTAAAACCGTGCTGGCAGTGATTTTCTTCATATCTGTCAAAAGCTCCGTCTTCATTTAATACAAAAACTGCAAGATTGTATATATTATTACGCGTTTTTTCTTCGTAACAATTATCCCATATAAACGCTGAATCATCTCTGTTCTGGGCATATGTATTATCACTTAATATATCTCTGAAAAAATGTATTGTCTTTAAATCAAATATAAAGACTCCGCCTTCTTCAAGTCCGTTATATACACATTCAAAAACACTTTTCAAATCATCGGCTGTTGTAATATAGTTCATTGAATCGCCGATGCTTACCATGGCATCAACTGTATAAGGAAGTGCAAAATCCCGCATGTCCTGATGTGTATATATTATCTCCTGATCATTGTCATATGTCTTTTCTGAGGCAATTGCCAGCATATCTTCTGACAAATCTATCCCGATACAGTCATATCCGTTACTGTCAAGTATTCTCGTAACTGTTCCTGTTCCACATCCAAGTTCTGCGATACACTGTCCTTTCTCTATACCATTTTCTTTTAAAAGTTCAATCAGATATTCACTCCACTCATCATATGGAATGTTATCCATATATTCATCATATACATAAGCAAATCCTGTATAAGCTTCCATAATTTTCTCCGTTCTTACTGATTC
>ENA-OPXC01002590-OPXC01002590.1-human-gut-metagenome-genome-assembly--contig:-NODE-2590-length-10502-cov-1.780607_pt1 | contig 10502 bp, 10 predicted proteins | sample MGYA00241512_ERZ502016 | MGnify/ENA primary metagenome ERZ502016 (study PRJEB25962, sample SAMEA2043043) | human gut metagenome | biome: human gut; feature: human-associated habitat; material: faeces...
GGCTTGGTCGAGAACATGAGCTACGCCGTCTGCCCCGACTGCGGCAAGCATATCAACGTGTTTGGCGACAGCCATGTGGACGAGATTGCCGACAAGTACAAGCTGCCGGTGCTGGCGAAAATGCCCATCGATCCCGAGCTTGCCAAGGAGGCCGACGCGGGCATGATCGAGGTCTTTGCGGGTGATTACCTCGACAATGCAGCCCGGATCGTGGCAAAGCTGCTGAAGAAGTAAAACGCTGCGGCGTTAACTTTTGAGGAGATACCTACTTATGAAAAAGTTCTTTGAAGAGTTCAAGGCCTTCGCCCTGAAGGGCAACATGATGGATATGGCCATCGGTGTTATCATCGGCGGTGCGTTCTCCACACTGGTCGCTTCCCTGACCGACAACCTCATCAGCCCCATCCTGGGCATTTTGGGCAAGGTGAACTTTGACGCCATGATGTGGGACGTTTTCGGCGATGGCAAGCTGGTTTTTAAGTATGGTGCCTTTATCACGGCTGTCATCAACTTCCTGATCATGGCATTTGTTGTATTTGTGATCGTCAAAGCGATCAACACCGCTTCCGCCAGACTTGCCGCTTTAGAAAAGAAGCCGGAAGAAGCCAAGACAACCAAGATCTGTCCGGTGTGCAGAGCCGAAATTTCCATTGAAGCCTGTCGTTGTCCGCAGTGTACTTCTGTTTTAGATGAAACTGAAATGCAGAAACGCAGCGTTCAATAATTCCCTTCATAAATATAGAAAGTCTCAGTTCGTTTATCTGTACTGAGGCTTTTTATTTACAAATTCTATACAATCATGCTTCCCAGATCCTTTGAACCGGGATTCTGATCTCTGTGACAAATTTTTCGGGATCATCCGTCAGGCCATTATCGATCAGCGTGATCTCCCGCGAAAACCCGGTTGCTACCAGCTTATGTTCCTTCATATAGGCAATCAGCTTTTCATAGTGGATCGGTGCTTCCTTATGACTGCCACGGAACCGTATCATCACACAATCCATTTCCGGGAATTCTTCCGTCTCCCCTTCATAAGCATCTTCCTCATCCAGCAGCAAAAATACCCGTTCATAATCTGAAAAGCTGCCTTTTGCAAGGCTTTCCTCTGTGATCCCCACACCGACTTTTCCCAGAAAGACCAGTGTTTCCTTCTGGTTTTCTTCCAGCCTGCGGATCGAATACTCCAGATCCAGATAGGAGCTTAGCTGCAGCTTATCGCGAATCCAGGCAAGCCTTCCTGCCGGTATTTTATCTATTGTGATCTCTTCCAGTGTTGCCTGCAACGCTTCATTTAACCGTTCCAGACGGTGATCGATCTTACGCTCTGCATGCTCCAGCTCCCGTTTCTTTTCCCGGATCATTTCTTTTTGCCAGAGCAGTTTTTCGCGCATCACATCCACATCCCTGTTCTGTAGGAAATCGGCAATCTGAGGCAGCGGCATATCCAGCACACAGATGTCCACCCTCTTTTCCTTGGTCAGCAGCCGCCATTGCTGCTGTATCTCCCCATAATCCCGCCCCAGCCGGTCGATGCTCAGCACATAAAGCAGATCGCCCGGCTTCATTTTTTTCACCAGCCGCTTGTACTGCGGCCGGTCGAAGTCCTTGCCCGACTGCTTGTCCATGTAGATGTGCTGCGCCGCCACGCCCTTGCCGTGCAGCGCCACCAGCTGGCGGCTCTCGTTCTGATCCGCGCTGGAAATGCGGATATAGCCATATACGTCCATACATCCTCCTTCTGCCACAGGAGGTTCAGTGTATCGTCCTCCCGCCTGTGGCCTGATTCTACACCTTTGGCCGCAGATGGCAGATAGTTGCCCGTGTATGGACAGCGAAAAGGGCAAAAAAAGGGAGCCCCTGGGCTTGAAGCCAAGGGACTCCCTTTTGCTTTACGATACGGGGAACGCGAATTTCAGCGCCAGAAAGATCACCAGCGCCGCTGCCGCCGCGATGAGCATGGGGCGCACGCGCTTGCGATCCTTTTCCGCGCGCTCCTTGTCCTCGTACTCGTTCTTATAGCGGACGTAAGACCACGCCGCGCCCAGCAGGCACAGCAGCGGCACGAAATACAGCCCGATCAATGCCACATAACCCATAAAAGCTCCTCCTCCCGTTTGGGACAGTATACCGAAAAACCGCCGCCGCGTCAAGGAAGGCGGGGAAATATCCCGCGTGGAGCGGCAGATAGATAAAAGGAACTCCGCCCGGCGGACGGAGTTCCTTTTGGGTATCAGGAAAAAAGAGCTTACTTGGCAGCCTTGGCAGCCTTGATGGACTCGATCAGCTCGGGAACGACCTTGAACAGATCGCCCACGATACCGTAGTCAGCCACCTCGAAGATGGGAGCGGTGTCGTTCTTGTTCACGGCGATGATGCACTCGGAATCCTGCATACCAGCCTTGTGCTGGATAGCACCAGAGATGCCCAGAGCGATGTAGACCTTGGGATGGACGGTCTTGCCGGTCTGGCCCACCTGATGGTCGGCGGAGATCCAGCCGGCGTCCACGCAGGCGCGGGAGGAACCAACCACGCCGCCCAGCACCTCAGCCAGCTCCTCGGCCAGCTTGATGCCGCCCTCCACGTCCTTGGAGATACCGCGGCCAACGGACACGATGAAGTCGGCGCCGATCAGGTCCACCAGCTTCTTGGCGGCCTTGACGGTATCCACCACCTCGGTGTGGATGTCAGCGGCGGTCAGCTCGAACTTGGGCTCGATGATCTCCACGTTCTTGGGGCACTCGCGCTTCTTCATCACGCCGGGGCGAACCGTCGCCATAGCGGGACGGAAGCGGGGGCAGATGATGGAGGCCATCAGGTGACCGCCGAAGGCGGGACGGGTCATCTTCAGGTCGCGGGAGACGTCATGCGGCTCCTTGTTGATCATCACGGTGCCCAGCTTCTCGATGCGCTCCTCGGGCAGCGTGGAGGCCTCCTTCAGGAAGCCCTTGTAGTTGGGCATATCGATGTCCAGATGGGTGCAGTCCGCGCACAGACCGGTGTGCAGGCGGGCGGCGCAGCGGGGAGCCAGGTCGCGGCCGATGTTGGAGGCGCCGAACAGCAGCACCTCGGGCTTCAGCTCCTCAACGGCCTCCACGATCACCTTGGTGTAGGCATCGGTGGTGAAGTCCTTCAGCAGGGGGGAATCATAGACATAGACCTTGTCTGCGCCATACTGGCCCAGCTCAGCGGCGATGCCCTTGACGCTGTCGCCCAGCAGAATGCCGCACAGCTCCACGCCCAGCTCGTTGGCCAGCTTCCGGCCCTCGGAGATCAGTTCGAAGGTGGTGGGCATCATCACGCCCTGACGCTGCTCGCAGAAAACCCATACGTTTTTGAAGGCAGCGGTATCAGCACTATTAAAAGCCATTTTCGTTTCTCCTTCCTTAGATGATGTGCTTGGCGGCCAGAATGCCTGCCAGCTTGTCGGTGGTAGCCTTGTCAGCGCCCTCGAGCATCATGCCCGCGCCCTTCTGAGGAGGCGTGAAGGAGGTCAGAATGTTGGTGGGAGAACCCGCCAGGCCGATGGTGCTCTTGTCGATCAGGGGGTGATCCTTCAGGGTCTCATAGGTCATGGTGACCAGAGGCTTGCTGTAGCACTCGAACGCGCCGCCCACGGACAGGTAACGCGGGGTGTTCAGCTCCTTGATGCAGGTGATCATGCAGGGGGTCTTGACCTTGATGGTCATGTAGCCGTCCTCCAGCATGCGCTTCACGGTCAGGGTGTCGCCGTTCTTGGTGATCTCGCCGGCATAGGTGACCTGGGGCAGATGCAGCTTCTCAGCGATCTGGGGGCCCACCTGCGCGGTATCGCCGTCGATGGCCTGACGGCCGGCCAGAATGACGTCATCCTTCTCGATGCCGTAGGTGTCGATGGCAGCGGCGATGATCTGGGAGGTAGCGTAGGTATCGGAACCGCCGAACTCGCGGGCGGTGACCAGAACGCCCTCGTCCACGCCCATGGCCATCAGCTCACGCAGCATGCCCTCGGCGGGAGGGGGGCCCATGGTGAACGCCACGACCTTGCAGCCCAGCTCGTCCTTCAGGGACAGAGCGGCCTCAACGGCGTTCATGTCATCGGGGTTGATGATGGTCTGCATGGAGGCACGATCCAGGGTGCCGTCCGGGTTCACGGCCACCTTACCGGAGGTATCGGGAACCTGCTTTACAGTGACGATGATTTTCATGTGCATACCTCCCTCTTACAGACCCATATTGGCGGAGATCACGATGCGCTGGACTTCACTGGTACCCTCGTAAATTTCCGTAATTTTCGCGTCGCGCATCATGCGCTCTACCGGGTAATCCTTGGTGTAGCCATAGCCGCCGAACAGCTGCACCACCTTGGTGGTGGTCTTCATGGCGTGCTCGGAGGTGAACAGCTTGGCCATGGCGGCCAGCTTGGTGTAGCGCTTGCCCTCGCCCTTGGCCACGGCGGCCTGATAGGTCAGCAGGCGGCCCGCCTCGCAGCCCAGCTCCATGTCCGCCAGCGTGAACTGGGTGTTCTGGAACTTGCTGATGGGCTTGCCGAACTGGACGCGGCCCTTGGTGTAGCTGATGGCCTCCTGAAGCGCGCCCTCGGCGATGCCCAGAGACTGGGCGGCGATGCCGATGCGCCCGCCGTCCAGCGTGGCCATGGCGATAGAGAAGCCCTTGCCCTCCACGCCCAGCAGGTTTTCCTTGGGAACGATGCAGTCCTGGAACACGATCTCGGCGGTGGGGCTGCCGTGGAGCCCCAGCTTCTCCTCGTGCTTGCCCACGGAGAAGCCGGGGTAGGAGCTCTCCACGATGAAGGCGGAGATGCCCTTGGTACCGCGGGACTTGTCGGTCATGGCAAAGACCACGAACACGTCGGCCACGTAGCCGTTGGTGATGAAGATCTTGGAGCCGTTCATTACGTAGTGGTCGCCCACCAGCTTAGCCTCGGTCTGACCCTTGGAAGCATCGGAGCCGGCGTTGGGCTCGGTCAGGGCAAAGGCGCCCACACGGTGGCCCTTTGTCAGCATGGGCAGATATTTCTGCTTCTGGGCCTCGGTGCCATAGGTCATGATGGGATCGCAGCACAGGCCGTTGTGGGTGGCCACAATGTCGCCGGTGGAGGCGCACTGCTTGGACAGCTCCTCGATGCAGATGGCGCTGGCCAGAGGGTCAGCACCCTGTCCGCCGTACTCCTTGGGGACGCACATACCCATGACGCCCAGATCAAACAGCTTCTCGATGTTCTCGCGGGGGTACTCCCAGGTGCGGTCCGTTTCCGCCGCGATGGGCTTGACTTCCTTTTCGGTAAACTCCGCCATCATCTTGCGGATCAGCTGATGCTCACGGCTCAGATTGAAATCCATGTTGTTTCTCCTATATTTTTACTCTGTTTCAGAACGGTTCTCATAAAGGCATCCAGCTGCCGCCGGCAGTGGCCAGCAGCTTGCCGGTGGCGGCGTCGGTCAGCTCCGCCCGCTGGCGGATGAGGCTGCGCCCTGCCTTGACGATGAACACCTTCAGGTGCAGCTCCATACCAAAATCCACACCCCGCAGAAAGGACACCGTCATATCCGTGGTGGTGGCCTCGTTGTCTCCGGCGGTGAAATTGGCAACGACGCCGAAGGCCGTATCGAACATCCCGGCGATGGCACCGCCGTGGATTCCGCCCTTTTCGTTGATCTGCCACGTCTGGGTGGGAAATGCGTAGGTGACGGTCTGCGCTTCATAGTCGCAGTCCACGAGACGGGCCTGCATTTTCTCGTCAAAGCCGCCGTCGTGCAGGTTCAGGTAGTGCTCGGACTTTTCCCGCACCAGTTGGAGCCATGCTTGTTTTTTGTCCATACCGTCCTCTTATTTCTCGATGCCGGCGATGCTCTTGGCCAGCTTTTTCTTGCCCTGAATGTTGCCCTGTCGGGCGATCATGATGCGCTGCGCCTGCGGGGAACCGGCGCCGTGCATGGACTCGGTGCGGTAACCCACGGCGGCGGCGCCAAGACACATATTTTCCAAGAACCGCATGACCTTCTGGCGGTCCTCGGTGCTGACGCCCTCCCGGGCGGCGAAATACTTGTTGCAGATGTCACCGATGGTCTCGCCGTTGTTGCCCACCACGGTGTCGGACTTGAAGTCCGTCTCGCTGGGCATGGTGACCATCAGGCCGCCGGCAATGTCCTCGGCAAGACGCACGATTTCATAAGGGAAGCGGGTGACGTTCTGCTTGCAGACGTTGGCCAGCAGCAGGTCGATCTGATAGTTGCCCGCCTTGGTCTTGAAGCCCTGAGCGGAGCAGGCGATGCCGCAGCAGAACAGGGTTTCGTTCAGGTGGGTCATCTCGATGAGCTTGTCCTTGACGGCGCTGGCCTTCTCCACGCCGTTGTACTCGGCGGCCAGAGCCGCCGCGCCGATGACCACGTCGCCCACGCCTACCTTGCAGCCGCCGTAGCTCTGGCGGTGGTAGCCGGCGAAGCGCTCCACGATCATGCCGGCGAACTCGTACTCGCCGTTGAGGAAGATGTACTCATTGGGGATAAACACGTGGTCGAGAACCACCAGCGCCTCCTGCCCGCCGAATTTGGCGTTGCCCACGTCGATGCAGCCCTCCTCCAGCTTGCGGGTGTCGCAGGACTGACGGCCGTAGATCATGTACATACCCTCGGCGTCGGTGGGGCAGGCGAAGGACACGGCATAGTCCTTATCGGCCTCGCCCATGGCGATGGTGGGCATGAAGATGTGCCAGTGGCTGTTGATGGAGCCGGTCTGGGGGCACTTGGCACCGCAGACCACGATGCCGTCGGGACGGCGCTCCACAACATGAACGTACATGTCGGGATCAGCCTGCTGGCTGGGAGATTTGGAACGGTCACCCTTGGGGTCGGTCATAGCGCCGTCCACGGTGAGGTCGTTGTCCTGAACGTAGGTCAGGAACTTCTTGAAGTTCTCGTGATAGTGGGTGCCGTACTTCTCGTCGATCTCATAGGTGGTGGAGTACACGGCGTTGAAGGCGTCCATACCCACGCAGCGCTGGAAGCAGCTGGCCGTCTTCTGGCCCAGCAGGCGCTGCATCTTCACCTTCTTCACCAGATCGTCCGCAGACTGGTGGAGATGGGTGAAGCGGTTGATCTTGTGCCCCGTCAGGCTGGAGGTAGCGGTCATGAGATCGGCGTACTGGGGATCCTGTGCCAGCGCGTAGGTCATGGCCACGCAGTTGATGGAGGGACGGATCATGGGGTGATCCACCCAGTTGTCGAGCTTCTCGCCGAACATGTACACGCGGGTGTTCAGCCTGCGCAGGGAGTCGATGTACTCTTTCGCGGTCATCAATGCCATTCTTGTTCCTCCTTAATTGTCGTCGGCCAGACCCATCTTCTCCTCGCGGAAGATGCGGCTGTCCATCAGCTTCAGGTCGGGGGCGATTTTGGGTAAGAACTCCATCTGCTCCAGCACCTGCGTCTGGAGGTCGATGCCGGGGGCGACCTCGATAAGGGTCACGCCGTCGGGCCGCAGCTCAAACACGGCGCGCTCGGTGATGTACAGCACAGGCTGGGCCGTCTCCACGGCGTACCTGCCGGAAAAGGTGATGTGCTCCACCTGCCGGACGAACTTCTTCTTCGCGCCCTCCTGCGTGATGACCAATGCGCCGTCACGGCACTCGGTCTTTAAGCCCTTGGCGGTGAAGGTGCCGCAGTAGACCACCTTTTTGGCGTTCTGGGTGATGTCGATAAACCCGCCGGCGCCGGCAAGACGGGTGCCGAACTTGGAGACGTTCAGATCGCCGTTGGGGGCCGTCTCGGCAAGGCCAAGGAAGGCTACATCCAGTCCGCCGCCCTGATAGAAGTCGAACTGCACGTTGTGGGGCAGGATCGCCATGGCGTTGGCGGAGGCGCCGAACTGAGTGCCTCCCATGGGAACGCCGGCAATGGAGCCGGCCTCCACCGTCAGGGTCATCTTGTCGCTGATGCCCTCCTCGGCGGCCACGTTGGCGATCTTCTCCGGCGCGCCGGTGCCCAGATTCACGATGGCATCCTGGGGCAGCTCCATGGCGGCACGGCGGGCGATGATCTTCTTGGCATCCAGCGGGATGGCCGGGATGGCGTCCATGGGGATGCGGTACTCGCCGGTGAGGCTGCCGTCATAGGGGGTTCCAAGGCACTGCGTATTGTCCTCGGCGGAGCCGATGACGACGGCGTCCACATAGATGCCGGGGATGGCCACCAGCTTGGGATCCAGCGTGCCGCCCTGCACCACCTTTTCCACCTGGACGATGACCTTGCCGCCGGAGTTGCGGCAGGCCTGCGCCATGGCGGTGACGTCGATAGGCCCGATCTCGTGGTGAACGGTGCAGTTGCCGTACTCGTCGGCATAGCTGCCCCGGACGAACACCACGTTGATGGGGAAGGACTTATACAGCAGCCGCTCCTGCCCCTCGATGCTGACAAGCTTCACGATGTCCTCGGTGGTGGCGCTGTTCAGCTTGCCGCCGCCGTTGCGGGGATCCACAAAGGTATACAGGCCCACATGGGTGATGGTGCCGAGCTTGTGGGCGGCGATGTCACGGTACATATGGGAGATGACGCCCTGCGGCAGGTTGTAGGCCTCGATCTTGTTCTCCAGCGCCAGCGCGCCCAGAGAGGCGGCGCGATCCCAGCGGCCGCCGATAACGCGCTTGACCATGCCCTCGTGGCCGTAATGGTCGCCGCCGGTGCCGTCCCGGTGACCCTGACCGGCTGCAAAGAACAGTGTCAGGTCACGGGGATGGCCGGTTTCCAGAAATCGCTTTTCCACCGCTTTGCTGAGTGCCTCCGGGCAGGCAGAGCTGACAAAGCCGCCGGTGGAGATGGTGTCGCCGTCGTTGACCAGCAGGGCGGCCTCCTCGGCGGAGATGATGCGTACCTTCTTCATGCGCGCCCCCCCTTACTTGTTTCGGAAGGCGGCGGGACGCTTCTCCAGAAACGCGCCCATGCCCTCCTTTTGATCGGCGGTGGCGAAGCACATGGCGAACAGCTCGTTCTCCACGGCGATGCCGCCGTCAATGTCCATCTGCATGCCCCGGTCGATGCATGCCTTGGCATACTTCACGGCGATGGGGGCGTTCTTGGTAAAGGACTTTGCCATCTCCAGCGCACCGTCCATCAGGGCTTCGGGGGCGTAGACGGCATTGACAAGGCCGATTTCCTTGGCCTCGTCGGCCTTGATCATCCTGCCGGAGAAGATCAGCTCCTTGGCCTTGGCAACGCCCACGCGGCGGGGCAGGCGCTGGGTGCCGGAGAAGCCGGGGGTGATGCCCAGACCCACCTCGGGCTGGCCGAACTTGGCCTTCTCGGAGGCCAGAATGATATCGCAGCTGAGGGCCAACTCACAGCCGCCGCCCAGAGCGAAGCCGTTGACCGCGGCGATGGTGGGGATGGGCAGCGTCTCGATGCGGCGGAACACGTCGTTGCCGTGCTTGCCGAAGGCCTCGCCGCCCTCCTTGGTCAGGGTGCTCATCTCGCCGATGTCGGCGCCGGCCACGAAGGCCTTCTCGCCGCTGCCGGTGATGACCAGCGCATAAATATCCTGATCGGCGGCAACAATATCCACCAGCTCGTTCAGGTCGGACAGCACCTCAGAATTCAGAGCGTTCAGCGCCTTGGGCCGGTTGATGGTGGCCACGGCGATATGCTCCTTCTTTTCCAGCAGAACATGAGTCATATCAATTCCTCCTTACATCCTGTTCCGCCGCAGCAAATGCCGCTGCGGCAGCGTGTCAGAGAGGGCAAAGCGCCCTGCGGGCGCAATCCTCCACATACATTCTGTATTATAGTAGACCGTTAGAATTTTATCAAGTCCAACCGACGGTGCTTTTGCTTTTTTAGCAGTTCTCACAAAAGTTGACGCCGTTCTTTGCGCAATTTTAAGGGTAGAACCTCGTCATTTCCGGGGAAATTCCGGCTTCGGGGAATTTGGGGTTTGCAACAGGACGGAAAATGTGGTATATTAGCCGTAAAACGGCTAATATATCTGACCGCCGGTTTTCTCGCCCGGTAAGACCGGGCAACCGAAAACGCCGGCGAATTATGCCATGGCGCGGGCGCCATGGCATAAAAACAGGTGAGAAGCTTTACCACATATGGGAGGAAGTCTGCGCCATGCGTATGCGAAAAAAGAAGAATCTGGCGCCCCGGATGGAGGCCTGCGAGTCCGTCTGGATCCACGAGCCGGAGGCGCTGCGCGGGAACTGGCGCAGCCTCATGCCCGGCTGCCGTGAGCTGCGCGTCGAGGTCGGCTGCGGCAAGGGCAAGTTCACCGTCGAGACCGCGGAGGCCGAACCCGATGTCCTGCTCATCGCCATCGAGCGCGTGCAGGACGCGCTGGTGCTCGCGATGGAGGCCGCGATCCGCAAGGGCCTCAAAAACGTCTTCTTCGTCTCGCTCGACGCGGCGAACATCGACCAGTTTTTCGCCGACGATGAGATCGACCTGCTCTACATCAACTTCTGCGATCCCTGGCCGCGCAAGAAGAACGCCAAGCGCCGCCTGACCTACCGGGGC
>ENA-OPXC01002592-OPXC01002592.1-human-gut-metagenome-genome-assembly--contig:-NODE-2592-length-10494-cov-3.174538_pt1 | contig 10494 bp, 10 predicted proteins | sample MGYA00241512_ERZ502016 | MGnify/ENA primary metagenome ERZ502016 (study PRJEB25962, sample SAMEA2043043) | human gut metagenome | biome: human gut; feature: human-associated habitat; material: faeces...
GCATTTGCTCAGTTCCAGGAAGTATGTAAGACTCTGGAAGATCACTACAGAGATATGCAGGATATGGAGTTCACCGTTGAGCATGGTAAGCTGTACATGTTACAGACCAGAAACGGTAAGAGAACCGCTCAGGCAGCTCTGAAGATCGCTTGTGATCTGGTAGATGAGGGCATGAGAACCGAGGAAGAGGCAGTTGCAATGATCGATCCTCGTAACCTGGATACTCTGTTACATCCTCAGTTCGACACCGCTGCTCTGAAGGCTGCAACTCCTATCGGCAAGGGCCTTGGTGCTTCTCCCGGAGCTGCATGTGGTAAGATCGTATTCACCGCAGAAGATGCAGAAGAATGGCATGCAAGAGGAGAGAGAGTTGTTCTGGTACGTCTGGAGACCTCTCCCGAAGATATCACCGGTATGAAGGCTTCCCAGGGTATCCTGACCGTTCGTGGTGGTATGACCTCTCACGCAGCAGTAGTTGCTCGTGGTATGGGTACCTGCTGTGTATCCGGTTGTGGCGACATCGCTATGGATGAGGAGAACAAGCAGTTCACTCTGGCTGGCAAGACCTTCCATGAAGGTGACTGGCTGTCTATCGATGGTACTACCGGTAACATCTATGATGGCGAGATCAAGACTGTTGACGCTACCATCGCAGGTGAGTTCGGTCGTGTAATGGCTTGGGCTGACAAATATCGTAAGTTAAAAGTTCGTACCAATGCAGATACTCCCGCAGATGCTAAGAAGGCTCGTGAGCTGGGCGCTGAAGGAATCGGTCTGTGCCGTACTGAGCATATGTTCTTCGAAGAGGACAGAATCGCAGCATTCCGTGAGATGATCTGTTCCGATACTGTAGAGGAGAGAGAAGCAGCACTGGAGAAGATCCTGCCTTATCAGCAGAACGACTTCAAGCAGCTGTATGAGGCTCTGGAGGGTAACCCTGTTACCATCCGTTTCCTGGATCCGCCTCTGCATGAGTTCGTTCCTACCGAGGAAGCTGACATTGAGAAGCTGGCTAAGGCACAGGGCAAGAGCGTAGAGACCATCAAGACCATCATCGCTTCCCTGCATGAGTTCAACCCTATGATGGGTCACAGAGGATGCCGTCTGGCTGTTACTTATCCTGAAATTGCCAAGATGCAGACCAAGGCTGTTATCCGTGCGGCAATCGAGGTTAAGAAGGCACATCCCGACTGGAATGTAGAGCCCGAGATCATGATTCCTCTGGTATGTGAAGTGAAAGAGCTTAAGTTCGTTAAGAAGGTAGTTGTAGAGACCGCTGATGCTGAGATCGCAGCTGCCGGTGTAGATATGAAGTACGAAGTAGGTACCATGATCGAGATCCCCAGAGCAGCTCTGACTGCCGATGAGATCGCTAAGGAAGCTGATTTCTTCTGCTTCGGTACCAACGACCTGACCCAGATGACCTTCGGCTTCTCCCGTGATGATGCAGGTAAGTTCCTGAACGCTTACTATGACACCAAGATCTTCGAGAATGATCCGTTCGCTAAGCTGGATCAGGCCGGTGTTGGCAAGCTGATGGAGATGGCTATCAAGCTTGGTAAGCCTGTAAATCCTAAGCTGCACGTTGGTATCTGTGGTGAGCACGGTGGAGATCCTTCTTCCGTAGAGTTCTGCCACAAGATCGGTCTGGATTATGTATCCTGCTCACCTTTCCGTGTACCTATCGCAAGACTGGCTGCTGCACAGGCTGCAATTGCTGATAAGTAGGATCCGACTATATTGAAATATTAGAGAAGGTATTACAATATAAGAAAACCCCATGGTTCGTAAGAATCATGGGGTTTTTTTGTGTAGGAAAATAATAAATGTAAAAAAGCGCGGAATATGTTATACTATAATTGACATGCGTTCATGCACAGGAATCATAAATGGTAGAGAAACAGGGTATTATGATGGAAAATTATCAGGAACAGTATAATCAGGAATTACATCAGCAGGAGATTAACTCGAATTTGCGGACATTAAAGGGATATTTTTGGATTGTTGTGACCATGCTGGTGCTTTGGCTGCTGACGCTTACGCGTATTTTTATCGTGGATGCCGGAATCTTTACCATGGCGGTGGGATTGTCCATGGTCATGGGTATTCCTGTTTTGTACATATACAAAAAAGTAGATCTGTCGAAGCATTGGGTAAAATATGTGTTTTTAACACTGATCTGCGTGATTTCTGCAATCTTCGCCGCCTTTTTGTCTTTTCATGCGGTGCTTATCTATGTATTGCCTTTACTTTTGGCAGTGCAGTATCGGAAGAAACAGACGCTTTGGATCACTTATGCAGTGAACGATGTGACCATGACCATCAGCATGGTGGCGGGATTCTACCATGGAATCTGTGATCTGAACCTGTTTTTGGGAAGTAATCACACCAGAGACTGGTATCTGGAACAGTGGGCAGCAGGGACAATGCAGTTTGGCATTGAACCGGATCCGGTGTTCGTGATCCTGTTCTATGGCGCACTGCCCCGTGCGGTGATCCTTCTGATGTTCACTGCCATCCTGCGCTATATCAGTATCAGCAGCCATGAGGATGCACAGAAGATTGCGGATCTGACTTATCGCAAAGAGACCGACCTGGGAACGCATGTGTACAATAAGAACAAATATGAGGAAATGATCGAGACGTATTATCCGGAGGTACACAGACTGGCTGCTATTTTCTGGGATGCGAATAATTTAAAATATGTCAATGATAAATACGGTCACGCCGCCGGGGATGTTCTGATTCAGACATTATCCTCCGTACTGTATGAATTGTCTACGGACAGACGCAAGGTTTATCGTGTGGGCGGGGATGAGTTTGTTATGATTATCGAGAATCCGGTAGAAACCGAGATAGAGTCCATGATAGAGACTGTAAAAGCCGATCTCATGGAAAAAGATGGGCAGGGAGACATACCGATCTCCAGCGCAGTAGGCTGGGCGGAGGGCTGCGGCGTGGATATCCGCAAGATCGTCAATGAGGCAGATACGAAGATGTATGAGAATAAAAAACGCGGAAAGGAAGGCAGAGAATAGATGGCAAACTGGGTGAGTGCCGGCTGTGGTGTCATTGCCAATGAACTGGCACAGGCAATGGAAAAAAGAGGACAGAAGCTGTATGGTGTTGTGAACCGTACGCAGGAGAAAGCAGTCGCTTTTGCGGAGAAATACGGTGTGCAGAATGTATTTACAAGTTTTGAGGAGGTCTGTGAGGATCCGGCAGTGGATATCATCTATATCTCTACGCCTCATAATACGCATATTCAATTTTTGCGAAAAGCTCTGGCAGCAGGTAAGCATGTGTTGTGCGAGAAATCCATTACGTTAAACTCCGGAGAACTGGAAGAAGCCATGCAGCTGGCGAAGGAGCACGGCGTAGTTCTGGCGGAAGCTATGACAATCTATCATATGCCAATCTATAAGGAACTGTTAAAGCGAGTGGATGCGGGAGATCTCGGAGAACTTCGTGTGATACAGATGAACTTCGGAAGCTATAAGGAATACGACATGAAAAACCGGTTCTTCAACCGGAATCTGGCGGGCGGTGCATTATTGGATATCGGCGTATATGCGCTCTCTTTTGTAAGAATGTTCTTAAGCTCCTGTCCGGATCAGATCGCCTCTCAGGTGAAATTTGCACCTACGGGAGTGGACGAGCAGGCGGGTATCCTTTTAATGAATCCGAAGCAGGAGATGGCGACAGTGACATTATCTCTGCATGCCAAGCAGCCCAAGCGGGGCATGCTATCTTTTGACAAGGCTTATGTGGAGATGTATGAATATCCCAGAGGACAGAAGGCAGTGATCACCTACACGGAGGACGGTCATACTGAGGAACTCCGGGCAGGAGCCACAGCGGATGCCCTGGCCTATGAGGTAGAGGATATGGAGCGGGCAATTGCCGGACAACCGGAGGTCATGAAGTTGAATTATACGGAAGATGTCATGCACATGATGACAGAGATCCGAAAACAGTGGGGACTGATCTATCCAGAGGAAGAGTAGACCAGAAAAAAATCTGATAACAGTATTCCGGCGGTAAAAAGATCCGAAGAAAATATGACCAACCGTCGGTATGCAGGGAGAATACTGATGATACGAAACAAGAGTCTGGGGAAGAGACTTCTGGCGGCGGGGATTATGCTGATATTTAGTATGAGCGGCTGCGGAACAGACAATAAGATAGAGTTAACAGGGAATGGAATAGGGAGTGGTGGAATAGAAGCTGCGGCAACGGTGGATCCTGTTGAGATGACCACTGACGTGGAAACAGCATCGGATGTCACGGGCGGAGATGCCACAGTCCAGGAAACTGCGGAGGAGACGAATAAAGTGCCCCCGGAGCCTTCCCCGGTGTCCCAGCAGGAAATGACTACTGCGGACCGCATGGCGGACCGGACGAAAGTGAAAGGCATCTATGTCACCGGTCCCAAGGCCGGCAGCACCGGAATGGAAGATCTGATCGGACTGGTGGATGAGACGGAACTGAATGCTATGGTCATTGATGTGAAAAACGATGAAGGAAATGTGACGTTCCGGCTGACGAATGAGGAGATTACACAGAACATTCCCGTACTGGACCAGATATCCGAAATGCAGGCAGGAGTGCGCTACATCCGGGATATTCAGGCTTTGATGCAGGAACTGAAGGATCATAATATTTATACCATTGCGAGGATCGTATGTTTTAAGGATCCCATTCTGGCGGCGGCGAGACCGGAACTGGCATTGACGAAACCGGACGGCAAGCCGGTGACGGATGCCAACGGCCTGGCATGGGTGAATCCATACAGGCAGGAGGTCTGGGAATATCTGACAGAACTTGCCGAGATGGCAGCAGACCTTGGATTCGATGAGATCCAGTACGATTATGTGCGTTTTCCGGTGGGATCAGATGCCAATGCAGCGGACTACGGTGTGGATATGGATGCCTATCCGAAGAGGCAGGCAATACAGGATTTTCTCGCCTATGCAGGAGACAGACTTCACGAAAAGGGATGCGTGGTTACGGCGGATGTCTTCGGCACTATCATCGGAAGTGAGACCGACGTGCAGACGGTAGGGCAGGATTACACGGCGCTGGGACAGACCGTGGATGCCATCAGTCCTATGGTGTATCCTTCTCATTATGCGAACGGGGTATTCGGACTGAAGGTACCGGATGCGAATCCTTACGAGACGGTATTGGCGGCAATGCAGGGGTCTGTCGAAGAACTGCAGGAGATTCCAGAGGCAGAGCGGGCTGTGGTGCGTCCCTGGCTGCAGGCGTTTACCGCTACCTGGGTTCCGGGGCATATTTCTTATAACGGAACACAGATCAGGGAACAGATTCAGGCAGTCTATGATGCCGGTTATGAGGAATGGATCCTGTGGAATGCAACAAACCGCTATTCGGCAGAGGGACTGCTTGGTGCAGACGAGGTAGAGGATAATGAAAATAATCAATAAGATCATAATAGGGATTGCAGTGATCTGCCTGCTGTTATGTGGTGGAATCCTGGTATTTGCAATGAATCCGGATATGACCGATGCTCTGGCACAGAGGCTGTATGGAAACGGAAATAATGCGGAGACTGCGACAGAGACAGCAGAGGCAATCGGAAATCCCAGCAATATAGGTACAGATGGAAGTGTTTCGGTAACGCTGCCGGATCAGCCTGAAAACAGTCTGAGCGATTACATCAATCCGAATCCACAGGAACCCTTGCGATATCCCGGCGGTAATACCGGAAGCTCTGACAGCGGCACAACAGCCACACCGGCTTCCAGAAGTGACGCTGTGACGGATTTAAACTCTTATTATGCAAACTGTATTACACAGTTAAGCATTCTGGGGAGCGGAGATCAGCATTTTGACAATGTGGTGTCAAAGAGTCTGTGGACTACCATTGAGCAGGCGTATAATACCGGAGCCTACGAGCAGGGATATGTGGCGGAGGTGCTGAAAAAGCTTGGCATGGAGAACTTTGTGATTCAGCTGCAGCTGGTAGATCTCGGGGATGGGTATTACAGAGTATATCACAATGTGGTGACTTATTAGAGATTTGATGGTTCAGAGAAAATCAATCAAGAGGAACACTGTTATCAAAAAAAGGATTTCAGTGTTCTTTTTTGTTTGCATTGTAAGAATATATAAGATTTAATAAATAATATTAAGAATCATTACTAATATTATTGACTAATAATTATGAATACGATATAATCATGATAAAGAAATAAATAAAACAGATCAGGAGTGTCATACTACATAGAAATAGCGTAGGCAGTATGGCAGATAGAAAATAGAAAAAAGGAGAGATCTTATGGATAAAAAAGCAATGCACAAATTAAGTTATGGATTATATGTGGTAACTACGAGAAATGCAGAGAAAGCAAACGGTTGTATCGTCAATACCGCGATCCAGGCAGCTTCCACTCCGAATCAGATCTGCGTCTGCATTAACAAGGCAAACTATACCCACGATATGCTGTTAAAAACCGGTGTGTTTAATGTATCTGTACTCAGCAGGACGGCAGAGTTTCCACTGTATGAGCGGTTTGGCTTTCAGTCAGGCACGGAAGTGGATAAATTTGCGGATTATACAGCATATAAAAATGCAGAGAACGGCGTGCCCTATATCACAGAAGGCACTAACGCCTACATTGCAGTAAAAGTTACACAGACTGTGGATCTGGGATCTCATACTATGTTCATCGGAGAAGTGACGGAGATGGAAGTTTTAAGTGAAGAGCCATCCGCAAACTATGAGTATTATCAGGAAAATGTAAAACCCAAGCCGGTAGATACAGGGAAGACTGTGGACGGTCAGACGGTATGGCGCTGCACCATCTGTGGCTATGAGTATGTGGGAGAGGAACTGCCCGAGGATTTTATCTGTCCATTGTGTAAGCATCCGGCATCTGATTTTGAAAAAGTGGTAAAGTAAATGACAGGAGGTCAGAATTATGAGTATTGACAGTAGAAAGGTAGTTGTAGTGGGCTGCGGATTTGTGGGATCTTCTTCCGCGTTTGCCCTAATGCAGAGTAAGCTTTTTTCGGAAATGGTATTGATCGATGCCGATCATGATCGTGCGGAAGGGGAAGCTATGGATATCAGTCATGGCATGGCATTTGCCAGCCCCATGAAGATCTATGCGGGTTCTTATGATGATATTACGGACGCCGCAGTCATTGTGATCACTGCCGGTGCCAACCAGAAGCCCGACGAGACGAGACTGGATCTGATTCGGAAAAACAGTGCCATTATGAAGTCCATTATCGGGGAGATCAAAAAGAGACCCTTTGAAGGAATCCTGCTCATTGTCTCCAATCCGGTAGACATTCTGACTTATATAGCCCTGAAGGAATCCGGCTATCCGGCAAACCGGGTCATCGGTTCAGGAACGGTACTGGATACCGGCAGATTCCGGTATGAACTGGGAGAACATCTGGGAGTGGACAGCAGAAGTATTCATGCCTTTATTATCGGCGAACATGGAGACAGCGAACTGGCAGCCTGGAGCGAGGCGAGAGTTGGTGGCATGCCTATCCATGATTTCTGTGAACTGCGGGGACATTATGACCATGAGGCATCCATGGAGAAAATATTTAACAGTGTAAAAAACAGTGCCTATGAGATCATTGCGAGAAAGCACGCAACCTATTATGGAATTGCTATGGCTGTATGCAGGATCTGCGCAGCAATTGTCCGTAATGAGCAGTCCATTCTGCCGGTATCCAGCCTGATGACGGGAGAGTACGGACTGGAGAATGTGGTGTTAAGCATTCCCGCTGTGGTGGATGAAAACGGTATTGAGACGGTGGTGCCCATTGAATTAAATGAGAAAGAACTGTCAGAACTGCAGCAATCGGCAACTGTATTGAAGAAGGTGATAGCGGAATTATATCCGGATTAGTCTAAAGGTTTTAATAATGTGAAATGACTGCGCTGTGTCTGCAGGATCCCAAGCTTTGTAAGCTTGCCGAGTTCCGCGGACATGGCGCTTCTTTCTACTCCCAGATAATCCGCCAGTTCCTGACGGTTGAAGGGGATGGTGAAATCGTTGGAACCTTTCATTTTTGCCTGATCGGTCAGGTACGCCATTAGTTTTTCTCTGGTGGTCTTGCGAGAGGTATATTTGATTTTCTGGTTCAGATACATGTTGTTTTGTGCCACGATCCCCAAGAGATTGCGGATCAGGGTATGGTGAAACTCACAGCCGTTGTCACAGGTATTTAACAGTTTTTTCCCATTTAAAAACATAATATTGCAATCCTCCGCAGCCACGATATCCACAGGAAGATGAGGAATCCCGGCACAGGAAAAGGCCTCCCCGAACAGGGAACCCTCGGAGATGGAAGCGGTGATATTACGGTTGCCGTAGTAATCATCCTGCAATATGTGAATGGAACCTGATTCAATGATTCCGATAAAATCCGCCGGATCACCGGCATGCCTGATATACGCCTCCTTTTGATAGGATTTTGTATAGGCGTGCAGTCGCTTCAGCATAATGGGAATATCTTCGGGTAAAATGTTCTGAAAAAGAGGATTGCTCATAATAAAATCTCCTTTTGTTGGAAAACCAACATACTTGATGGGATGATTCTAGTATAATCCCCTCAGAAAGTCAAGGAGAGTTCAGGAAAGGAAGGATAACGATGTATAAAAATATTGAAAAACAGACGAAATTAAATCTGAAGGAGCTGGTGAAATACCAGGAGGGGCAGGTAGTCAGCAAGACTCTTGTACAGAACGACTATGTGAGTATGACGATTTTTTCCTTTGACAAGGGCGAGGAAATCTCCACCCATGCAGCAGGCGGTGATGCTATGGTAACCGTTTTGGAAGGCAAGGGCAGATTCACCGTAGGCGGCGAAGTATTCTACGTGGAAGAGGGCGAGACTCTGATCATGCCCAAGGATATCCCTCACGCAGTATACGGTGAGGAGAGATTCAAGATGCAGCTGACAGTATCTTTCTGAGTTGTAGAAAAAATGCGGTTCTCTTTTGAGGTTTGTGCAAAATACTGTTTGTTTGGATTTCTTTGTTGGAAAAACAACATAATGAAATTCTGGATTTTGCAATACTGATCTTGTGATGAAACATAGGACGAATAATTAAGGTCAGATGTTTAGAAAAGTAAATGATGATTTAGAGACAAGCTAAGAGCATAGAAAAACTGAGGAGGAAAATATGATCCGAAAAATCATTCATATTGATGAAGAAAAATGCAATGGCTGCGGTATTTGTGCGTCTGCATGTCATGAGGGTGCGATAGATATTATTGATGGCAAGGCAAAGCTGGTCAGAGAGCATTTCTGCGATGGGTTTGGCGACTGTCTGCCCGGGTGCCCGACGGGAGCTATTACATTCGAGGAGCGGGAGGCACCTGCCTATGATGAGGCGGCTGTGAAACAGGCACAGCAGTTAAAACAACAGGAAAAAATGCAGCGGGAGGGTATGCAGATTCCACATGGGGGATGCCCGGGAAGCCGTATACGACAGATGAACCGGAAGGAAGATGCAGCAGTGACAGAAAACAGTTACGTTAATGACGCAATCAAATCTCAGCTGTGCAACTGGCCGGTCCAGATCAAACTGGCACCGTTGCAGGCACCTTATTTTGATGGGGCAAAGCTACTCATTGCGGCAGACTGTACCGCCTATGCCTACGCGAATTTCCACAAAGAATTCATTCGCAGCAAAGTGACGCTGATCGGCTGCCCAAAGCTGGATGCGGTGAACTACAGTGAGAAGCTGACGGAGATTCTGCGGAACAATGATATTCAGTCCGTGACTATTTTGCGCATGGAAGTACCCTGTTGCGGCGGCCTGGAAATGGCGGCAAAAAAGGCTATACAGGACAGCGGAAAGTTTCTGCCCTGGCAGGTAGTGACCATCTCCATTGATGGAGAGATTCTGGAATAAAATGTTTTTGCTGAAAGCAAGTGTCTGAAAAAGGAGATTGTATGAAAATGCAGGGAGACAGCATCATCAGTGCCCTGATCGGGTTAGTGGGGGCCGTATCTAATAACGGAAAAACAGAGAAGACCGACAGCGTGATCCGGGAAGCGTTTCTGTGTTTGACGGACGCAGGCAGTGAGGAAGAAATGGTACAGAAGATACATGCAGAGAAATTCATCATTGCGCCGGACTGTGCCACCTGCCTCAATCCCTGCGGCAATACTTCGGATTATGACATGGCGCAATTTTATGCAGCAGATGCGAAGGTCATCTCTGCGAAGCGGGATCTGGTCGAAACTGTTTGTAAAAAGTTGGGTTCGTCGGAAAATGTCCCGGAGGATGTTTATCAGGGAATTGCCTATCTTGGGTATGATCTGGAACCGGAGGCTTATACGCAGATACAGCAGAAGATTATGTGCTAAGATTTGATTCAATAAATTGAGAGTTACGAAAGCATAGCAGAGCACAGGCATAGTGAGGACAGCGATGGGAGCTTGCGCACAAATCACGGTTTTTATTTTTGGCGTCATGCGGCGAACGCCCTC
>ENA-OPXC01002594-OPXC01002594.1-human-gut-metagenome-genome-assembly--contig:-NODE-2594-length-10480-cov-2.571511_pt1 | contig 10480 bp, 9 predicted proteins | sample MGYA00241512_ERZ502016 | MGnify/ENA primary metagenome ERZ502016 (study PRJEB25962, sample SAMEA2043043) | human gut metagenome | biome: human gut; feature: human-associated habitat; material: faeces...
TCACTTTCGATGAAATCGCCGCCAAAGATGCCCCAGAGGGCAATGGTTCGGATTTAGGTTGCTTCGCTCCATGAAAAAACTGCTAGTGTAGAGATACACTGGCAGTTTTCTTTTGTATAAGCCGTCAGACTCACAATGGCGGGGTGATTCGAACAACTGCGGCGCTGTCGCAGAAGACAGCGCAAAAACAGCCCAGTGGGCTGTTTTTAGCAGTGCGGCTTGCGTAATCCACCCGCGCCCGCCTTGGAAATCGCACAGCTCTGCACAGACCTCCAGCACATAACAGAAGAAATACGTTCTATTCTTGCATCAGCAGAATGACCCCATACGAAAAAGCGCCCCCGCCTCGGAGAACATCCGAAGCGGGGGCGTTGTCATGCTTATGCAGTTATGGGCCGCATTTGCGGTCAGGTCCAGTTCTTCCGCCCGTAGCGGGTGGTCATCTGGCAGATCTCCTTTTGGAGCTTCTTGGTCAGCTGGGTCTTTTTCAGCCGCCAGCGCCAGTTTTGGCCTACGGTGGAGGGCTTATTGATGCGGGCGGCATTATCCAGCCCCAGCCAGTCCTGCATGGGGATGATGCAGGTCGCCGCTGCGCTGCGCAGGATCAGTGCGATCATGCTTTTATAGAGCTGCTCCTCTGGGGTGGCGTAGTCGTACAGATAGTCCCGCACCATGGTACGCTCGGCGGCAGTGATGGTCTTGTACCACGATACCAGCGTTTCGTTGTCGTGGGTCCCGGTATAGGCCACACTGTTCACCGGGTAGTTGTGGGGCAGGTAGTCGCTGGCGCTGCCGGTATCGCGGGAGTCAAAGGCAAATTCCAGCACCTTCATGCCGGGGAAGCCGCTGTCCCGCACCAGCTGCCGCACGGTGTCGCTCATATAGCCAAGATCCTCGGCGATGATCTCCCGCTTGCCCAGCGCCTGCTCCACCGCGCGGAACAGCTCGATGCCGGGGCCTTTTTCCCAGTGGCCGTCCACCGCCGTCTCGCTGCCGTAGGGGATGGAGAAATACTCATCGAAGCCGCGGAAGCGGTCGATTTACCTTCCTTTATAACTCGATCATAACACCGGCGTGGTCAGACACCTGCGGCTCCTGCAGGCCGCCAAACACCACCCGGCTGCTCTTGACAGCCACCGCCTTGGAACACCAGATCTGGTCGATGCGCTTTTTGGCCGCTGCATCCGGGGCATCCCGCCAGCCGTCAATGGCTTCCACCACCGTGTAGCCCGCGTCCCGCTGCTGCGCCAAGCGGTAGGTATCCTGCCAGCCGCTGCCCAGCACAAGGTCGTAGCCCTCGCCCCGCACGTCGGCTTCACTGTTGAAGTCGCCCAGCAGAAAGGCAGTCTTTTTTGCGCCCGCTGCCTTTGAAAGCTTTTCCCACTGGGGAGCGAAAGGCTCTACCTCGTCCTTCCACCAGCCCAGATGCACCGTATAATACCAGACATCTCCTGCACAGATGCCCAGCGTGCGGCGGGTCTTCCAGTTGTTGTAATCATTGATCTGGCTCAGCAGCAGGTTTTCGGCGGCGGTGATGGGTGCACGGCTGAACACCGCCGCGCCCTCATCGTAAATGTCGTAGCCCACCTTTGCCGGAAGCCAGCTCCAATAGTAGTGCACACCCCGCGCTTCCAGCATTTTTGCCACGGCTGCGGCGTGGTTGTCCGCTTTCAGCAGCACAGTGTTGCCGGGGCAGGGGTAGTACCCCGCCGGAGCCTCTGCCAGCAGCGGCGCAGCGGCGGTCTGGTTCACCTCCTGCAGGGCGAACACCTCCGGCTGCTCCTTTGCGATGAAGTCTACAAAAATCTCCCGCTTTGCCTCATGCTCCGGGATGATAAGGCTGTGGGTATTCAATGTCAGCAGTTTCATAGTTTTTTTACAGAATATCGTTGATGTCAGATTTCAGAACGTCTGCCTTGGGGCCGTACACAGCCTGAATGCCGTCACCCTTCACCAGCAGGCTCAGCGCGCCCTCGGCCTTCCATGCGGCAAGGTCGGCAACCTTGGCAGGGTCCTTCACGGTAACGCGCAGACGGGTCATGCAGGCGTCCACCAGCACGATGTTCTCCCGACCGCCCAGCAGGGCGATAATGCGCTCGGCCTGACCGTTACCGGCCTTTTTGTCGGCCTTCTTCTCGGTCTTTGCGGCGGCGGCAGAATCGTCTGCGTTGTCATCGGTGTAGTTGCCCAGACGACCCGGCGTTGCCAGCTGCAGCTTGCCGATCATGAAGTACGCCACGAAGTAGCCGATGACAAAGAATGCGATCACGCAAATCACAAAGTTGATGATATCGCCGCCCAGACCTGCCTGCAGGGACATGGGGATGCGGGTGATGAACTCCAGATTGCCGAAGGAGTGCAGACGCAGATGGATGATGCCCGCCATGGCGAAAGCGCAGCCCTGCAGCAGTGCGTACACGATGTACAGCGGCATGGCGCAGAACATGAACATGAATTCCAGCGGCTCGGTGACGCCGGTCAGGAACACTGCCAGCGCGGTGGAGATGAACATGGACTTATAGTTTGCGCGCTTGTCGGCATCCACCCGGCGGAACATAGCCAGTGCAATGCCCAGCAGCAGACCGGTTGCACCGATCATCTGACCCACCTTGAAGCGGGCGGGGGTGACGGTAGCCAGCAGATTGTTGTAAGCGGCCATGTCGCCGGCCTTTTTGAAGTTGATGAGGTCGTTTGCCCATGCCAGCCACAGCGGGTCCTGACCAAACACCTGACTGCCTGCGTTGACGCCGGTAGCGATGGTGTAGGTGCCGCCGAAGGAGGTGTAGTTCATGGGGATGGTCAGCATGTGGTGCAGACCAAAGGGCAGCAGCAGACGCTCCAGCGTACCATAGATGAACGGAGCCAGAATGGGAGAAGTCTCGGAAGAGTTGGCGATCCAGATGCCGAAGTTATTGATGCCGGTCTGCACCACAGGCCAGAACAGCGACAGCACGATGGAAATGACCACCGAGTAGGCAATGACCACCATGGGCACGAAGCGCTTGCCGTTGAAGAAAGCCAGCGCATCCGGCAGCTTGCGGAAGTTGTAGTACTTGTTGTAGGCCACGCCGCCCACAAAACCGGCAATGATACCCACGAACACGCCCATGTTCAGCGCCGGTGCACCCAGCACGGAGGTGAAGTAGCCGTTGACGGCGATCTCCTGCCCGAACATGGTGTGGGTCACGGCGTTGGGGTCTGCCAGCATGGCACTGGTGACGCCGAAGATGTTGCCGGTGATGACGTTGATGAGGGCGAACGCCAGCACGGCGGCAAAGGCACCGCCCGCACGCTCCTTTGCCCAGCTGCCGCCGATGGCAACGGCGAACAGGATGTGCAGGTTATTGATGACCGCCCAGCCGATGTTTTCCATCGTGGTGCCGACGGTCATGACCGCCGCAATGTCGCTGCCGCCCATCTGCACCAGCTTGCCCAGACTGATCATAAGACCGGCAGCGGGGGTCTCGCCCTCCACGGTGTCCCGCACCTGCAAGGACAGCCCTTCCATCAGCCGGGAGACCAAGGAGCGGGTGCGCCGCATCATGGCACAGCTGGGCTACGAGCCGAATTTTGAGGCTGAACCGGTGGAGGCTTTTTCCAAGACCATCGGCATTATTCTGCCCTCCTCCCAGCGGGATGTCTACGAAAATGCCTTTCATCTGGAGATCATCCGCGGCATCGGGCAGTTCTGCAACCAGCGGCGGTATGTGAACACGGTCATCACCGGGCAGGACGACGCCGAGGTGCTGGACGCCATCCAGAGCATGGTGGCCAACGCGCAGGCAGATGGGTTTATCCTGCTCTACTCCAAAAAGGACTGTCCGGTGGCGGCGTATCTGCGCAATGAAGGGCTGCTCCATGTCATTGTGGGCAAGGCGGCGCAGTCTGCCAACCAGACCATCTACATTGACAATGACAACGCCCTTGCCGGGGAGGAAGCCGCCGATTACCTTTACGAAATGGGACACCGCCGCATTGCGTATTTCGGGGTCAGCAACGCCATGCTGTTCTCCGCAGAGCGCAAACGGGGCTACCAGATGTCTCTGCTCAAGCACGGCATCACCCCGCGGGAAGAGGACTGTGTGGAGGTCAACACCCTGAACGATGCCTACGAGGAGGCGTTGAAAGCCCTGCTCACCGCCCCGAATCACCCCACCGCCATGCTGGTCAGTGACGATATCCTTGCCGTGGTGCTGGAGCAGTTCTGCGGCAAGCTGGGACTGCGCATCCCGAAAGATTTGTCCATCGTGTCCTTCAACAACTCGCTGTTCTCCCGCATCACCAGCCCCCAGCTGACCACCGTGGACGTGAACCCCTACCAGCTGGGCATGGAGGCCGCCAGCCAGACCATCAACCACATCGAGAACCCGAACCTTCTGGCCACAAAGATCATCGTGCCGCACAAGCTCATCCCCCGGGAGAGCTGCTGCCCGCCGGAGGAGCAGCTCTAGGAAGTGCTTTTTCAGCAATACAGTGTCCGCTTCCGGGAGCTGCCGCGCAGTGCCCGATATACCGCCCCCAGAGTAGACAGCGTAAAAAACGCTGCATCCTCCGGGGGTATTTTTATGCCAAAAAGGCACAAAAGAATGCCCGCCCATCTGTGGAAAACCACGGTGGGCGGGCATGTGGGTTTGTTTCTTATTGACAAAAAGCAGCTATGGATAGAACAATTCATCAAACACGCTTGAAAAAATGGCGCGCCTGTTTTACTATATAAGTCAGGACACTTTTTTCAGTTTCAGGCTGCGGCGTTTCTCGAAAACGTTCAAGACCTTCTTCCGCGCCCTGTGACGTGCCAAGAGGATCGCCTTCCTCGGATCCGCCGCGTTTTTCAGCATACGGACCACGCCGCGCTCCTCTGCATCACTCACGTTAATTCCATAAATCGCCTTCGCCTCGCAAACAAGCTCCTCTACAAAAGCTTCCACACTCTGTGCACTGTTGTGCACAGCCATCAATTCACCAAAACTGTTGTCCAAAAACAACAGTCCGCAAAGCTTTTCTGCCGGGCTAAAATTCACGTTCTGCAGCACAAATTCGATCATCTCGCAGCCAACAGGGTCCGCTTCCATTTCGGCAGAAACCAGCTCCAGCGTCTGATCGTCAATTGCCGTCACGATCTTTTCTGCATCACCGTCTTTCGTCGTTTTGCGCCTTCCATGCCTAATCAGATCAAAGAGGTAGTTTGCCAGGCAGCGCCCCAGCCATTTGGAATGCCCCGCGTCACGGCATTTCAAAAGGCCATCGATTTTGCCATCCTTCTCCATGCACTCAAGGACAAAGCCCACCGCCACATCGTCAGCCTCCAGCCCCGATGCCTTGAGCATGTCTTTGGACTTCTTCGTTTTGAGCGCAGCATCGCGCACAAAATTATAGATCGCTTCGATGGCCTCCTGATAGTATTCCGTCTGGCGCAGCTGTTCTGCCGTGCGGATACCGTTTGCTGTGATCTTGTTAAAACAGTTGACGAGGGCGATCTCAGACAAAGTTTTTTCGTTATGATATGTAGCCATGGTGTTCCTCCTTAGCACTCAATGTGTGTTCGACCATGGCCACAGAATACCATTTTTGCCTTTTTTCAAAAATTAAAAATATCGTTGATTCGAAATTAATTTTAAGGCAATTCCCATTTAATCAGAAATCACATCAAAAATTAATCGATACCGCCTAAAAATTAATAGTTGTTACAAAATTATGAAGAAAGGAGGATTCCATGAACTCGAATGTCCAGATAAAGGTCCTTCAGATAAGACTTAAGAATGGCGCCTATATCGATGCTGAAAATGGCAGTGCTTATGATTGCAGCGGCCAAATGATAGCTCATCTTACACCAAAGTCCTTGGAGGTTCTGCGCTGCATTGCGAAGCACTCCATTTCCCCTGCCAAAGGTATTCTAGCCGCCGGCATCGCAACCACCGAGATTTTGAATACCGTCTGGTCAAAAAGCAGCAACAAAAGCGGGGACAAAAACAGTGTCGCCCAAGAGGTTTTTAAAATCCGCACTTGTCTTGGTTCGATATATCCGGGAATACCATCTACTCGGATTCTTTCAGCCGAACAAGGGGACAGGCGCAGCGAATTTAAATATATTTTTTCTTCCGAATACTGCCTGATCGTTACAGAGACTTATCTTCCGATCTCTGTAACGTTGGCAGAACTTTTTACCGCTCTTACCGGCGATTACGCAGACTTTGAAAACAACGGCGATGGCTTCGGGTGGATATCCGACTGTTTCAAGTCGGTATTTTTCAAAGACGACGCCGACTGTACATCGTTGGCTAAAAAAGTGTTGTTCCTCACAGGGGACTGTTTTCGAGAAAAAGAGCAGCAGACACCGAATTGCTGTGAGTCGCTTGCGCGACTTTTCTGTTATGACGAAGCCGACGATATCATAACGGAAAAATATTTATCGTTCTGTCTGAGTTCCGAAAAAGCAGACACAGAAAAAGCAGATCATAATCGAATGATCAAAGCATGGGAAAATTTTGAACACGCTCTTATTGAGAATGTTCAGCATTCTTACCAAGCAAGCCACTGGAAACTCGGAGGAGCTAAGCGAATTCCCTTTACAATGGCAGATGTGGATATGGTGGGCAATCCTTTTGCAGGAGAAGCGAAGGATAATTGGTGCAATGCTTTAAAAACGACTCTTGCCGCGTACATTCCGCAAAAATTTGGTGAATATTTGAAAAGTTTAAAGCTCGAAACCAATCTCTCGCGTGCAGAGCAAAAGCGCGGCCCCGATATTCTTTACTCCTATATTGTGGCAATGGTTCTTTTCTGCCTGAACAACGCGACAGCAAAATCAACAGACAAGAAAGATTTTTTTGAAAAAAGGGAACGCTATTGGACGGCTTTGGAGACAAGCGTTCTGGAAAAGCTTCCACCTGAGGACTCTCTGGGCGCTATTCTGGATGAGTACAAAAAAGACAAAGAAAATCTATCAAAGGACGACCTCTGTCGCTTGGTTTCCATAATCTTTAGTGATATCATCAAAGGATATAGTCAGTCGGAATTGGAACCGATTTTGAAGAATTTCTACGATGAGCTCAAATCTCTCGGTCAGAAAAACGTGGAGAGCGAAATAGAGAGCCAGCGAAACAGCCTTTCGCAGACACTAAAAAAGTAATAAAAAGGAGTTTTTATGCTGAATCTCGATAATCCTAATTTTGAAAAGCCGTCTGCGATCCTGCGTGAAAATTCTCGGTTCCTTGTGGAGCAGAACCGCTTCACCGGCCCCAAAAGCTACGACGGCTTCGTCGGCGGCCCGCCGCTGGCCTATGACCGGGAGCGCGGTGCCGTTGCCGTGGACAGCTCTGATAACCACACCCTGGTCTACGGTGCGACCGGCAGTAAAAAAACGCGATGTATCGTCATGCCCACCATCCGAATGCTGGGCTTTGCAGGGGAAAGTATGATCATCAACGACCCAAAAGGCGAATTATATCGTACCATGGCTCGTTTTTTGGAAGATCAGGATTACAACATCATCACGGTAAACTTCCGAGATGCCTCTGTGGGCGACTGCTGGAATTTCCTAGAGATCCCATATCGTTTTTACAAAGAGGGAAACCTCGACAAGGCCGGCGAATTCATCGAGGATGTTGCCCGTACCATAACCGCCAACACCGGAACAGATGATCCTTTTTGGAGCAGCTCTGCAGCATCCTGTCTGTACGGCCTGATCCTGTGTCTGTTCCGCTACTGCAAGGAATACGATAAGCCGGACGAGGCCGTGAACATCGGAAACCTACTCACGCTACGCCGCGAAATGTTCGCCCAAAAGGCCCGGTTTTCTTCTGCCCACAATCCCATTTGGGAGTGGGCCAAGAAAGACGAGCTCATCGCTGCCAGCATGACCGGCACGGTAGAAACGGCCTCCGATACACAGAAAGGGATACTATCCGTATTGGATCTCGGCTTGAAAATGTTCATCATTTCTCCTTCGCTAGTGGACATGCTGAGTCACACTACCTTCTCTTTTGACCGTATTGCGCAGGAAAAGACCGCCGTCTTTCTCCTTACGCCTGACGAAAAAACAACTTACCATCGTCTTGTGTCTCTTTATATTTCACAGTCGTATCAACAGCTTGTACAATTTGCGGACCGCAGCGGCGGTAAGCTGCCCGGACGGGTCAATTATGTTTTGGATGAGTTCAGCTCTCTGCCTTCCATCGGCGGATGCGATTTTGTTCAGTATCTTGCTGCGGGCAGATCCCGCAATCTGCGTTTTATCCTTTGTCTCCAGAGCAAAAATCAGCTGGTGCACACTTACAAGGAAAATGCGCAGACCATCACCGCCAACTGCACCAACTGGATCTACCTGTTCTCGCGTGAACTGGAACTGCTGAAAGACATCTCTGCGCTCTGCGGCGAAAAGAAAGACCACACCCCCAACCTGTCCATCTATGATCTCCAGCAGCTGGACAAAGAAAAGAATCAGGTGCTTCTTCTCTCGGCCCGCTGCAAGCCCGCCATCGTCAACCTGCTGGATATTTCGGGCTATGCCCCCGCCTATCCGGTGCTTCCCATCAAAACGCCGACAAGAGGTGTTCGTGTTTCTCTGGATTTCAGTGAGATCCAAAAAGAAGAACAAAGGTCAGACCGGTTCTCGGGTTCCAGCAATCCTTTATTTGACCCGTTCTCCCCGGATTCCGATACACCCGAATCTGACACAAAGTCTGCCAGCTCCGATAAACTTGATCTGGACGCAATGCTGGCAGACATCGATCGGAAAATTGCGGAGATCGATGCGCAGGAAAAAGCCAAAAAAACCGATCCATCTGACAACGAAAGCGAGGTATAAACCATGGCATACGAGACAGAATACACCGACTTTGATCCTCAGGAGGATTCTTCGGCCTGCCTGACCCTCGGCCTTGCCACCGATATCGTGGAGAGCCGTTATCTGCGGGACTTTTCCACGGCAGAGCCCGAGGAAAAGCAGCAGATCCTGAAAGACCTCACGACTTTTTTGGAGCAGCTTCTGCGTCAGCCCCAGATCAGCGGCAGTGCGGATGCGTGGCATAATCTATGCGTCGTTCTGGCACAGTGCGATCTCTATAACTTAGCCTGCATTACGCTGGAGCGCGGACTGGACTTTTATCCCACGAGCGTCGATCTTCTGGCCGACTATCTGCAATACGGCATGGAGTGCGGTCAGGGAGAACGCTGCAAAGCCGTTTGCAAGACGCTGGTAAAAATTCCCAAGTCCTTCTGGACATGGAGAGGCTATCGCTTCTTGATCGGGTACGAGACACAGCTATCCCTTTCCGGAAGCGAAAAAGAGCTGGAAAAATACAAAGCCGAGATCGATCAGCTGCTGAAGCTGTACCGCCAGCAGTTCCCGGATGACGAGGGCAGTTACGACTGCGAAGCCGATGTCTGCCGGGATTTCAATGACCACCGACGGGAAGAAGCTGTCCTGCGGGAAGCACTGGAAACGTTGAAGGTCGCACCCAAATGCGCCATGCAGCTGGCCGTGATGCTCTTTGAGCGCGGTGAATATCAGGAGGCTCTGCGCCACGCACAGCGCGCATTGAGGGACTCCATCCAGACCCAGATGGGCGTCAACGAGGCGCATCTGTCCTACCTGAGCGGCCTTGCCAAGTTTGCCATTTTGCTGCTGGACGAAGAGGCCAACGGCTACCCCGAAGCTGCTGTGCTGGATATCTATACCGACTTTGAAACCGCCCTGCGTCAGGGCGAACTTGATTTTGCGGACTACGTCCGAGGAGGTCCACTCCACCTACCGCAGCACCTTAAAGCAGCGGGCCATCCGGCTTGTCGTAAAGTCGAAGATCAACGTTCCCTCCGACTGCGAAGAACTGAATTATCTGCTCAACTGATCTGAGCCGTTTCTTGCAAAAGATCCCACTTCCGACCGGAAGCGGGATCTTTTTTTGCTGTTCAGATGATAAAACCGGGTCGCTGTGCGTTATAGAGAGCGAAAGGCAGAGAACAGACTCCCCCGGCGGGCAGAAGTCCGCCGGGCCGGACCCCTGCAAAAAAAAGGAGGTCGATTTTTTATGTACCACATCCCGGAAGTAAGCGTCAGCGTAAACGGCAAGGAGCAGATCATGAGCGTGCTGAGCCGTCGCGAGGCCGTGCAACTGCGCCGCTATGCGCGCGAAGTCGATCCAGGTGCCTTTATCACGATCGTCGACAGCTCCGAGATCGTCGGCAAGGGCTTCCGCGGAACGAACTAGCACAGACGTATTCAACGAACCGCCTGCTGGCGCCGTGTACCTTGCAAATCGGTCATCTTTGAGTATTTGACCCCACATTGGGCAATAATGATGCTAAATACATCGTTTGCGATCCAAGTGATTTGTTCAAGATACGAAGGGATGATTCTATGTTCTGCTCGCAGTGTGGCGCCCCCATGGGCGATAACGACAAGTTCTGCGGCGTGTGTGGTGCTCCTAATGCGGGTGCATCGGCACCGTCGGCAACACCGACCATGAGAACGTCCGCCTGG
>ENA-OPXC01002597-OPXC01002597.1-human-gut-metagenome-genome-assembly--contig:-NODE-2597-length-10454-cov-1.465718_pt1 | contig 10454 bp, 7 predicted proteins | sample MGYA00241512_ERZ502016 | MGnify/ENA primary metagenome ERZ502016 (study PRJEB25962, sample SAMEA2043043) | human gut metagenome | biome: human gut; feature: human-associated habitat; material: faeces...
TGTGCCAATCCTGAAAATGTCACTGAGGTCTGCACATCTTTTGCAAGACCAGCCTGTTTCTCCCGCATATATTCCACACCATTCTGCAGTGTGAAGATCAGACTGATTCCGATCTTAGAATCTTCACAAAGACCAACATACTGTTCTTTCTCAATCTTTCTCTGCACATCGATTTCTGCATACGTTGTAACTCCGCTTCCTTCAAAATACGGGAAATAATATGCAGCTTCAAAATGTTCCTCATCATCAAGTTCTCCGCAGAGTGTGATTCCTACATCCTGACCGAACTCTTTCTGGAATTCGCAGAAATCTTCGCCCGGTCTGTAGGATACAATTGTCTGATGTGTGAAATTCTCTTCTACTTCTTTTAAGAGCTTTTTCAGATCTTTTCTTGTTTGAATATTTTCAAATCCAATTGCTTTTAAATACTGATGCATATTTTATTTGCTTTATATTTCTTTATTTGTTCTTTGGTGTAATTTCTTTGTTTCCACCCATGTATGGCTGAAGAACTTCCGGAATTCTTACAGAACCATCTGCCTGAAGATTGTTCTCAAGGAACGCGATCAGCATTCTCGGTGGAGCCACAACTGTATTGTTTAGTGTATGTGCGAAATATTTTGTTCCGTCTTCACCTTTGACACGGATACCAAGTCTTCTTGCCTGTGCATCACCAAGGTTAGAACAGCTTCCTACTTCAAAGTATTTCTTCTGTCTTGGAGACCAAGCTTCTACGTCAACAGATTTTACTTTCAGATCTGCTAAATCACCAGAGCAGCACTCTAATGTACGAACTGGGATATCCATAGAACGGAATAAATCAACTGTGTTCTTCCATAATTTTTCATACCAATCCTTGCTTTCTTCTGGTTTACATACAACAATCATTTCCTGTTTCTCAAACTGATGAATTCTGTAAACACCACGTTCTTCAATACCATGTGCTCCTTTTTCTTTTCTGAAACATGGAGAATAGCTTGTTAGTGTTTTTGGTAATTCTGCTTCTTCTGTTGTTGTATCAATAAATTTACCGATCATAGAATGTTCACTTGTACCGATCAGATATAAGTCTTCGCCTTCGATCTTATACATCATCGCATCCATTTCATCGAAACTCATAACACCTGTTACAACATTGCTTCTGATCATGAAAGGTGGTACACAGTAAGTAAATCCACGATCGATCATGAAGTCTCTTGCATAAGCAATGACTGCAGAATGTAATCTTGCGATATCTCCCATCAGATAATAGAATCCATTACCTGCAACTTTTCTTGCACTGTCAAGATCAATTCCATCAAAACTTTCCATGATTTCTGTATGATATGGAACTTCAAAATCAGGAACAAATGGCTCGCCATATTTCTGAATTTCAACGTTTTCGCTGTCATCCTTACCTATCGGAACAGAAGGATCGATGATATTGGGGATTATCATCATTCTTTTCTTAACTTCTTCGCCCAGCTCTTCTTCCTTCTTCTCAAGCTCTTCAAGCTCATCAGAGAACTGCTTTACCTGAGCCTTTATCTGCTCAGCCTCGTCCTTTTTGCCCTGTGCCATAAGTCCGCCGATCTGCTTTGACAGCTTATTTCTGTCGCCACGCAGATTATCAGCCTTCAGCTGAGCGGCTCTTAATTCTTTATCAAGCTCGATAACCTCGTTAACGAGTACGATTTTTTCATCCTGAAACTTCTTTTTGATATTTTCCTTTACAACGTCAGGATTTTCTCTTAAAAATTTAATGTCAATCATTTTTTATTCTCCTAATTTATTTGCAATTTCTTTTAAATCATCGGCGGAGTAAAACTCTATTTCAAGAGTTCCCTTTCCTCTGCCGTTATATACCTTAACCTTTCTGCCGAGAACTTCCGTAAGCGTAAGCTCAACCTCATCATAAAAGCTGTCACGTCTTTTGCTCTTTCTTTTTGCAGACGGTGAGGTTTTTTCACTTGTTTTTGCTAAACGCTCTACATCACGAACAGTAAGATTATTTTTAACGATATTTTGAGCAACCTCATAAATCATTGCCTCGTTATCAAAAGACAGAAGTGCTCTTGCGTGACCTGCGGAAATTTCGCCGTTTTTAGTCATATCTCGCACTTCCTGCGGCAATTTAAGAAGTCGCAAAGCGTTTGCTATAGCCGGACGTGATTTGCCTACCGAGGTTGCAACCTCTTCTTGTGTGAAACCGCAACGGTCAATAAGAGCCTGCAAACCCTCCGCCTCTTCAATCGGATTGAGGTCCTCACGCTGCAAATTCTCAATTATTGCGATTTCCATTGTTTCAACGTCAGAAAGTTCCTTCACAACAACAGGAACTTCTTTAAGCCCTGCCATTCGTGACGCTCTCCACCGTCTTTCGCCGGCAACAAGCTGATATCCGCCTGTCACAAGCGGTCTGACAAGAAGCGGTTGAAGCACACCGTGCTGAGTAATACTGTCGGCAAGCTCCTGCAAAGCGCCCTCGTCAAAAGTCTTTCTTGGCTGCTCTTTATTAGGCATAATCTCGTTGAGCGGCAACGTGTTTGTTGCTACCATTTCATCAACCGAGTTTTCAAGCATAAGGGCACTTAACCCTTTACCGAGACCTGATTGCTTTTTAGCCATTATTCTCCTCCTATTTAGAGTTTATGTTAAATCCCTCACATAAATTTATAAATTCAACATATTGTTACATATTTACTGTTTTTTCAAAAATTCATCTGCAAATTTTTTATATGCAAAAGCGGGTTTTGAGTATTTTTCATAATAAAAAATAGGTTTGCCAAAACTCGGTGCTTCGGCAAGCTTAACACTTCGTGGAATAGTTGTTTTATACGCTTTATTCGGAAAATACTGATTAACTTCATCAATAACCTGCGAATTAAGCTTAAGACGTGTGTCATACATTGTATAAAGCACACCTTCAAGCTCCAAATGCTCGTTGTAATGCTGTTTAACTGTTCTGACTGTTCCCAAAAGCTGGCTCAATCCCTCTAACGCATAATATTCGCATTGCAACGGCACAATAAGTGTATCCGAAGCGGTTAATGCATTCAGCGAAAGAAGCCCTAAGCTTGGCGGGCAATCAATAATAATATAATCATATTCCATTACGAGCGGAGCAAGTGCTTTTTTAAGCGCTTTAAATCTGTTTTCTTCCTCTGCAAGCTCAAGCTCTGCACCTGCAAGGTTCATATTGGCAGGGAGGACTGAAAGATTTTTAAACTCCGTCTTAATAACTATATCTTTAGCGGCTTCGTCATTAATAAGGATATCATACGTAGATTTTTCTATTTCTGTTTTATCTATGCCGACACCGCTTGTTGTGTTACCCTGAGGGTCAAGGTCAACAAGAAGTGTTTTCTTTCCTTTTAAACCGAGGGCGGCAGCAAAGTTTACGCAAGTGGTAGTTTTTCCTACTCCGCCTTTTTGGTTAAATATAGATACGGTTTTTCCCATACGTTCACCTCCGTATTGAAGATTATACTACAAGAGAGGGGAGTAAGCAAGAGGTTTCACGTGAAACATTACAATTATTTTTCAACTTTTGTGTCTGACAAAGTAAGCGTATACAATATATAGACGTTTCACGTGAAACAATGATTTTTTATGTTAAGCAAACGAAAATTAAACTAAATTTAATCATTAGAATAAGAATTTCACATTATACAAATATATAAACATAATATAATATGAAATAAATATAATTTAAACTGTGTTTATCCTAAAATCTATATATAGGGTAACTGTTTCACGTGAAACACAAGAGTTCTTTATAAATGCAGAAAAAACGGACAATTAAGCCCGTTTTTTCCACGTGATGAAAAGAGGAGAATATGTTAAAACGGATGTTATCCGTTTTAAGCGAAGTTAATTATGCAGTCTTGTCCTGCATTTTAGCATTCTTAGGTATTCTAACCCTAAATTCTATATATTCGTCAGTTTCTGTCTTATCCGATTCGGCATTAATTCCGCTTTCTTTCATTGTAGCGATAGCCTTATTAACCGTATTGACAAAAATCCTTATGTCTTTAAAAACTTTAATAACGTTTTTCTTATGCTTAATCTCTTTATTAGTCAAAGACTCGATATAAGCCTCCGTTTGCTCAACATTCAGATGACGCTCTGTTATGACTTTAAGAGTTGTCCACATATCCTTTTCGTTATCAATTTTAAGCAAAGCCCTTGCGTGACGCTCGGTCAATCCCTCTTTGTCAATAAAATATCTGACATCGGCAGGGAGTCGCAGAAGCCTAAGCTTATTTGACAATGCACTTTGACTTTTTCCAAGCTTTTTGCTTATTTGCTGTTGAGTTAAGCCAAATGTATTCATCAAGTGAGATATTGCAAGTGCCTCTTCAAAAAAGTTGAGGTCAGAGCGCTGTATATTTTCTATAATTGAATAAACAGCACTGTCCTCGTACTCACATTCAACCACAATGCAGGGAACGCTTTGAAGATTAGCAAGAATTGCCGCTCTGAGTCTGCGTTCACCGGCGATTAATTCATAGTAGTCGCTGTGATTAATCTGCCTGCACAAAAGCGGTTGAAGTACACCGTTTTCTTTTATCGAGTCAGCAAGAGACAACATATCCTCGCTTTTAAACTGCTTTCGTGGCTGATAAGGATTAGGCAACAGCTTTTCCGTAGGTATTTGAACGATTTGCTCCACGTCTCTCACTCCTTGATATAAATATACCATAAAGTATTACAAAAATAAAGGATTTCTCATCGTGAGAAATCCTTATAATTCGACATATTCCGTTATATTTAGAGCGGTCGGGTATCAATTTTTTTGGGTTTTCTGGGGTATTTTGTCGGAGTTTGCGATATCTTTTTAATAACAAATATCGTTCTGCCGTCGCCGTTGGGCAAAACGTAGCTTTCAGCCGTCTCAATCTCTCCGCCAAGTACCTCAATTGCATTTTTCGCCGCTTCAAGCTCCTCTAATCCGTTAGAGCCTTTCAGTGAAACAAAGCGTCCGCCAACCTTAACCAGCGGCAGGCAGTATTCGCAAAGAACATTAAGCGGTGCAACAGCTCTTGCCGTAGCAAAATCGTATTGCTCACGAAATTCGGGATTTTTGCCGACGTCCTCGGCTCTCTCGTGCGTACTTGTTGCAATGATACCTATATTACTGAGTACATCTTTTATAAAATTTATTCTTTTTCCCGAACTGTCTATAAAATTGACTGAAAGTTGAGGATTGGCAATCAGCAGCGGCATACCGGGGAAGCCTGCACCCGTGCCGACATCGGCAATGCTTTGCCCTGGCTTAAAATCAACAAATTTCATAGCATAAAGGCTGTCAATAAAATGCTTGATAACTATATCGTCAGGTTCAACAATCGCTGTCAGATTCACGTGCTCATTCCAGCGAACAAGCCTTTCTGCATAAGTGTCAAATCTGTCGGCTCCGTATTCACCGAGGTCAACTCCGATTTTCTTTGCTTCGCTTAATAAAAGGTCGTAATCTATCATAACGTCTCCAAAATTATGTTGAGAGCGGCAATATCGGCAGGGTTTACGCCGCTGATTCTGCTTGCCTGCCCAAGATTTTCAGGTTTAATTTTAGATAGCTTCTCAACTGCCTCAAGCCTAAGACCTTTAAGTGAAAAATAATCAATATCGGCAGGGATTTTTTTGCACTCAATTCGGCGCATTTCTTTAATTTGCTGCTCCTGCCTTTTAATGTAACCCTCATATTTAACCGCAATTTCAACCTGCTCAAATACCGCACGTGGCAGGTCGGGTCTGTCATCATCAACACTCGTCAACGCTTTGTATGTAATTTGAGGTCTTTTAAGAAGTTCTATCATTTTGCAGCCACGCTCAAGTGGCGTTGTGCCGCAATCCTCCATAATTTTTTGAAGAGCATCGGTAAGGGGAATTGATTTCTGCTCAATTCTTTCCCTTTCCGCCTTAACCATTTCTTCTTTACTTAAAAATTTATCATATCTCTCTTGCGAAATCAAGCCGATTTTGTAACCAATCGGTGTTAAACGAACATCTGCATTATCCTGCCTCAAAACAAGACGGTATTCGCTTCGGCTTGTCATCATTCTGTATGGGTCGGTGCAACCTTTAGTTACAAGGTCGTCAATAAGAGTTCCTATATATGAGCCGCCACGGTCTAAAATCATAGGCTCTTCACCTTTAATTTTAAGCGCCGCATTAATTCCTGCCACAAGACCCTGCGCTGCCGCTTCCTCATATCCGCTTGAACCGTTGAACTGACCTGCGCCGTAAAGCCCTTTAATAGAGTTAAATTCAAGTGTCGCATTAAGTGCCGTCGGGTCAACACAATCATACTCAATCGCATAAGCCGTCCTCATAACTTGAGCATGTTCCAAACCGGGAATAGTATGAATAAAAGCAAGCTGAACATCCTCAGGTAGGGAAGAGGACAAGCCCTGAAGATACATCTCCTCAGTTTCAAGTCCGCAAGGTTCAATGAAAAGCTGATGGCGCTCCTTGTCTTTAAATCTTACAATTTTATCCTCAAAAGACGGACAGTATCTTGGCCCTTTGCCTTCAATTTTGCCCGAATACATAGGGCTTCTGTCCAAATTTTCAAGAATAATCTGTTTTGTTTTTTCATTGGAATAAGTTATATGACAGCAAACCTTATTCTTCGGCGGTGTTTGAGTTTCAAAACTAAACGGTACGGTTTCTTCGTCGCCGTCCTGCTCTTCAAGATTTGAAAAATCAATCGACTGCCTGTTCACTCTCGACGGAGTGCCTGTTTTAAATCTTCTTAGAGGAATGTTAAGCTTTTTAAGCGCTTTTGAAAGCTCTGTTGCCGGAAACATTCCGTCAGGTCCGCTTTCGTATGAAACATCGCCGATATATACTCTGCCGCCGAGAAAAGTTCCCGTTGCAATAATAACAGCCTTGGCATTGAAAAGTGCTTCAAGTTTTGTTTTAACTTGCCACTCTCCGTTTTCCAAGCGGTAAAGGTCAACTATTTCGCCCTGCCTGATATCAAGATTTTCCTGAAGTTCAAGCGTATGCTTCATTCCCTGCGAATATTCTCTCCTGTCAATTTGCGCTCTGAGTGAATGAACGGCAGGTCCTTTTCCGAGGTTGAGCATACGGGATTGCAGGGTGTATTTATCTGCCGCCTTGCCCATTTCTCCGCCGAGTGCGTCAATTTCACGCACAAGGTGACCTTTAGACGTTCCGCCGATTGACGGATTGCATGGCATATTGCCGACCCAATCAAGATTGATTGTAAAAACGGCAGTCTTAACACCAAGTCGGGCAGCTGCAAGGCATGCTTCAATTCCTGCGTGACCTGCTCCGATAACTATTACATCATAGCTTCCTGCAAAATATTCCATAGCTTTACCTCCTTAATTTATTTGCCTACGCAAAAACGTGAAAAAATGTTGTTTACTACCTCTTCGGTAGCCTTTTTACCCGTAAGCGCCAAAAGTTCGTCAACTGCGCTGTCAATCATAACATTAATTGCATCATAAGTTAAGCCGATTTCGGCTGCCGATAATGCCTCGTTTATATTTTCACAAGCCATTTGAATACATTGCTTTTGACGTCTGTTTGCAATGAGTGGGGCAGAGGAGTCAAATTCCTCAACACCCAATATATTTTTAACCGCCGTTTCAAGCTCTTTTAGCCCTAAATTATTTTTGGCTGAAATATAAACAATGCTTTCAAAATTATCTTTTATTTTATCAGTATTGATTTTAGGGGAGAGGTCGGTTTTATTAATAACGGCAACTGCCTTTTTGCCCTTGCAAGAGTCAATAAGCATTTCATCGTCATCGTCAAGCTCACGTGAACTGTCAAAAACAGCAAGCACAAGCGAGGCGGTGTCAATTCTTTCAAGCGCTTTTTTAATTCCGATTGCTTCCACAACGTCGTCGCTCTCTCTAAGCCCTGCCGTGTCGGAAAGGTGTAGCACAAGCGAGCCGAGCCTAACCGAATTTTCAACAATATCTCTCGTCGTGCCCTCAATGTGAGTAACAATGCTTTTCTCTTTGCCCGAAAGCATATTCATAAGCGTTGATTTTCCTGCGTTAGGCCTGCCTGCAATAACGGTATTTACACCCTGCGTCATTATCATTCCGCTTTCATAATTATCAAGCAGCTCTTTTAATTCGTTTTTGGCGAAAGACAATGTATTTTTCAACGTCTTTTCGTCAAGCTCCGGTATTTCCTCGTCGGGATAATCAACCCATGCCGCCATTGACGCACTGAGCGACACGATTTTATCAAGAACATTTGATATTTTATTACTCAAAGAACCCTGCAAAAGATTAAACGATGCCTTAGCCGCCTCCTGACCGTTTGCCGATATCAATGTGGCAACAGCCTCTGCTTGCGTAAGGTCCATTTTTCCGTTTAAAAATGCTCTTTTGGTAAATTCGCCTGCTTCGGCAGGGCTTGCACCTGCATCTAAAACAGACTCCAAGGTTTTTTCAACAATAAAAATTCCGCCGTGTACGGAAAGTTCAACAACATCCTCACCCGTGTAGCTTTTAGGAGCACGAAAAACAAGCGCAATCGCATTGTCATACTTTTCGCCTTTTGAATAAACATTGCCGAATTTTGCCGTATATCCTTTAAGCGAGGAGAGGGGAGTATTATCCGCTGATTTAAAGACTTTTTGCGCAATTTCAATTGCAGAATCCCCGCTGATTCTTATTACACCTATTCCCGAAACGCTGTTTCCCGTGGCAATTGCCGCAATAGTTTTACTCATTGTTATCCCTCCTGCTAAAGTGTTCTTATGCAAAATAATGGCGAACAAAACTGTCCGCCATTATAATATAAATTGGTTATCAGTCGTTATTTTTGCTAACTTCGATTTTGCCAAACTTAGGCATATCCGCTCTGTCAGCCTTCTTTTCTCTGTTAGCGTCCACAGTGCTTTGAGCAGGAGCCGGACGTCCGCCGCCTCTTCTGTCATTTCTGTAATTACGTCTAACTCCGCCTTCAGGCTCAATAAGAACTCGTCTGTCCATTCCGCTGCCTACCGAACGTGAGGTAACACCCTCAACCTCCTGCACTGCGGTATGAATAATTCTTCTTTCATACGGATTCATTGGCTCGAATGAATAACGTCTGCCTGTTCTTGCAACGAAATTTGCATTCTTTGTTGCAAGTGCCTTAAGAGTTTCCTCTCTCTTAGCTCTGTAGTCGCCTACATTAAGAGTAACTCTTACATATTTATTAGTTCCATTTTTAATAGCAAGACTTGTAAGATATTGAAGTGAGTCAAGAGTTTCGCCTCTTCTGCCGATAATGATACCGTAATCCTCACATTCAATTAACATCTCAACCGTGCCGTCAACAACCTTTGCCGTAATCTTTGGGTCAACAACATTAAGACCTTCAATCATTGTCTTAAGATATTGGCAAGCATAGTCAAGGTCAATGTCCTTCTCGCTAATCTCTTCTTCCGGTTTATCTGCCTTGGTTTCCTTAATAGGCTTTTCGCCTGCAGGCTTCTTCGGTGCCGGCTTTTTAGGAGAATTTGCCTTCTTTTCATAGCTCTTTTTTGGAGCGTCGGCCTTTTTCTCTCTCTTGCCGTCATCATAGCTTACCTTAACCTCGGCATCACAGCCACCGATTAAACCAAAAAACTTCTTCTTCTCCGGATACTTGATAACTTCAACGTGAACGTCAGCCATCTCCGGAGCGTTGAGCTGAAGCTTTGCATTTTGGGTAGCTTCTTCAACTGTTTTACCGGTACCGATAAATTCCTTTATCATCTTTATCCTCCGATAATTATTTCGTCATCTTTTTAATATTTTCTTCACGTGAACGACGTTCAATAGTGTTTTCAACCATCAATTTTGCCTGAGTCCTCTTAGGCGGATGAACCTTGAAAATATAAATCTGCTGCAAAATAGCAATAACATTTGAAATAGTCCAATAAAAACCGACTGCAGCCGTTACCTTAAACGCAATGTAGAAGGAGAAAAACGGCATCATAAGCATCATCATCATCATTTGCGCATTCTGCTGAGATGCTGCCGGGTTATTTTTCTTTTGAATGATTGTAGAAACTACGCTTGAACCGAGCGATGTTACAAGGGAAAGAATAGGAATTATAACAATAATGCCGTCCTTCCAATGCGGAATACGTGTCATATCAAGACCGAATAACGTCATACCCTGCCTGTAGGTTTCAATATCACTGCAAACATTTTGGGTAAATATCTTCGGGAATGACTGCATAAGCGCTTCCTTGTAAGCAGGGAAGTTCTCGAGTATGTTCAACTGAAAATAAGTTATTTTTGCATCAGCATTACCTGTAATTTGCTGATAAATCGGCAAAATTACCTTGTAAATCTCGTTTGATGCGTCATTAAATCCACTTGCACCTAAAACATACTGAATAGGATAATAAATAATACCGATGACACCCATAAGGAAAACCATTTGGAAAATCATAGGTCCACAGCCCATTTGCATAGGGTTATGACCCTCTCTTGCATAAAGTT
>ENA-OPXC01002608-OPXC01002608.1-human-gut-metagenome-genome-assembly--contig:-NODE-2608-length-10420-cov-2.177906_pt1 | contig 10420 bp, 9 predicted proteins | sample MGYA00241512_ERZ502016 | MGnify/ENA primary metagenome ERZ502016 (study PRJEB25962, sample SAMEA2043043) | human gut metagenome | biome: human gut; feature: human-associated habitat; material: faeces...
ACTAGTTCTACTTGTGTCATTCCATTCATTGCATATATTACAAAATTTGATACTAGTAAAATTAATGTTAATATGAACATTGGTATACTTCCACCAGATATAAACGAAAGTTTAAGTAACTTTAGTGTTTCTGACGGAAATATACGCTTTGGACTTTCAGCTATAAAGGGCGTAGGTTCTAATAACATTACTTCCATAATGAAAAACAGAATAAAGACGTTTATATGGTGGCGCTCAGGGAAGAGGGAAAGCTGATCGGATATTATGAGAAGCATGAATATCGAAATGTAGAAACTATGAAACAATATGATTTATGTTAGTATTATGATATAGATTAAACAGGGAATCAGTGATAAAACAATATCGGACAGGAGTAAAAATTATGCCTAATATACTAATTGTAGAGGATGATATAAATATTAATAACCTTCTTTGCGAGGTACTTAGGAAGGCAGGTTATATGTGTGAACAGGCATTTTCAGGAACGGAGGCAAAGCTGCTTCTGGATATAAAAGAAAAGGCTTATACGCTTGTACTGCTTGACTTAATGCTGCCTGGTGCAAGTGGTGAAGAGGTTTTAAAAGAGATAAGAAAGCAGGGAAGGCTTCCGGTGATTGTGCTGACTGCAAAGGATAGTATAGATGATAAAATCGGAGTGCTGACAGACGGAGCAGATGATTATATAACAAAGCCCTTTGAGATAAGAGAGGTACTGGCACGTATTCAGGTACAGCTTCGTCATATAGAGGCAGAAACAAAAAGTGAAGCAGATGCAGAAACAGAAGCAGAAACGGAAGTAAAAACAAAGGCTGGTATACAGGAAGGACAAGGCAGCGGAAGGCTTGAGTTCAGGGATATGGTGCTTACACGCTCTACCTTTGAGGTAAGTATCGGTGGCAGGGTGCTTCCTAAGATTACAAAACAGGAATTTGCAATACTGGAATTGCTGCTTAAAAACCCGAAGCAGGTGTTTAGCAAGGAGGATATATTTGAATATGCGTGGGATGAGCCATATATGGGTGAAACAAAGACACTGGATGTGCATATAAGCAATATCAGGAAGAAAATAAAAACCGTTACATCTGATGAATATATAGAAACAATATGGGGGATTGGATATCGCCTGCATGAATAATTTACTCTTTTTTTACTATTTATTTGCGATTGATTAGGATTTATTTTTTATGATAAGAGCAGATAGGTGATTGCGGAATGTATTAACCAGAATTTATGTGGTTGTAAGAGTTTCGCAAACACCCGGATAAGAGCATTTAGGAAAAGGAGAAGAAGGCTTTGAGTGAATTATTATTGCAGACAAGGAATCTGACTAAGCAGTATGGCAGACACAGGGCGGTTGATGATGTAAATATGCACATTAAAAAGGGTGCGATATATGGCTTTATTGGAAGAAACGGAGCCGGTAAAACGACCTGTCTTAAGATGATTAGCGGACTGTCAGCACCGTCTTATGGCGAAATAGAAATGTTTGGGTATAAGGGAAAGGACTTACAAAAGGTACGTTCAAGAGTAGGGTGTCTTATAGAAGCTCCCGGACTTTATGGCAATATGTCAGCATTTGACAATCTGAACATTAAATGTAAGCTTACAGGAATTAAGAAAAAAGGATATATAGAAGAGCTGTTAAAAACAGTAGGTCTTGATGCTGTTGGAGAAAAGAAAACAAAGCATTATTCGCTTGGAATGAAGCAGCGCTTAGGAATTGCTCTTGCACTTGTAGGCGAGCCTGACCTGCTTATTCTTGATGAGCCGATTAACGGACTTGATCCGCAGGGAATAGTGGAGGTGCGTGAAACCATCCAGAAGCTTGCTAAGGAGCGAGGTATGACAATATGTATTTCAAGTCATATCCTGGAGGAATTATCAAAGATTGCTACAGATTATGGCATTATTCATAATGGATGCCTTGTGCAGGAGCTTACAAGAGAAGAGCTTATGAAAAAATGCAGTGAGCGTATAGAGCTTACGCTTGATAATCCTAAGCAGGCTATTCCTGTGCTTGATGATATGGGCTTTAGCAGCTATCAGGTTATAGATAAAGAACATATTCATATATTTGAAAGACTGGGAGAAAGTGCCAATCTGAACATGGAGCTTGCAAAGGCGGGAATTCCAGTTAAGGGAATATCTATTACAAGTGAAGAACTTGAGAATTATTTCTTAAGGCTTACAGGGGGTGACAATCGTGCTTAATATGATAAAGATGGATGTATACAGAATGTTTCGTACAAAGAGTATGTATGTAATATGGATTATATTGATGGCATCATCACTGCTTACCTCATTTCTTTCAAAAATAGATTATGATGCAGTTAATAAAGAGTGGGAGCAACAGCAGGCAGTGGAAAGACAGGCAGATACTGATGGTCAGACGGTTGATGTGGTAAATGCACAAGACATAGAGGAACAACAGGCAGATGACAGCAACAAGGAACAGCTTTCGCAGCAGAATACAGATAATGTCAATCTTGGTATGAGCGTGGAATTACCTACGGAGCCAGGGAAGAAGGTTACGGTAATGGATGTTTTCTTTTCTAATGCACAGGGAAAATTTTATGCACTTTTTCTTGTAATATTTGCGGTTATGTTTGCAACAGCAGATATTAAGAGCGGTTATATTAAGAATATTGGTGGACAGGTGTCACAAAGGGGGATGCTTATTGTTTCAAGGGCAGTTGTGCTTGCCTTATTTACAGCAATTACATTTGCAGGGATATTTGTATTCCAGGCAGCAGCGAATATGCTTGCGTTTAAATGTGTGGTGTGGGGTAACTGGAAGGAGATTATACCTTATTTCTTAACGGAACTTACGCTTCATTATGCATTTGTGTTAATATGTATGGCAATAGCAGTTATAATTAAGAACAATGTCATAAGCATGACCTTGTCGGTATGTCTTACCATGAATATAATGAGCATTGTGTATGGCTTTATAGGTTATGTAGTTAACAGAAAGGGACTTCATAACTTCAGCATCTATAAGTATACAGTAACTGGAAGGATGGCAATGCTTCCTATGAATGCAGGCAGGGATGATGTTGTTAGTTCAATGTGTGTGGCAGTTATATTTATTATTATAATGCTGTCATTAAGTAGTTATGTTTTTCAGAAAAGGGATATTTAGAGGATGAGGATTATTATTGGAATATTAGCAGTAATAATTATTATACAGGCATTTATTATGTGGAAATACCAGCGGCAGATTAAGGACATCTGCCGCCAGTTGTCGTTTCTTATGGAACACGATAGTAACAAGCTGATTCAACGTGAAATAGATATGGGGGGAATAGGTGAGCTTTCAGATAAATTGAATAAGCTTCTTGACCTGCGTAAAAAAGAAAGAAATGAGTACAGAAAAAAAGAAGAGCTGATTGCAGATACATATACTAATCTTTCACACGATATAAGGACACCGCTTACATCGCTGGATGGGTATTTCCAGCTTATAGAGGAATGTGACAATATAGATGACCAGAGGAGATATCTTGATATAATCAGAGAAAGGCTTAACAGCCTCAATGAAATGCTGGAGGAGCTTTTTACATTCACTAAGCTGAAAAATGATTCGTATAAGCTGGAGCTTACGGATTGTTGTATGAACAGAATATTAAAAGAAGCTGTATTTTCTTATTATGATGAATGGAAGAAGCAGGGCATCTGCCCGGATATTAGTATTACTGAGGAAATGCTGTACATATCAGGTAATAAGCAGGGCTTAAGGAGAGTTATACAGAATGTCATAAAAAATGGTCTTGATCATGGGGAAAAGAATATAAGTATCAAGCTTATCCGTGAGGATAATCACGCCTTGCTTAAAATCAGCAATTATACGGAACATCCTGAAAATATTGACTTAAGCCATGTGTTTGAACGTTTTTATAAAGCAGATGTGGCAAGAGGCAGAGCCTCAACCGGACTGGGTTTATCTATTGCAAAAGAGCTTGTGGAGCGTATGAATGGAGATATAAGTGCAAGAATACAGGGGAATGATTTCCTTATTGAGATAAAAGTTCTGCTTGTGGTATAATATGAATAGGTTGAAAGAGAGATAAGGAAGGTGTTTTTATGAAATATTCTAATGTAGTAGTTGCCGGTGGTGGGGTGCTGGGAAGCCAGATTGCATTTCAGGCAGCATATTGTGGTTTTAACGTAACTATATGGTTAAGAAGTGAGGGGTCTATTGGTCGTACACAGCCAAAGATTGATAATCTTAAAAAGACATATACAGAAGCAATTGAGAAGATGGCAGACGATAAAAATGCGTGGTGTGCAGGTCTTGCTGATGAAGATTCATTTGATAAGGTAGAGTGTCTTAAAAAAGTCGAAGCTGCTTATGATGGCATAAAAATTGAACTTGATATGGCAAAAGCGGTTAAAGATGCTGACCTTGTAATTGAGTCAATGGCAGAAAACGAAAAAGATAAGATTGCGTTTTATGAGAAGCTTGCCCCGCTTCTTCCTGAAAAGACGGTCGTTGTGACTAATTCATCAACACTTCTCCCGTCAATGTTTGTAAAGTATACAGGAAGACCTGATAAGTATTTATCGCTTCATTTTGCTAATTCAATATGGAAGAATAACACGGCAGAAGTAATGACACAGCCTCAGACAGACATGAAGTATTTTGATGAGGTTATGCAGTTTGCTAATGATATAAGAATGATTGGACTTCCGGTAAGGAAGGAAAAGAGTGGATATCTGCTTAATTCAATGCTTGTTCCATTTCTTTTAAGCGGACTTGATTTGTATGCGTCAGGCATATCTGACCCTGAGAGCATTGATATAGCGTGGACAAGAGGAACAGGAGCACCTAAAGGACCATTCCAGATATTTGATACAGTAGGACTTAACACTGCATATAATATTGTTCATCAGTATCACAGTGTTCCGGGAATATTTTCACCATTATTAAAGAAGATGATGATGCCATATAATTTTAAGAAGATGGAAGAAATTCTTAAAAAATACATAGATGAAGGCAAGCTTGGAATGTCAACAGGTGAAGGATTTTACAAATATAAATAAATATATTATTCTATAGATAATCAAAAGGAGGCTTGTCAACAGATGATTGGCCTCCTGAATTATTTATACAGGAGAGATTAGATGAAATTAGATGTTTTGGGGCTTATCGGTGCATGCTCATATGCATTGGACTGTGTTGAGGCAGAATTAGTTCATGTGACGAATAAACATGCAAAGCGTGTGGCATATATGAGCGTATGCACGGCAATGCAGATGGGAATTACAGGCAGAAAACTGCAGGACCTGGCTGTGTGTGCACTTTTGCATGACAATGCCCTTACTCAATATATACAGGAAGAATTTCATAATGACATTTCACATGTAGATAGTATAAAAGAACTGCCGCATGCAGGGGCACATTGTGTAATGGGTGAACAAAACATAAAAGACATTCCGTTTTATACAGATGTAAAAAATGTTATTTTATATCACCATGAAAATGCCGATGGAAGTGGGCCGTTTGGTAAAAAATGGAACGAGATTCCGCTTTTTGCACGAATTATACATATGTGTGACCTGCTTGATATGGTATGTCTGCGTAAGGCGGTTGACTTTGAGACATGGAAGAAAATAAGTGAGTTTCTTTCAAAAATACGTGGAACGGTTATTGATGATGAGTGTGCAGATGCATTTATGGATGCATTTACAGGAGTGTCCGTTATGAATATGGAAGATTCGCAGATAGAGAAGAGTCTGTGGGAAAAAGTACCACGCGAAAAAATAGAATTAACTTTTGAGCAGATAAAAAATATTGCCGGATTTTTTGCGAGAATAGTAGACTACAAATCACCATTTACAAGTACACATTCAATTGGCGTGGCTGAATGTGCCAGGAAACTTTCGGGATATATGGGATTCGATGATGAAACAGTACAGAAAATGTATCTTGCCGGAGCACTGCATGATATCGGAAAAGTTGCAATAGGCAATGACATACTGGAAAAACCGGACAGGCTTACTGATGAAGAATTTGATACAATGAAGCATCACGCATCATATACATATCGTATTTTGTCAGATATTGATGATTTTGACGAAATCCGTGACTGGGCAGCTTTTCACCATGAAAGATTAGATGGAACGGGATACCCGTTTGGAAAGAGTGCAGACGAATTGAATGAATGTGAACGAATAATGGCATGTGTTGATATTTATCAGGCGTTGACAGAAAGCCGGCCGTATAAAAAAGGAATGACACATGAAAAAGCAATTGGGATTCTTGAAGATATGGCACAAAAAGGATGGCTTGACAAAAATATTGTATTAAAGACAGATGAATGTTTTTCTGTATGATAAATATAAAAAATATGGAGGGAATATGCTTGATATAATATATGAAGATAAAAATATGATTGTAGTAAATAAACCGGCAGGACAGCTTGTGCAGAGCGGCAGATCATTTGAACTTGACCTTACAAGCGAAGTGTTAAATTACAGGCGTGAAAAAGGCGAAGAAGCATATGCTGCAGTTATAAACAGGCTTGACAGACCGGTGAGCGGACTTGTGCTGTTTGCAAAAAATAAAAAAGAGGCATCAAGATTGAGCAGCCTTATGCAAAAAGAAGGCTTTTGTAAAAAGTATTATGCGGTGTGCTGCGGAAAACTGCCTGATAAAAACGGTGAGTTTGTGGATTACCTTTTAAAAGACGGAAAGAATAATGTTTCAAAGGTTGTAAAGGAAGGGACAGCCGGTGCGAAATATGCAAAACTTCTATACGAAACATTAAAAGAGATAGAAAAAGATGATAAGGTTTACACGCTTGTAAAAGTAACACTGATAACCGGAAGACATCATCAGATACGCGTGCAGTTTGCACATAGAAATCATCCGCTTCTTGGCGATACAAAATACGGAGATGAGAGATTTAACAATGAAATAGCACTCTGTGCAGCATTTTTAAGCGTTGACGGACATGAATATTCGATAGAGCCGTCATGGCAGTTTTGAAACCGAAATACTGAATAATTACCCCGCCTGTTGACAATAATTACATATATAAAGAATGTAAAACATTGTGAACTTATTATAGAAGGGGCAGGGCAGATGCAGGAAACCGGGAAGCATTATGAAAAAGCATATTGGACAAACAGGCAGAAGTTGCAGTATATAAGTGGAATCGTGATTATTACGGTATCTGTAATTGCTGGCTTTAAATATGTTTTTCCTTTTGTTGCACCATTTGTGATTGCATATGCTGTGGCAGTAATGATTGAAAAGCCTGTAAACAGACTCGCAAGGGTGTTCAAGGGCAGAAAAATGATTGCGTCGGCTGTTATAGTTATTTTGTTTTCGGCAGTTTTGTGTGTGGGAATCGGACTGGCAGCGTATTTTGATAAGGGTAGTCTAGGGGTCGATATTTGTTATATGATTTTATTTATTGTATCTATTATCTTTATTTTAGCTTCTAGTTATAATCCATTTATTTACTTTAGATTTTAAGCACTCGTAAATGAGTGTTTTTTGTATACTAAAAACCAAGTTCAAATTTTAGAGCTTGGTTTCTTTTTTCGTTTTAAAGTACGTAGTAGAATTTCTTCGTCTTGGGGTGTTACCAAACGGGTTGGTTCATGATATTCAAAATATTTGGCACATTTGATATTATATACTTTTCTTATGGTACGATTTTTCAAAGGAAGTCTTTCATATTCATTAATTTCTTGATAATGGCATTCATCAAGGTAGCTTGATATGTAGTAAAAGCCATATGGACTTTTTAAGATTATGTATATTCTTGGGTCATGAGGTGAATCTTTGTACCAAGCTTTATATATAATATCATTTTCATGTAGTGGGTAGCCGTTAATGTCATAAGCAATTATTTCTTTATTCATATAATTTTCTCCTTTGTAGATAGGGTATTATATATTTTTTATGCGGGTTTGTCTAGAGGGTAAAGCAAATTAAAAAGTGCCAGTAGGATGTTTGACACTTAGATATAGTTTAAATAGTTAAAAAAACGATTTAATCTCATAATTAAGATTAAATCGGTAATTTACAAATGGCAGAGGAAGCAGGACTTGAACCCACGACATTCGGTTTTGGAGACCGACGTTCTACCAACTGAACTATTCCTCTATTCGTGCGTTGATAATATCATTATATATAATTTTTCATGATTTATCAAGCACTTGTTGATAATTTCTAAGTTATCCACAGCCATTATTTTAATGTTATTGTATCATTTTGGCAGTCAACAGTAATGGTTTGACCATATTTTACTTCGTTGTTAATTAACTTCTTAGCAATTAAAGTTTCTAAGTCACGATTAACTAAACGTTTTAATGGTCTTGCCCCATAGAACTCATCGTAACCATTATTTATAAAGTATTCACGAGCAGCACCAGTTAAAGAGATTTTAACATTTAAATCTTTTAGACGATTTTCAATTTCACCAATAATTTTATCTAAGATAGAAGATAATACATCTTTAGTTAATTTTTTGAAGATTATTACTTCGTCAACACGGTTTATAAATTCTGGTTTGAAGTATTTATGTAATTCAGTCATTACCTTATCATCTTCACCATTTAGGATATGTTCACTACCTACGTTTGATGTCATTATTATAATAGTATTTTTAAAATCCACAGTACGGCCATTAGAGTCAGTTAAACGGCCATCATCTAAGATTTGAAGTAATAGATTTAGAACATCTGGATGAGCTTTTTCGATTTCGTCGAATAAGACAATACTGTAAGGGTTACGGCGAACAGCCTCAGTTAGTTGGCCACCTTCTTCATAGCCAATGTACCCAGGTGCAGCACCAATAAGTCTAGAAACAGAGTATTTTTCCATATATTCACTCATATCTATTCTTACCATATGATGTTCATCGTCGAATAGTTCATAAGCTAGAGATTTAGCAACTTCAGTTTTTCCTACTCCAGTTGGCCCTAGGAAAATAAAGGAACCAATTGGACGATTAGGGTCTTTAATACCACTACGGCTACGAATTATAGCTTCACTTACTAGGCGAAGAGCTTCTTCTTGGCCTTTAACTCTTTTAGTTAGATTTTCTTCTAAATGTAATAGCTTTTCTTTTTCGCTACTAATTAATTTTGCAATAGGAATATTGGTCCATTTACTAATAACATTTGCTATATCATCCGAGGTTACGGTATCACTTAAAAGACGGTTTTTGCTTTGAGCTTTTAAGTCTTCTAGCTCTTTTTCTAATCTTGGAATGGTACCATGACGTAGTTTAGCAGCGTTTTCTAAATCATAGTTATTTTCGGCTTGTTCTAAGTCAAAACGAGCTTTGTTAATTTCTTCTTTTTTATTCTTGATGTTGTCGTTGATTGATTTTTCACGTTCCCAGTTAGTTTTAAGGTCAGTTTCTTGAAGTTTTAAATCATAAAGTTCTTTATCAATTTCGTCTTTACGTTTTAAAGATAGCTCGTCTTTTTCTTTTTTGATAGCTTCTCTTTCAATTTCAAGACGCATGATTTTTCTGGTTAGTTCGTCTAAGGCGGTTGGAACGGAATCCATTTGGACACGGATTGTAGCACAAGCTTCGTCAACTAAGTCAATGGCTTTGTCTGGTAAAAATCTATCGGTTATATATCTATTAGATAGCGTTGCTGCTGATACTAAAGCCTTATCTTGAATTGTTACACCATGGTGGATTTCGAAACGTTCTTTTAAACCTCTTAAGATAGTTATAGTATCCTCAACGTTTGGTTCGCTGACAATTATCTTTTGAAAACGACGTTCTAAAGCCCCATCTTTTTCGATGTATTTTCGGTACTCCTCGATCGTGGTGGCACCGATCAGCTGGATCTCTCCTCTGGAAAGGGACGGTTTTAAAATATTGGAGGCATCCATGGCTCCTTCTGCTCCGCCTGCCCCGATGATCGTGTGCAGCTCATCGATAAACAGCAGCACATCGCGGCTGTCCGTCACTTCCTGGATCACTTTTTTGATGCGTTCCTCAAACTCGCCGCGGTATTTGGAACCGGCAACCATGCTCGCCATATCCAGTGTGACCACGCGTTTGTTCTGAAGCATCGGTGGAACGGCTCCGAGCACGATCCGCTGTGCCAGCCCTTCTGCGATCGCCGTCTTGCCGACACCCGGCTCACCGATCAGGCACGGATTGTTCTTCGTCCTGCGGCTTAAGATCTGCAAAATACGCTCGATCTCTGCGTCACGGCCGACGATCGGGTCCAGCTCGCCCTCTGCTGCCATCTCTGTCAGATCACGGCTGTACTGATCCAGTACCGGCGTATCGCTCCCATCCTTCTGTGCTTTTGCGCTCTGAGTAAGTCCACGGTACATGGCCTCATCAATTCCCATGGCATTTAGAATATCCATATATAACTTTTTCAGATCAATCTCCATGGAATGCAAAAGCCTGGCTGCCACACACTCGGTATC
>ENA-OPXC01002609-OPXC01002609.1-human-gut-metagenome-genome-assembly--contig:-NODE-2609-length-10413-cov-2.090268_pt1 | contig 10413 bp, 10 predicted proteins | sample MGYA00241512_ERZ502016 | MGnify/ENA primary metagenome ERZ502016 (study PRJEB25962, sample SAMEA2043043) | human gut metagenome | biome: human gut; feature: human-associated habitat; material: faeces...
CCTGGCGATTTACTGCATCGAACTCGCGGCGCGCATCGTCGTCAAAAAACAGGAGGAATAGCCATGCGGCGTTTCGGACTTATCGGCCGGCCGCTGGGGCACTCCGCCTCGGCAGCCTATTTCGCGGCGAAATTCGAACGCGAGGGGATTGCCGACTGCACCTACACCCTCTACGAACTGCCCGAAATCGGGGCGCTGGAGCGCCTGCTGGCGGCAGGAGCGCTGGATGCTCATTATCAGCCGGTGTTTATGAAAAAGAGCCGTCCGGCGTGGGAGCTTACTGTTATCTGCCGCGAGGAGGACAGAGCGAAGCTGGAAGCGCTGATTTTTGCAGAAACGACAACCATCGGTATTCGTCGTGCGCGCATGGAACGCACTGTGCTGCCGCGTTGCAGGGATGTGGTGCACACTGCTTACGGTGATGTGGCGGTGAAGCGCTGCCTGCTGGACAGCGGCGAACGCTGTTATGTTGAATATGACAGCGCTGCCAAACTGGCGCAGGAGCAGGGAGTACCGCTGCAGGATATCTATCTGGCGGCACAGCTGGCGCAAAAAAACATAAATTAGCCACAAAAGTGTGGTATAATATCTCCATAATACGTCAGAGAATGGAGAAAAAATGACTAATGTTTTCGATTTGATAGAAGAATTTTATACACAGGATGAAGAGTGGAATACGGTATTGCAGCAAGGCTGTGCTGAGGATTTCCTGCGTTATAAAACCTGGCAGGGAGCCAAGGACGGCGAGCTTGTCAAGATTTGGGATTATATTACGATTCTTTGTATTTACCTTGGTAATTCCGAGAACTTTCTCGGTGATATGTCGCGTGAGGATTTTATTGACTGCGTAGGCTGGTGCTGCCGCAATGTTTCCGGCTTCCCGGCAACGGAGAGCAACATCGCACATTTCCTGGATGTTATGCAGGAGTTTTATGCATATATGAAAAAGAAACGCATTATTACCCGTGATAACGCGCCTGCCGAAGCCAAAGCAAAGCTGCTGGCTGACGGAAAACTGCAGATTGTCGGCAAGGATGGCAGCTTTTTGCCTGGGCATGACCGTTACAATCTGTATTCTACACCGGATTTGCCGACGAAGGTGTATCTGAACATCGGCGAGAGAATGCAGAATTTGCTGGATGATGTGCAAAGCTACTATACGCAGAAGCAGTTCCGCCGTGATTTGGAGCGGGCCGATTTTCTCTTCGGCGGTATTTTTCAGAACGGTACTGTTCAGGAAAAGCCGGGCACGGAGGAATATTCACAGACCTTCTGGGATTATTTTCTCTTTGACTATCGTCTGATTGAAGATGACAAAACGCCTCTGCAGCATTACCGTGATGTAATTTGCCGTGATGCTTCCGAGATGGATACCTCCGTTGATATTTTGAATGAGCTGATTAAGGCAAAGCTGGTTCTCTTTGATGTGCAAAGACGTACGGAGGAGGGAATGTATGTCTGCAGAAATATTTTCACCAATGAAAAATATACGCTGATGCTGCCGGTAGATGATAATATTGACACAGAAGGCTATATTTTCATGGGCCATATTTTTTATGAAAATACTATGGTGATGAACTTCCTGCGCGGACTGGTGATGTCGCAGACCTCGCGTAAGCGCTTTTTCGAGGTTGTCAGTGCGGCGAAAGACTGGTTTGCCGTGCGCCAAAGCGGCGAGATGAGCTGGGAGGAGTTTATCAACCGTAATCCGATGTTCGTACGCCATGTTTCTGTTTTGTATGCAATCTATGTACGTATGGAGGGCTTTAATTTCAGTACGCAGATAAGTAATTATCAGCCTGCGGCGCTGCTTGAGGACAAGACCTCGGCAATGCTGGAATCTCTTAGAGGAACAGGCCTTTTTTCTGCCTATGATATTCAGCTGATGCGTACCATGTGGAGCGATTTTATGCTTCGTGGCAATGCTTTGCCTGATAATACAGACGCGGATTTTGAGCATTGGACGGCAGCGGTTATGTACTGCTTTGTTAAGCTGAATGATGTTTATACCTTTACGGAAAAGCAGGTTTTTGCTATGTGCCGTGCTACCGACCATGCAAAGCTGAAGCAGATGATAGATATGATAAATGAAACCTTGCAGCTGGAGGCACATGACCCGCGTTACGTTAACGAAGAGGGTTTGCTGCTGATGCTGCTGCAGTGAGAGGAGGCACCAGAATATGAAGTGTGATTTTTGCGGCCACGAGGTTGCTCCCGGCACAGTGGAATGTCCGTACTGCCATTATCAGTTCAAGATTGATGCGCAGGTGCTCAGTCCGGAGGAGCGCGATACCTTTGAGGGCGTGACGATAGACGAGAGCGCAGGCACAGAGGAAAACAAAAGTGCCAGGGAAGGCGCTGTATATGACAGCGGTGCTGATGCTTATAATGAAAGACAGCAGCAGGTGCCGCCGAATATCAAGGTACATACCTTTGGCTGCGGCAGCGGCATTCTGATTACTTTTCTGATTTTGTGCGGCATTGTGGCAGTTATCTTCTTTTTGCTGCCGACGTTTATTGTCTTTGCCGCTGTTGGCGCAATAGTTTTGTTTATTATGCGTCTTTTTATGGGCTTTTAATGGCGTAAAAATGTATTTCTGACGGCCGGCAGTGTTGCCTTGGGCAGAGCTGCCGGCTGTTTTGGCCTGTTGTAGAAATTTTTTCAAAAAAATTTTAAAAAGCCGTAAAAATATAGAGGATTTTTCTGATTGACGGCGAATAATATGCAGGTACACAATGTGTGAAAAGAATAGGAGGCATAAGATATGCATAGTTACAGCATGGATCTTGGCGGCAGAACTCTTACTATTGAAGCCGGCAAGATTGCAAAACAAGCTAATGGCGCTGTATTAGTTCGTTATGGCGATACCGCCGTAGTAGTTGCCGTTACCGGCACTAAAACCCCGCGTGAGGGTGTAGACTTCTTCCCTTTGACTGTTGATTTTGAAGAAAAAATGTACGCCGTAGGTAAAATCCCCGGTGGCTTTATTAAACGCGAAGGCCGTCCGTCTGAGCAGGCTATCCTGACCAGCCGTCTGATTGACCGTCCGATTCGCCCGATGTTCCCGGAAGGCTACCACAACGATGTACAAATCGTTGCTACCGCTGTTTCCGTTGATCCCGACAATGCTCCGGATATGCCCGCTATGATCGGTGCATCCTGCGCTCTGTCTATTTCCGATATTCCGTTCGAAGGTCCTATCGCCGGTGTGCGCGTAGGCCTGATTGATGGTGAATTCATCATCAACCCGACTGTTGAACAGGCTAAAATCAGCCAACTGAACCTGGCTGTTGCCGGCACCAAAGACGCTATCCTGATGGTAGAAGCAGGTGCTAACGAAGTTTCCGAAGAAACCATGCTGGATGCTATCTGGTTCGGTCATGGCGTAATCAAACAACTCGTTGAGTTCCAGGAGAAAATCGTTGCTGAAATCGGCAAAGAGAAAATGGAAGTTCCGTTCTACGCTCCGCCTGAAGAAATGGCTGCGGAAATCGAAGAATACGGTGCTCAAAAACTCAAAGATGCTCTGATGGATGCTAACAAGCTGGAGCGCGAAGAAAACGTTGCTAAGGTTAAAGCTGAAATCGCTGAAGTATTCCTGGAGAAATATCCTGATAATGCTAAAGACGTTGCTTACATCACCCAAAAGCTGGTTAAGAAAATCGTTCGCCGCACTATCTCTGTAGATAAGATTCGTCCTGACGGCCGTCAATTAGACGAAGTACGTCCGGTAAGCTGCGAGGTTGGCCTGCTGGCTCGTCCGCATGGCAGTTCTTTGTTCACCCGTGGTCAGACTCAGATTTTGAACGTTCTGGCTCTGGCTCCGTTGCGTGAAGCACAGATTCTTGATGGCCTCGGCGCTGAGGAAACCAAGCGTTATATCCATCACTACAACTTCCCGCCGTACAGCGTAGGCGAAACCAAACCTCTGCGCAGCCCTGGCCGCCGCGAAATCGGTCACGGTGCTCTGGCTGAGCGCGCTCTGCGTCCGGTTATTCCTTCCGAAGAGGAGTTCCCGTATGCAATCCGTCTGGTATCCGAGGTTCTGGAATCCAACGGTTCCTCCTCCATGGGCTCTGTTTGCGCAAGCACCCTGTCCCTGATGGATGCAGGCGTTCCTATTAAAGCTCCTGTTGCAGGCGTTGCTATGGGCCTTGTTAAGGATGGCGAATACTTTACTATTCTGACTGATATCCAAGGTTTGGAGGATGCTCTGGGCGATATGGACTTCAAGGTTGCAGGTACCGAAAAAGGTATTACTGCTATCCAGATGGATATTAAGATTGACGGTATCAACAAGGATATCTTCACCCAGGCTCTGGCACAGGCTAAACGCGGCCGTGAGTTCATCATGGGCAAAATGATGGAATGCATCAGCGAACCGCGCAAAGAGCTGTCCAAATATGCTCCGAAGATTACTACTATCCATGTAGATCCTGATAAGATTGCTAAGGTTATCGGACCTGGCGGCAAGATGATCAAGAAGATTGTTGACGAAACCGGCGCTAAGATTGATATCGATGATACCGGTCGCGTATTTATTGCTGCTGTTAACACCGAGGCTGCGAATAAAGCTATCGAGATGATCGAAGGCATTACTGCCGAAGCTGAGGTTGGCAAGGTTTATACCGGTAAGGTTACCCGTCTGATGAACTTTGGTGCTTTCGTTGAGATTCTGCCGGGCAAAGAAGGTCTGGTACATATTTCCCAGCTGTCTACCGAGCATGTAGATAAGGTTGAGGATGTTGTAAGTGTTGGCGATGAAATTGTTGTTAAGGTTACCGAAATCGACAACAAGGGCCGCATTAACCTGTCCCGCAAGGCTGTTCTGATGAAGAGCGTACAAAAATAATTTGTGAATTTAAAAGAGCTGTCGCATTTGTGACAGCTCTTTTTTGTAGATTGTAATGTGCGTGGTGTTAGTGGTATCGTAAGTAATATATTAATTACTTATGTCGGTGTCAATACACAGACCAATATATGTGCTCCCTGAAAGGGAGCTGTCGAAATCACTTTAGTGATTTTGACTGAGGGTTGTATTTGTTGATCACCAAATTTTCACAACCCTTCCGTCTGCTCGTTAAAACTCGCAGCCACCTCCCCTTTCAGGGGAGATATATTTAGGTTGCACAAAAATATTATATTACTTTTGACAGATGGTTTGTTATAGAATAGGAGGTTTACTAATGAAAACACGAGGCTTTGAAAAAGTTGGCAAGTATATTGATGTTGAGTTCCCGATGCCGGAGCGCAAGACGCAGTTCAGCGCCGGTTATGATATCAGCGCTGCCGAGGAGGTTGTGCTGGAGCCTGGCAAGCTGGGGCTGGTGCCTACCGCCTATATGCAGACAGGCGAGTTCTTGGGCCTGCATATCCGCAGCAGCATGGCGGTAAAGAAGCATCTGATGCTGGTGAATAATGTCGGTATTATTGATGCCGATTATTATAATAATGCTGATAACGAAGGTCACATTATGGTGGCTTTGATGAACATGGGCACCGAGGCTGTTACGATTCCGCAGGGCGAGCGCATTGCCCAAGGTATTTTTTACAATTACCTGACGGTGGATGATGATGATAAGGTAGCAAAAGCAGTCCGTGGCGGCGGCTTCGGCAGCACAGGCAAATAATAATATCATACGATTGCCTTCACTTGGAGATTCTGTTAAAAGTGTAAATAGTTTACAATTTTAATGAAAAAGTGTAGACAATATAGGGAAATATGATATAATTAGTTTAGATAATTTTGGAAAAATGGAGGTTTTCTCGATGCAGAAAATTGATCAGGCATGTGTAAACACTCTTCGCTTTTTGGCAGCAGACCAGGTAGAAAAGGCTAAATCCGGCCATCCTGGCTTCCCTCTGGGTACCGCTCCTTTGATGTACACTATTTGGGACCGCTTTATGAATTATAATCCGGCTGATCCGCAATGGTTCAACCGCGACCGTTTTATCCTTTCTCCGGGTCACGGCAGCGCTTTGCTTTATGCTATGCTGCATCTGGCAGGCTATGACCTGTCCCTGGATGAGCTGAAAAACTTCCGTCAATGGGGCAGCAAGACTCCGGGCCATCCGGAATTCGGCCTGACTCCTGGCGTTGACGTTTCTACCGGTCCTCTGGGCCACGGCTTTGCTATGGGCGTTGGCTTTGCTATTGCCGAAGCTATGCTGGGCGCAAAGTACAACAAACCTGATTTCCCGGTTGTTGATCACTATACCTTTGGTCTGACCTCTGACGGCGACCTGATGGAGGGCGTTTCCTGCGAGGCTGCTTCTCTGGCAGGTACCCTTGGCTTGGGCAAACTGATTTACTTATATGATGATAACAAGATTACTATCGAAGGCAGCACCGATATTGCCTTCACTGAGGATGTTGAAGCCCGCTTCAAGGCTTATGGCTGGCAGGTTCTGCGCGTAGAAAGCAGCGAGGATGTTGACGCTATGCAGGCAGCTATCGAAGAAGCTAAGGCTGATACTATGCATCCTTCTCTGATTATTGTACGCACTCACATCGGCTTCGGCAGTCCGAAACAGGACAGCCCGTCCTGCCATGGCGAGCCGCTGGGTGGTGAAGCATTGGCAGCTACCAAAGAAAAAGCCGGCTGGCCGCAGGAAATGTTCTATGTACCTGCTGAGGTTAAAAAACATTTTGCTGCTAAGCTGGATGGCTGCGCTGCAAATGAAGCTGCTTGGAATGCTTTGATGGATGACTATAAGATGGTATATCCTGAGCTGGCTAAAGAGCTGGAAGACCGCATTGCCGGCAACTCCATGGTTAACCTGACTGCTCTGGAAGCAATCTTCAAGGATACCGTTAAGAATGCTACCCGCGAAGCAAGCGGCGATATTATCCAAGTTCTGGCTGCACAGCTGCCTGAGCTGGTTGGCGGCAGTGCTGACCTTGGTCCTTCCAACAAAACTATCATGAAAACCGGCGGTTACTTCTCCAAGCTGGACAGAACCGGCCGTAATATTCACTTTGGCGTTCGTGAGCACGCTATGGGTACCGTTCTGAACGGTATTTCTTTGCATGGCGGCTTTATTCCCTTCGGCGGCACCTTCCTGGTATTCGCTGACTTCCTGCGTCCTACCATCCGTATGGCTGCACTCATGGGCATTCAGTCTGTATTCGTACTGACTCACGACAGCATTGCACTGGGCGAAGACGGTCCTACTCATCAGCCGATTGAAACCACTATGGCTCTGCGTCTGATTCCGAACGTAAGTGTTATCCGTCCGGCTGACGCTCTGGAAACTGCTACCGCATGGCAACAGGCTTGCCTGAACAAGCATAAACCGACCTGCCTGCTGCTGAGCCGTCAAAAGCTGACTGTACTGCATGACTATGCAGCAACCATCCATGAAAACGCTCATAAAGGCGCTTATGTACTGAGCCCAGCTAAGAATGAGGCTAAGGCTGTTCTGATCGGTACCGGCAGTGAAGTACATCTGGCACTGGCTGCACAAGCTAAACTGGCAGAAGAGGGCATTGACGTTAGCGTTGTATCTATGCCTTGCTGGGATGCTTTTGATGCTCAAAGCGATGAGTACAAGGAAAGTGTTCTGCCTGCAGGCCTAACCAAGTTTGCTGTTGAAGCAGGCGTTCCTTACGGTTGGAGCCGTTACACCGGCACTGAAAAGAATGTTTTGGGCATTACCACCTTCGGCGCTTCCGCACCCGGCGATGTAATGATGGAAAAATACGGCTTTACTGTTGAAAACCTGGTTGCAAAGGTTAAAGCAGCGCTGTAAGCTTAATTTGAAATTATTCTTAAAGACCACTCTGCGGAGTGGTCTTTTTGTATGCATATAAGGAGTTAGTTTTGCTGTTTGGCCTGCCTTGTTCAGATACAGCGATTGAAAAAACAGAATCTTATCATATACATTTTTAGCACTTATTTTTTATACATTTTATGCATACGGATTGTATAAAATGTGTTATAATAAGAAGATAATAATGTATAACTGTCTTCATTACGCTGTCGCGCTTCTGCCGGCACGTAAGCGAGCAGGAGGTGCCGGATATGGAAGAAAAAAATATAAAGGACACTATCAGAGCCAAGGCTGCAGAAGCCGCTGAAGCTGCTGCCGAAGCAGCGGAAACACAGGACAAGGAAGAATATGGTGATATACGTATTGCCGACGAGGTTATCTGTATCGTTGCCAGCCTGGCGGCGCAGGAGGTGCCGGGAGTTGTCGGCATGAGCGGTGGTCTGACAGATGGCATTAACCGCTTCTTGGGCAAGGAGAATGCTTCTAAGGGCGTACATTTGCATTTTGAAGGCAAGACGGTAAATGCAAGTGTGTATATTGTTATTGAATACGGCTGCTGCATTCCGGAGATTGCTTTGGAGGTACAGGAAAAGGTTAAAGATGCTATTGAGGCGATGACAGGTTACGAGGTGCAGTTTGTCGATGTCAATGTCGAAGGCGTGGCCAAGAGGCGTGAAAGCGAGCTGGAAAAGGAAAGCTCATCTGATGTAGATATGGCGGAAATTTTGCAGGCGCAGGCTAAGCGTGCGGAAGCAACGGAGGCCAATTCCTTTGAGCAGCAGTTGGTTAATCTCCATGATAACCATGATTTTGAGCTGCCGCCGGAGGAAGACATGGATGAAAAGCATAGGAAGTTTTTAGAGGAGGATTAACTGTTATGGGTATTGCGGATAGAATTATCCTGACGCTGTATACGATATTGATGACGGTAGCTTCAGTGCTGACGCTGCTGTGCAGTCTTGGCGTTTTTTCTGATACCGGTATGGTAGCGTTTATCAGCCATATCCCGGGCAACTGGGTTTATGCTGTAGGCGGCGTGATTATGCTGCTGGTGAGCGTACGCCTGCTGATTACCGGACTGGGACTGACGGGCGTAAGCTCGCTGAAGCTGAGTGACAGTGATAAGGGCAAGGTGCTTGTAGGCAAGGGCGCATTGGAGGATTATATTGCTGTTCTGTCGCAGGAAATATACGGCATCCATCATGTAAAGGTTATTGTGAAGCTGGAGGATCAATGCATTGATGTACGCATTAATGCTTCGATTGAACCCGGCATAAATATTCCGGAAACCTCCGGTGAGATTAAGACCAACGTCCGTGAAACCATCAAAAAGGTTACCGGCATTGAGGTTAAGGAAATAGAGCTGTTCTTCAAACAGATTAAAGCAAAGGAAGAATAGGAGGCAGAAGCTATGTTTAACGATATTCTTAATGATATCTGGAATAATTATCGCGGCCGTCTGCTTTGCTCGGTGTTTGGCCTGTTTATCGGCGTGGTTGTGCTGTGGCTGGGATTTTTTCAGGCACTGTTTCTGATGATCTGCATCGGCTTGGGCTTTTTTATCGGCAATAAGCTGGATAAGAAAGAGGATTTGCTGGAGTGGTTGGATAGGTTGTTGCCGCCAGGCTACCACAGATAACAGTGGTAGCGGCGAAAGATAAGGCACCATCTGCCTAATCTGAATCCATCATCATACAAGATATTTATTAAAATTTTTTATACAAGGAGAGTGTGCAAATGATTCGTAGACTTGCAAGAGAGGTTGCCTTACAGGCGTTATTCCAAATAGACTTTACCGGTAATGAGGTAGAACAGGCTGTTGACGCAGCTTTAGATGAGCACGAGGAGCTGCATCCGGAGGCTGCGGTAGACAAGGCTTTGGACCAGCATAAGGAGCTGGGGGCAGCAAGTGCCAGAAACTATGTTAAGAAGTATTCTATGGTACTTGTTAACGGTGTTGTAGAAAACAAAGAAGCTATTGATGCGACTTTGAACAGCTGTGCAACCGACTGGACAGTAGAGCGTATGCCTGCTACCGACAGAAATATTCTGCGCGTAGCAGTTTTTGAAATGCGCCATGAAAATCCTGCCCTGGCTGCAGGTGTTGCTATCAATGAGGCAGTGGAGATTGCCAAGGCTTATGGAACCGAAGAATCTCCGCGCTTTATTAACGGTGTTTTAGGTAAGCTGGCAAGAAAATGAGCCAAAAGGTTTATTTAGGCATTGATACCAGCTGTTATACTACCTCTGCCGCTCTTTTGGCGGAGGATGGCAGCCTGCTTGCCGAGGCCAGACAGATTTTAAGCGTTAAGCCGGGACGCTGCGGTTTGCAGCAGTCCGAGATGGTTTTTCAGCATACACGTAATCTGCCGCGCTTGGTGGAGGAGGTCTTTGCCGATAAGGATTTCACCTTGGCGGCAATTGGTGTCAGCGGTTATCCGCGTCCGCTTGCGGACTCCTATATGCCGGCGTTTCTTGCCGGTATGAGCGTTGCCCGTAGCCTGGCAGCTGCCTATAAGGTGCCGCTGGAGGTCATCAGCCACCAGGAAAATCACTTGGAGGCCGGTCTTTGGTCGGCATGCGGTCCGCAGGCGGAGCGTTTTTTGCTGCTGCATGCCAGCGGCGGCACTACCGATTTG
>ENA-OPXC01002611-OPXC01002611.1-human-gut-metagenome-genome-assembly--contig:-NODE-2611-length-10405-cov-2.514686_pt1 | contig 10405 bp, 7 predicted proteins | sample MGYA00241512_ERZ502016 | MGnify/ENA primary metagenome ERZ502016 (study PRJEB25962, sample SAMEA2043043) | human gut metagenome | biome: human gut; feature: human-associated habitat; material: faeces...
CCAAGGCATGTCCCTGCCCATTTTGCTGTTCCCGGCAGCGCTCATCGCCGTCATTGCGGATCTCATCGTTCCCGAGCTGACCGAAGCCCAGGTACAGGGCCGGCTGCGGGGTCTTGGCTACATGCTGGAGCGCCTTTACCGGTTGGGGCTTTTCTTTTCGATGGCCGTCGCTGGGGCCTGCTTTTTCTTCGCCCATCCCCTGGGCGAGCTCATCTATTCCGAGCCCGCCGCCGGGCAGTACATACGCCTTTTGGCGCCGCTGGTGCCTATCATGTATATGGATACCCTCGTGGATGGCATGTTGAAGGGGGTAGGGGAGTACCGCGCCAATATGCGGTACAATATCATCGATGCCGCCACCGGCCTGCTGCTCGTTTGGCTGCTGCTGCCCCGGTATGGGGTGGCCGGCTATCTTTTCTCCATCTCCGCCACCGAGCTCCTCAATTTCGCCCTCAGTGCCGCGCGGCTTACCCGGGTCACGGTGTTCCGGCTCCAGCCGCTCTGCTGGCTGCTTACGGCGGCAGCGGCAGTTGGGGGCTGGTGGCTGCTGCGCCTGATCTTTGGTAGGCTGTTGCCCCGGACCGGGCAGCCGCTTATTCTCCTGTTGCTGGTGTTCCTCTACCTGGCCTGCTACGGGGCGGCGCTGCTGCTTTGCGGGGCACTGCGGCGGGAGGAGCTTTCCTGGCTTTTTTCGCTGCTGCGGGGAGAAAAATCCCCCAAAACATGAATTTAAGATATTTTGAGAAAAACGGAGAAATCAGGAGTATTTCAAAGTTCATCATAAGCTCTGCCCAAAAGACGCAGAAATTTTCTGAAAAACTCTAATAAATCTTGAAATTTAGCATTGACATTACGACAAAATATGATATATTGATATCTGTCATTTTGACCATTCAATTCAATAAAAAGGCGGCTCGTATATGCCCATCTGAAAGAACCCCAATCTTCGGGGTATCCTAAAAACCTTTTGCGGGGACGGTGCAATAGCGGCTGCGGCAGGTGTGAGGGCCTGCAGATTTACCGCAAAAGGAGGATGTTGAAATGAACAAAAATGCTTTGATCAGCCTGCGCGGCATCAGAGTCGATTTTGATGACGAGCCGGTCCTCAAGGGGATCGACCTTGACATCATGGACAAGGAATTCATTACTTTTCTTGGGCCGTCCGGTTGTGGCAAGACAACTACCTTGCGCATCATCGGCGGATTTATCCAACCCAAGGAGGGTGATGTTTTTTTTGGTGGTGTCCGCATCAATGACCTGCCCCCCTACAAGCGTGAGGTCAATACCGTATTTCAGCGGTATGCCCTGTTCCCGCATCTGAATGTGTACGAAAATGTCGAGTTCGGTCTCAAGATCGCCAAGGTTCCCGAAAAGGAGCGCCGTCAAAGCGTCAAGGAAATGCTCAAGCTGGTCGGCCTTTCGGGATATGACAGACGCCATATCAAGCGGCTTTCCGGCGGTCAGCAGCAGCGTGTGGCCATCGCCCGCGCGCTGGTCAATCGTCCCAAGGTCCTGCTTTTGGATGAACCCCTCGGCGCTTTGGATCTCAAGCTCCGCAAGGAAATGCAGATCGAGCTAAAGCGCATCCAGCAGGCATTGGAGATCACCTTCATCTATGTCACCCACGATCAGGAAGAAGCGCTCACCATGTCCGACCGCGTCGTCGTCATGCGGGATGGCAACATCCTTCAGATCGGTACCCCGCAGGATATCTACAATGAGCCCTGCAATGCCTTCGTGGCCGATTTCATCGGTGAAAGCAATATCATCGATGGCATCATGCATAAGGACTTCCTCGTGGAATTTGCGAATGACTATTTCGACTGCGTCGATAAGGGCTTCGAGCCCAAGGAGCGGGTACAGGTCGTTGTCCGTCCGGAGGACTTCAAGATCGTTCCCGCCGATAAGGGCAAAATTTCCGGCATTGTGGAATCCATCATCTTCAAGGGCGTCCACTACGAGATCATGGTAGACGCCATGGGATATAAATGGAAGATCCACACCACCCAGTATGTGGAGCCCGGTACCCTCATCGGCATGGATGTCGCGCCTATGGATATTCATATCATGAAGCGCACGGAGGAATAAAGCCATGAAATTTCGCTTTTCTTCCGTCCCCTATATTGTTTGGTCGGTGATTTTTGTCGTCGTACCGCTCATTCTGGTGGCGGTGTTCGGCCTTTCCACCAGTGATGGCCAGTTCACCTTCGCCAATGTCGCCAAGGTCTCGGATTACACCGCCGTATTTGTGCGCTCCATCTGGCTTTCTCTGGTGGCTACCGCCATCTGCCTTGTCATCGCCTATCCTCTCGGCTTTATCATGAGCCGCTACAATGCCAATAATCAGCGCACGCTGGTTATGCTGGTCATGCTGCCCATGTGGACCAACTTCCTGCTGCGCACCTATGCGTGGATGACACTGCTTGAAAATAACGGCATCATCAACAGCATTCTGGAGGTCTTTGGCATGGGACCCTTCAAGATGATCTACACGCAGGGTGCTGTGGTGCTTGGCATGGTGTATAATTATCTGCCATTCATGGTCATTCCGCTCTATTCCATCATGACCAAAATTGAACCCTACACGCTGGAGGCGGCGGGAGATCTCGGCGCCAACCCGTGGAATACCTTTACCCGAGTGGTGCTGCCCCTTTCGGTACCCGGCATCACTACCGGCATCACCATGGTATTTGTGCCGTCTGTTTCCACCTTCATCATTTCCCGTATGCTGGGCGGCGGCTCCAATATGATGGTCGGTGACCTCATCGAGACCCAGTTCCTCGGCAACGCCTACAATCCCAATCTCGGCTCCGCCATCTCGCTGGTGCTCATGGTGTTCATTCTGCTTGTTATGAGCCTAATGAACCAGTTTGAGGATAACGATGACAGAGGAGGTATGCTGATATGAAATGGTATGCCAAGCTCTATACCCGTTTGGTTTTCATCTTCCTGTATCTTCCCATCATTGTCCTTATTGTGTGCAGCTTCAATGAGTCAAAATCCCGCTCCAACTGGACAGGCTTTTCGTTCCATTGGTACAAGGAGCTGTTCCATAACGAATTGATCCTCTCCTCGCTGCGCAATACGCTTATCATCGCACTGGCAGCGTCGGTCATTGCGTTGCTGCTGGGCACCATGGCGGCGGTCGGCATCTATGCCATGCGCCGTAAGTGGTTCAAATCACTGGTGATGAACATCACCTATCTGCCCATTCTCAATCCGGAGATCGTTACCGGTGTTTCCATGCTGCTTTTGTTCGTTTCTTTCGGCAATGGCATCCAGGAGTTCAATAACTGGATCGGCGGCACCGCGCTTTCGTTCCTTCAGCTGCCGGAAATGCAGCTCGGCTTCGTGACGCTCATCATCGCGCATGTCACCTTCTGCACGCCCTATGTCATCCTCAATGTCCTCCCGAAGCTCCGTCAGATGGATCGCTTCACCTTCGAGGCTGCGCAGGATCTGGGCTGCAGCCCCAAGCTGGCCTTCTATAAGGTCGTCATCCCGGAGATCATGCCCGGCATGGTATCCGGCTTCCTCATGGCGTTCACCTACTCGCTGGATGACTTCGTCATCAGCTACTTTGTGTCCAGCGCCTCCTCGCAGACTCTGCCCGTCACCATCTTCTCGATGGTCCGCAAGCGTGTCAGCCCGGAGATCAATGCCCTTACCGCCATCATTTTTGTGGTGGTGCTGGCGCTGCTGCTTCTCAGCAACTATTACTCTGCCCGCAAGGAAAAGCAGATGATGCGAAAGGAGGAACCTGCGGCATGAAAAAGCGTATCCTTTCCCTCCTTTTGGCGCTGATGATGGTTGTCCTTCTGCTTCCCGTTACCGCTTTGGCAGCGGAAACCGGCATTGATACCTCAGCTCTAGATATGGAGTACTACGGCCGGTACAGGGATAAGGGCTATTCCATCAGCGTCTACAATTGCGGCGAGTATATCTCCGACGGTGCCGATGGCGGGCTGGATGTCAACAAGGCCTTTGAGGAGGTCACCGGCATCCGGGTCATCTATTCCAATTACGATACCAATGAATCGATGTACGCCAAGCTGAAAACCGGCGGCGCCGTCTATGATATCGTCGTTCCCTCCGACTACATGATCTCCCGTATGATCGCCGAGGGGATGCTGCAAAAGCCGGATATGTCCAATATCCCCAACCTGAAAAACATCGATGAAAAGTACCTTTACCAGTCCTACGACCCCACCAATGAGTATTCGGTGCCCTATACCTGGGGCGTGCTGGGGCTCATCTACAATACCAAAATGGTAGAGGACGAAGCGGTGGTGGCCAGCTGGGGCGCCCTGTGGAGCGAAGCCTATATGGATAATATCCTGATGATCAATAACTCCAAGGACGCCTTCGGCATCACCTTTGCCTATTTGGGGCTGCCCATTAATGCCGAAAGCGCCGAGCAGGTGGATAAGGCCGTGGTGCTGCTGAAGGAGCAGAAAAAGGTCATTCAGGCCTATGTCGCCGATGAGGTATTCGATAAAATGATCGGCGGGGAAGCGGCCATGGCGCCCTATTATAACGGCGATGCCGTCACCATGATAGCGGACAACCCTGATCTTGCCTTCTCCATTCCCATGGAGGGCAGCAATCTTTTCACCGATTGCCTGTGCATTCCCAAGGAGAGTCAAAAGAGGGAACTGGCGGAAATGTATATCAACTTTATGCTGGAGCCGGAGGTCGGCCTTGCCAATACCGAGGCCATCGGCTATTCCACCCCCAATACAAAGGTGTACGAGCTGCTGGATGAGGAAACAAAATCCGACCCTACAGCCTACCCCGATGAGGAGTCCCTGGCCCACTGCGGCTACTACACCTATATCGGCCCGGAGCTGTCCCTTTACATCGACAGCAAATGGGCAGAGGTGCTTACCGCCGATGAAAAATACAGCGCCATGATCATGCCCATGTTCCTCGGCGCATGCGTGGCGGGCATCATTGCCCTCAATATCGTCCGTGCCACCCGCAAAAAGCGGGAGGAATGATTTTCCCAGCAGGGGTCCCTCACCGGGCCTCTGCTTTTTTGCATAAATTTCCCTCTTCGCTTTTGGCAACTTCTACAAAGATGAAAAAACTTCCACTGTTTTCTTGACTTTATTCGCTTGAATTGCTAAAATAACATTACCGGCATCCCCCATATGGGGGATTTCATGTTTGCGGGCAAACATGAATCATTTACTCGCGGGCATGATTCACCTGCCGGAAATAAAGAGGGGAAACCCCAAAAAGAAAGAGGTAATGTCTTATGAAAAAGCTCCTTAGCCTGGCGCTGGCCCTCCTCCTGCTGGCCGTCATGCTGCCTGTCACCGCTATGGCGGATACATATACTTATCCTGCCGGCGTGACTGCGGAATCGTTCCCCAACGAAGCAGACTATGATATCCCTGGTGGAAGCACAGGCAAAGCCGCAGCTGTTGTCGCTTACGAAAAAGATGGAAATGTTAAGTACGCCGCTGATGTACTGACCGCGATTAACGATGGTGCAACTGTACTCTATATGAAGGAAGGCATTAAGGGTCGTCTGATGGCTTACACCGATTTTCTTGCGCAGCCTAACAGAACACCTGAATTGACCAAAAATCTTACCATTTACGGCAACGGTGCCGATTTCCAGTATGGTGAAATTGCAGTTAATACATCTGAAACGGGCAAGGCCACAGAGCTGACTGTAATCGTTTATGATGCCAAGAATATTAAGATTTGGGGCAATACTCCTAATGCGGGAGTAACTCAAAATTATGTTCTTGAAAACTGCAAAAATCAAGGTGCTTCCAAGGAAGAAACCTCCGGAGAACTTGTTCTCCTTTGGGGCGAAACTGGAACAGTTAATGTGTCTGCTAATAAATGTTCCGTATCCAATGTTGATCTTGGTATCTATTTTGGTTGCGATGGTAGCTTGAACCTTAAAAACTCTTCCTTCACTGAGTGTGCTACTGGTGTTAAGATTAGCCATAAGGGAACAGGAACACGCACTGATGTTATTGAAAATTGCACCTTTACCGATTGTGGTATTAAAGATGGAAACCTTGCGGGCGACAGTGCTGCAATCAAGTACAAATCTGCTAATGGCGCTACTCTCACCCTCACCAATAATACCATCACTGGGACTCTCACGAAAGATACTTTTGGTGATATCCGTCTGAACAATGTTACTGCTACAATCACCCCCAATGGCACCACAACAACTGTGAATACTGGAATTATAGACACTCCAGAGACCATTACCGGCAAGGTGACTGTTGATGACAAGGGCACCATCACCCCCGTCAAGGAGGAAGGCCCCACCACCATCGTCATCATCAACCCTACCCAGGACACCCCCAAGACCGATGACCAGAAGAACCCCGCCACCGGCGCCAATGACCTCGTTGCTGTCGCCGTCGCCGCCGTGGCCCTCGCGCTCGCCGGCTCCGCCATCATTCTCCGCAAGGATTAAGATCTTTCTCAAGAAAAGCCCCCCACCGGGGGGCTTTTTCTATGCACCATGCCCATTGTCAAGCCCCCAAAATGGTAGAATTTTCGTTCATTCATACAAACTTTTGTTCGTCACTTTACATCATCGAACATTTGTGCTACAATGGGAATCGTAGAAGAACAACAGTTCGCATTTGGCCAAATTCAGGAGAGAAAACCTATGGATCAGCAAACCATGGGCTGGGTGCTGTTGGGGGCGGCCGTCCTCATCCTTGCTCTGCTCATCTACCTGCTTACGCAGGTCAAAAAGTCCTGCCAAAATGATATTTCCACCCAGCTCCAGCGCCTGCAAAGCGATCTGGAGCGTTCGGTGCAGGCCGATATTCTCACCCTCGGCAAGTACCTCATGCAGTCCCAGCAGTCCCAGTCGCAAAGCGAAAGCCGGGCCCTGCTGGAGCAGCTCACCCAGTTTGAAAATAGACTATCCACATTCTCCCAGCAGTCCACACGCGCGCTGGAGGATGTGCGTGCGTCCATGGAACGCCAGCTTTCCACCATTCGCCAGGATAACAATGCCAAATTGGACGAAATGCGCCAAACCGTCGATGAAAAGCTGCAAAAGACCCTCAATGACCGCATGACCGAATCCTTCCGCCTGGTGAATGACCGGCTGGAACAGGTCTACCGCGGTCTGGGTGAAATGCAGTCGCTGGCCCAGGGCGTCGGCGACCTCAAAAAGGTCCTCAGCAATGTGAAAACTCGTGGAATTCTGGGGGAAGTTCAGCTTGGCGCTATCCTGGAGGACATTCTCACTCCGGAGCAGTACGGCAAAAATGTGGCAACGGTTCCCGGCAGCCGCAATGTGGTGGAATACGCTGTCAAACTTCCTGCGGAGGATGGCAGCTTTATTTGGCTTCCCATCGATGCCAAATTCCCTGGGGATAGCTACGCTGCCCTCCGGGACGCCTATGATTCCGGTGACCAGGCGGCGATTCAAGCGGCGGTGCGGCAGCTGCTGCTTACCGTCCGGATGGAAGCCAAGGATATCCGCGAAAAGTACCTTTGCCCGCCCGAGACCACCGAATTTGGCATCCTCTTTTTGCCATTTGAGGGGCTGTACGCCGAGGTGGTGAACCGTGGCATGGTGGAAACTTTGCAGCGGGAGTACCGGGTCAATATTGCGGGGCCCAGCACTATGGCAGCTCTGCTCAATTCTCTGCAAATGAGCTTCCGGACCATTGCCATCCAGCGGCGCAGCGGGGAAGTTTGGAATATCCTGGGCGCCGTTAAGACCGAGTTTGATAAATTTGCGGATGCCCTGACCATGACCCAAACCCGGCTGGAGCAGGCCAGCAGCGAGCTGGATAAGCTGGTCGGTGTCCGCACCCGGCAGATCCAGCGGAAGCTGCGGGGGGTGGCCAGTTTGCCGGAGGAGCAGTCTGCCGCCCTGTTCCCGGAGGAGCAGCTGCCTCCGATGGAGGACGAGCTGGAAGTCTGAATTTGTTGGATATGGAATGCTCTTGTAAATTAGGCCAATTGCCGCAAAGTAGAGCCCTGTCCGGCCGGAGAGGGCTTTTTTGGTGACGCTGTGGTTGTGGGGCTCAATTGGTGGTTGAATCTGACCCACTCAACCAGCTGTTGCTGGCATTTGCGGCGGGACAGCGTTATGCTGATTTCGTCGGGCAGTCGACTGCGGGCAGCGTCCCGGAATGCCGCTTGTGACCATAAAAATCAAGAAATCTTAAACATCTTCGGGTGGATTTTTTAGCCGGAATGTGCGATACTGGGAGGAGAGATTTACCGCATAGCGAGGAGGGGCCAAATGTTCAAAATACTCATTGTGGAGGACGACCGCGGCATTGCCGAGGGCATCCAGAGCCTGCTGGAGCAATGGGGGATGGAGGCGCGGCAGGTGCAGGATTTCCGCAACATTACCGGGGAGTTCGAGACCTATCAGCCTCATCTCATCCTACTGGATATCAAGCTGCCCAGCTACGACGGCTACTATTGGTGCGGCCAGCTGCGGCAGAGGACTGCGGCGCCCATCATTTTCATCTCCTCGGCGGCTGACAACATGAACATCGTGATGGCGATGAACATGGGCGGCGATGATTTCATCGCCAAGCCCTTTGACGGCAGTGTGCTGGTGGCCAAGGTGCAGGCCATGCTGCGGCGTAGCTATCGGCTGGAGACTGCCCTGCCGGCGCCGGAGTGCCGGGGAGCGGTGCTGAATACTGCCGACCAGACCCTGCAGTATGAGGGAAAAGCCATCGACCTGACCAAAAATGAATACCGCATCCTGCTGTGCCTGATGGAACGCAAGGGCCAGGTAGTGAGCCGCGAGCTGCTGATGCAGCGGCTGTGGGAGACCGACAGCTTTGTGGATGAAAACACGCTGACTGTGAATGTGAACCGCCTGCGCAAAAAACTGGAGGCTGCTGGACTTTCCGAGTTTATCCGCACCCGCTTTGGCGTGGGGTACCTGGTGGAATGAAAGACAAGGCAGGCGGCGCGACGGAGCGGGCGAGGGGTGACCGGTTTGGCACAAACGGCGCCCCGAGACAAAGCGGAGGCGTGCCGCCGGAATGCAGGGACGGGAAAAAGTGCTTGCAATCGAACCTTCGGTATGCTATACTCTTTTCGATGCCAAATATGAAAGAAAGGAGCTGCTGAAATGTACTTTTTGCACAACAACAAGATGAACAAGTTCCGCACTGGAATCAACCGAATACCTGCACAGCAGCTCTCTCTGTAAGTCCGCCTGAACCAAGGTGCTATTTCGCTCGCCGGGAGTTTCTGTTGCTCCCGGCCTTTTTGCGCCTTTTTTCAAGATCGGGGGAGAGAGCGGAACCCATAAACTGACGGAGAAATTATGAAACGAATTTTGCCATATCTTAAGCCCTACCGAGGGAAAATGCTGCTGGGCATGCTGCTGATTGCCGTTTCCAGCGTCTGTTCGCTGCTGCTGCCCACCATCATGAGTGATATCCTGGACGGCGGCATCTACACCTCCGATTGGGACTATATCCTGCGCTGCTGCGGCAGAATGCTGCTGGTCACGCTGCTCTCGCTGGGGGCGGTTGCGGCCGGTACCTGGTGCCGCACCCAAGTTGTTTCCGGCTTCTGCGCCGACCTGCGCGCGGCGGTTTTTGGCCGGGTGAATGCCCTGACCTTTGAAGAGGTCAGCCGCATTGGCACCTCGGCGCTGCTTACCCGTTCCACCCACGATGTGGGGACGCTGGCCTGGGTGGCCGATATGCTTTCCAGCAACATCATCACCATTCCGGTGCTGTTTTTCGGCGGGGTGGTGCTGGCCTTTTCCAAGGACAGCACGCTGGCGCTCATTATCCTGGTGGCTATGCCCATCATTACGCTGCTGGTGCTGGCTATTGGCCGCAGGGTGGAGCCGCTGTGGAAAATCAGCGACCAGTTCTGCGATAAGCAGAACGACCTGGTGCGGGAGCGGCTGCACGGCATCCGCGTTATCCGGGCCTTTAACAGGGAGGAGCAGGAACAGGGCCGCATAGCTGAGGCCACCCGTGTGATGGCCGAGCATATCATTGAAGCGAATACAAAGATGGGCCTGGTGGCGCCCATTGCCATCGCCTTGATGAACCTGGTGGCGGTCGCGATCCTGTACTTTGGCGGCAGTCGGATGCAAAGCGGGATTTCCGCCGCTTCCGGCGGCGATATCTTTGCCATGGTGCAGTATGTGGCCCTGGTAATGAACGGTATCGTTATGGCGGCCTTTGCCCTGGTGATGTACCCCCATGCCAAGGTGGCCGCGGGCCGCATCGGTGAAGTGATGGACGCCAACATGATGACCGAGACCGCCGAGGAGGATGACAATATTACCTTTGCCGGGGACATCCGCATGGAGAATGTGACCTTTCGGTATGAGGGTGCTGACGCCGCGGCGGTAAGCGATGTTTCGCTGCATATCGCCGCGGGACAGAAGGTAGCTATCATCGGCGGG
>ENA-OPXC01002620-OPXC01002620.1-human-gut-metagenome-genome-assembly--contig:-NODE-2620-length-10391-cov-1.510159_pt1 | contig 10391 bp, 10 predicted proteins | sample MGYA00241512_ERZ502016 | MGnify/ENA primary metagenome ERZ502016 (study PRJEB25962, sample SAMEA2043043) | human gut metagenome | biome: human gut; feature: human-associated habitat; material: faeces...
GAGCAGCAGAAGATTCTGCAGGAATATATGGTGCGCAGAGTCGGATATGAGCAGCACTGGAAGAAACTGATGCAGGGAAATTTAAATCTGCAGGAAGTCGAACATGCGCGGGCAGATGTAAATGCCATGAAAACGATTGTCAGACGACAGATGGTAGAAGTCCACAAGGCGGAAAAAGAACTGGAAGATGCCAGAAACCGCTTAAAAACCGTGATGCAGGAACGAAAGGTTCAGGAAAAATTGAGGGAAAAGGCATTTGAAGAATTTAAGCAGGAACTTGCAGAAGCAGAAACGAAAGAAATCGATGAACTTGTAAGTTATACCTATAACAAGGGTGAACAGGGAGAATGATATGGCAGACGAAAGAAACCTTGTCGACGAGGAAGACGCGGTAAAGGAAAACAGCACAAAAAATCGAAGAGAAAAGAAAAAACGGGAAAAGAAAGAAAAAAAAGAAAAAAAGAATGCCAAAGGAAACGCATCGGAACCGGAAGAAGATGAGGATGAAAAGGGAGGCGGCAGGCTGATTCTTGTCCTGACAACCATTTTAATCATTGCGATATGGATGGGAATTATAGGAATTTTGATTAAAACCGATGTCGGAGGATTTGGATCAACGGTGTTATATCCGCTTTTGAAAGATGTCCCTTATGTTAATAAAATCCTCCCACAGCCGGAAGAAACGGTGGAGCAGACCGAGGGCACAGAGCATCAGTATGGGTCTTTAAGCGAGGCCATCAGCCAGATTAAAGAACTGGAAAAAGAACTCGATGAAGCCAGCAGTACAAATAAAAATGACAAAAAAAAGATCAAGGATCTTTCAAAATACAAAGAGGATGAGGCTGCCTTTGAAAAGGAGAAGGAAAAATACTACGAGGAGGTTGTTTTTTCCGATCAGGCACCCGATATACAGCAGTATAAGACATATTATGAGAGCATTGATCCAGAAAATGCCGAAGTCTTATACAAACAAGTGGTTGAACAGATTACCTACGATAGTCAGGTTGAAGATTACGCAAAGACATATTCCAACATGAAGCCTCAGGAGGCGGCCAGCATCTTTGATACGATGACGGACAATCTGGGGCTTGTGGCTGACATTCTCATGAATATGGGAACACAGCAGAGGGCGGATATTCTTGGCAAGATGGATGCAACGACTGCGGCGAAGCTGACAGAGATCATGGAACCTACCAAGAAAAAGTAGGAAATCTGTAAATAACAGAAAGGAGGAACGTGTTTGACAAGTGCAAATGTATTTAATTTGAATTCTGTAAAGCAGGGTCAGGTATTAAATGCAAATGCTGCAAAAGGCAGATCAAAAGCTGAAAATCCGGATGCGGCAGGCGTGTTTGCTTCACTGATGGGCAGTAACTACTCTACAAATTTTAATATGCCGTCCGTGAATACAAAAATAAACAACAATGTATTACAGCAGACAAATGCGGCAGATAATTACGACCGGTATCAGTATCAGGATAATACCATCCGTCAGGCAGCCGGAGATGTTGTCACAGACGTGATTAACAATTCGACAGATACTTTGGATCAGTTCCAGAGTGATGTTGTCAGGACGGTGGCCGAACAATTGGGTGTTTCGGAAGATTCTGTAAAAGATATGATGGAGTCGCTGGGACTTACAGCTTTTGATCTCCTGAATCCGGAAAATCTTGCACAGCTTGCAATGCAGCTGACAGGAGAGACTTCTCCGATGGATTTACTGATGAATGACCAGTTTCAGGGGCTGATGCAGCAAATGGACCAGCTGGGAGGACAGCTTGCAAATGAGCTGGAACTTCAGCCGGCACAGATGGAGGAACTAATTGCGCAGATGGATATTCTGCAGACACCGGAAACTCTGACCGATGAAGAAATGCAGATATTGAACGATGCGGCAGGACAGCAGACAACAGCAGATACTGTTTCGACAGATATTATGCCGGAGCTTGCGCAGACCGATGAGGTACAGCCGATGGATAAACAGGCGGATGTATTTCAGGAAGAACCAAAATCGGATGAAGTACGCACACAGCAGCCACAGGCACAGGATACAAAGCAGACGACAGAACAGCAGACGGATACCGGAGATGCGGATGCAGATGCGCAGACCGGAGATCAGATGAAATCGGCACAGCCGGAAAAAATGACGGCAGACCGAAGCAGTTCCGATGTGGCAAAGACACAGACGGTCGTGCAGATGCAGGATACCGCCGGGGTACCGACAGCGGATACCGTGGCAGATATAACGCCGGAGACATCTTATGTTTCCATTGATACAATGGATTTACTTGAACAGGTGGCAGAACAGATCCGCGTGAATGTTTCGGAGGGAACTTCATCGATGGAGATGCAGCTGAATCCGGAAAATCTCGGAAAAGTGTATGTAAATATTTCTTCCAAGGAAGGCGTTATTCATGCACAGCTGGCAGCTTCTAATGAAGCAGTCCGTGCAGCCCTTGAAACGCAGGTGGCAGATCTGCGGCAGAATTTAAATCAGGCAGGTGTCAAAGTTGACGCCGTAGAAGTAACCGTTGCTTCTCATGAATTCGAAAAGAATCTGGAACAGAACCAGGAGAGTGAAAAGCAGCAGGGAGAACGGCAGCAGGAGCAGTCCGGAGGCAGAAGAAGAAACTTAAATCTGTCCTCACTGGATGGATTGTCAGGACTGATGACAGAAGAAGAAACTCTTGCAGCACAAATGATGCGGGAGAATGGAAATTCCATGGATGTAACCGCATAGAAAGGAGAAAAAATGGCAGATACGACAACTTCCGCACTGAATTGGGCAACTGTGGAAAACGGAAAAGTAAAAACGACAACATCGAAAAAAAGCGATGAGTCCAACAACGGAACCATGGGATATGATCAGTTCCTTACATTACTTTGTGCGGAAATGCAGTACCAGGACCCGCTCGAGCCTACCAGCAATACCGAATATGTGGCACAGCTTGCAACGTTCTCACAGTTAGAGGCAATGCTTGGCATGCAGGATACACAGAAAAACGAGATGGCAAACAATCTGGTTGGAAAATATGTAATCTTAAAGGTTTCGGACGAAACAACCGGAAAAACTTCTTATGTGGACGGTAAAGTAGATTATGTCATGTATCAGGAAGACGGATCACAGATGCTCAGTGTCAACAATAAGCTGTATTCCATCGATACGCTTGATACGGTGGCCGACAGTGATTACTATGAAGCGATTGGTTATGCCAAGACCATTTCAAACATGCTGGCACAGCTTCCGGATATTGAAAATATTACGACCAAGTATTCCGGTGCGATAGAACAGATCCGTAAGGTATACGATGGCATGACGGATTATCAGAAGAGCTTTGTAAGTGAGTCTGATCTTGCAAAACTGAAGAAGTATGAGCAGAAGATCAAAGATCTGGGTGGAGATACCTCAGACGATACAAAGACGGATGATACCAAAACAGATACGGATACGAAAACCGATGATACCAAGACTGATACGGATACCAAGACCGATGACACAAAAACGGATGACTCGAAGACAGAGAATGGTTCCGATCAGAAGAGTGACGAGACAACAGGTGCATAGGAAAGGGGAGAAAAGAGATGAACCCGATCAGCAAACAGTTTTCGTCGATCGAACAGGTAACCGGCCAGTATTTAAAACAGAAAAACGTAACCAGTCCGTCAAAGACGTCGGATGTTTCATTCGAAGATGTCTTACGGCAACAGCAACAGTTAAAGTTTTCAAAGCATGCCTCGCAGCGGTTAGAAAGCAGAAATATCAGCTTATCCGAGGAACAGAATGCCAGACTCGAAGACGGAGTGGAACAGGCACATGCCAAGGGAATTAAGGATTCTCTGGTTTTGGTGGATTCACTTGCTTTTATTGTTAATGTGCCAAGTAAAACCGTTGTTACTGCAATGGATCAGACGGAAACACAATCAAATATTTTTACAAATATAGATGGCGCAGTTATTATGTAACCGGACCTTATGGAAGTTACAGGAATCCCGACTGACAGAAGGATTTCAAAACCATATTGCCATCTAAGGAGGTCAATGTACTATGATGAGATCATTATTCTCTGCTGTGTCAGGTCTTAAGACACACCAGACGAGAATGGATGTAATTGGTAACAATATTGCCAATGTAAATACCGAAGCGTTCAAAGCTTCCAGCGTAAGATTCAGTGAACTGATGTACCAGACAATGTCCACCGCATCCGGTGGGGATGCGTCAACCGGTACGGGTGGTGTCAATGCCAAGCAGGTTGGTCTTGGTGTAAGCACGGCATCTACCATGATCAATATTACCGGGGCAGGTTCTTCCGAGACAACCGGATACCCGTTTGATTTAAAACTCAGCGACAGCCAGACCACAAACTTCTTTATTGTCAGCGATGGAACAAATACCATGTTTACCCGTGCAGGTTCGTTCTATGTAGATGGAAACGGCTACCTGTGTATGAGTTCTACCGGATATACGGTACAGGGATGGCAGGTAGACAAAACGACAGGTGAGATCCACAAAGATACGGTTTCTCCCCTGCAGGTGATGTCACCGTCCAACACGACATCCGCTCCGGAGGCAACGACAGAGGCTCATGTGCATGGAATTCTGGATAAGGAAGATACCGATGTCACCGGAAAAGACGGCTATGTTATGACTCTTGGATTTTATGATGATCTGGGATATTCCTATACGGCTAAGTTTGCGGTATCGACACCGAAGACAACTCAGGGATTAGGCACTGGAAATAATTATTTTATCAGTTTAACGGATATTATTGATTCGAAGGGAAATTCTATTGTCACAAAAGACGAAAATGGAAATGCAATAAAAGACGAAGCTGGTAAGCGTAAGATGCTTGATTCGATCTGGGGAGATGACGGGAAACAGGATGATACGAATGGACCGAAGGGCTATTATATGAAATATGATTCCAATAAGGGTACATTTGTAAGTATTGGCGATGGTTCGAATACAACAGCTGGTACGAAGGCTGTAACGGCGAAATCCTTAAAACTTTCTGCCCTGGGAACACAGTATACAACAAATAATGCAGACGGAACGACACAAAAATCCAATTTTAAGGACATCAATGTAGATTTTTCCACTTCCACCAATGTAGGCCATGGCGGAAAGTCAACACTGAAAGTAGAAAAAGGAACTTCTGTTGGAAAAGAAACCGGTAAGAAGAATGGTGCAATGATCGGACTTGCTGTAGACCAGAGCGGTAAGATTTATGCAAGCTATGACAATGGTAACAACGAACTTCTCGGACAGATCGCAGTGGCACAGTTTGCCAATGCTTCCGGTCTTGAAAAAATTGGTGATAACTGCTATCAGACAACCTTAAACTCCGGCGAGTTTGACGGTGTAGGTGTAGCCGTGGATGCGGATGGAAGCAAGATCAATTCCGGACAGCTGGAAATGTCAAACGTTGACCTTTCCGGACAGTTTACCGATATGATCATTACGCAGCGTGGATTTCAGGCAAATTCGCGTGTTATCACAGTTTCCGATACATTACTGGAAGAATTAATCAACTTAAAGAGATAGTTTGAAAAAATAGTTGGGAAATGGTTTTTTGACTGTTTCTCAACATTTTTTTGTGATTTTACACCCTTTTTAACAAAAAGGAAGTAGACAAGAGAGAGAAAGTTTAGTAAAATCATATAAAAGGGTATTTTGATGGATTTTGTCGGAAGATCCATCGGAATTCCTAATTTTAGAAAATGGAAGGTGTAGTTCATGGATATAGCATCACTGCTTTCAATTATCGGCGGAATTGCCATGGTTATCTTTGGCGTCCTCAGTAGTAACAGTTTTGACATCACTGCGATGCAGATGTACATTGATCCGGCATCTGTTGTCATTACGTTTGGTGGATCTATCTGTAGTACGATTGGGTGTTTCAAGCTTGCAGATGGAATCAACGGATTCAAGTCAATTTCACTCCCGTTCAAGGATAAAACATATGATCCGTCACAGACCATCCGGACAATTATTGACATGTCAAATGTCGGAAGAAAAGAAGGTTTGCTTGCACTTGAAGAAGCTGCAAACGGAATTGAAGACGAATTCCTGAAAAAAGGAATCATGCTTGTAGTAGATGGCACCGATCCGGAGCTGGTTCGTGGGATTCTGGAAACGGATATGGTGTGTCTGGAAACCCGTCACAAGGATGTGATTAAGTTTTGGGAAAAATGGGGCGAGATGGGTCCTGCCTGGGGTATGATTGGTACCCTGCTCGGACTGATCGCCATGTTAAATAAACTTTCCGATCCGTCTGCGATCGGACCACAGATGTCTGTAGCACTGGTTACGACACTGTACGGTTCCCTGATTGCAAACTGGTTATGTGCCCCGATTGCCGGAAAACTTTCCGTAAACAATGATATGGAAGTGGTAAACCGTCAGATCACCATTGAAGGTTTGCTGTCCATTCAGGCAGGAGAAAATCCACGCGTTATTGAGGAAAAATTAAAGTCATTCCTTTCACCGACTGTAAGAGAGGGTGTTCTTGAAAACGGCGGAGGAGGTGAAGAGTAGTGGCAAAAAAGAAACAGGAGGATCCGCCAAAAGGAGCGCCGGCATGGATGAATACTTTCTCGGATCTGATGAATCTTTTGCTCTGCTTCTTCGTACTATTGTTTTCCATGTCGACAGTAGATACTGACAAGTTAGAGGCAGTTGTTGCATCACTGCAGAACGCCATCAGCATCCTTCCGACCGGCGGCACAAGCATTGGAGAGGGAGAGATGATCTCTGCCGGTGTCCGCCAGCTGGAATTTCTGGATTCTTACTACAATGAGATGGCAAATTCCAAAGCAGAGAATACCGATGAGCAGACAGATGGCAAACTGTCTGCACAGGAACAGTACGAGCAGCAGCAACTTGCGGAATCTGAAAAGATGGCAGATGAAATCCAACAGGAACTTGATAATTCACAGCTGTCCGGAAAGGTGGATGTGGATTTCAATGCAGAGTATGTAAAACTGAATCTGAATGGTTCCATTTTGTTTGCATCCGGTAAGGCTGATCTCGTTAAACAGGCAGTCCCGATTGTAAACAAGCTTGGAAAGATTCTTGAAAAATATAACAGGAATGTGATAGAAGTAGAAGGACATACCGATAATGTTCCGATCCGCTATTCTGCAAAATATGAAAATAACGAGGTTCTTTCGGTGTACCGTGCACTTGCTGTCACGGATCAGCTCAGAAAAAACAAAAACTTAAATCCCAAGTACATTAAGTTTGCGGGAAGAGGAGATTACATACCGGTTGCTGACAACAGTACCGCAGAGGGACGTGCGCAGAACCGGCGCGTAGAAATAAAAATTTATAACTCATTCAATTCAAATGTGAAAGAAAATAACTAAGAGGAGTAAGCAATGAAGAAGAATTTAATTTCAGTCGTAATTCTGGCACTTGTGTTTGCAAATTTTGTTTTGACAGCACTTTTGATGTTTTCGGTATTACCGGAGACAAAAAAAGCAAATACACTGATCGAAAAAGTGTGTTCCGCAATTGATCTGGATTTAAACAGTGGTGCGGCTACCGGAACCAGCAATATTTCCATTGATGATCAGGAAATTTATAAAGTCAGCGAAGGGGAAGACCTGACAACAAACCTTGCAGAAGGAAAAGACGGAAAGACTCATTATGCAGTACTGAATGTATCACTTGTTCTGAACAAGAAGAGCGACAATTACAAGAAATACACACAGGATTTCCTGACAAATCAGGATGATACAATCAAAAATGATATTATCAAAGTGGTAAGTGGATATACATTTGAGCAGTTTAACCAGAATTCAGATGCAATTAAGGACACGATCCTTGAAGATATGCAGAATTTATTCGGCAAAGATTATGTGATCGGAGTAAACTTCTCCAAACTGACAGCACAATAGGATTTTTACAGGTGGTGAAAAACTGATGGGTGACGTATTATCCCAAAATGAGATAGACAACTTGCTGGCGGCACTTAGTACCGGTGAGCTGGATGTGGATGAAATAAAAGACAATAATGAAAAAAAGGTAAAAGAGTACGATTTTGCCCGTCCTTCCAAATTTTCCAAGGAACATCTGCGTACCATGGAAATGATATTTGAACATTATGGCAGACTTTTATCTACGAATCTGCCCGTGTATTTACGGAAAAATGTTCAGGTAGAGGTGGTGAATTCAGAAGCGGTTACGTATTCTGAATTTTCTAATGCGCTGTCGAATCCGGTTCTTTTGGGAATTGTGAATTTTGCACCCCTCAAGGGAAATATTATTTTGGAAATGGCATCGAATCTGGGGTATGCGATTGTTGACCGTATGCTCGGTGGCAGAGGAGATCCTATGGACAAGGTTCGTGAGTTCTCGGAAATCGAACTTTTGATTATCGAACGGATTATGATTGTGTGCGTCAACCTTTTACGGGAACCATGGGAAAACGTGGCGGATATTCATCCCCGGTTAGAGAGAATTGAAACCAATTCCCAGTATGCACAGATTATTTCTCCGAGTGAAATGATTGCGATTGTGACAATTAACCTTAAGATCGGGGAAGTGGAAGGCCTGATGAATGTTTGTCTTCCGTACCTGACTCTTGAGGATGTCATTGATAAGCTGAATACGAAGTACTGGTATTCAAATCTGCAGAATCAGGACAATACCGATTACACGGAATCCATTGAGACCCTGATTCGGCGCGCACAGATACCGATCAAAGCTGTTCTTGGAAACAGTATGATATCGGTAAATGATTTTGCCATGCTGCAGCCGGGAGATATTATCCGGCTGGATCGCAAGGTGGAGGATGAATTGGATATTTATGTTGGAAATATTCGGAAATTTACTGCACTTCCCGGATCATCGGGGGATAAATATGCAGTCAGGGTCACTTCGGTGATCAGAGAGGAGCAATAAACTATGGATGGAGTATTATCGCAGGAAGAAATTAACGCACTGCTGAATGAACCTGGAGCAGAAGCGAGTGATTCTGCGGAAAATGAACTGTCTGATGCACAAAAAGACGCGATCGGAGAGATTGCCAATATAAGTATGGGAACTGCGGCGACAACGTTGTTTTCGCTCGTTAATCATAAGGTGGAAATTTCAACTCCAGTTGTTTCTTACGGCACATGGGATGATATTGTACAGGAATACGAAAAACCTTGCGTGTTTATCCGCATTGCATATACCGTAGGACTGGATGGAAGTAATATTCTTGTCCTGAGGGAACATGATGTAAAAGTCATCACGGATCTGATGATGGGAGGAGATGGAACCAATACAGATGGCGAACTTGGCGAATTGCATTTGTCCGCAATCAGTGAAGCCATGAACCAGATGATGGGTTCTGCGGCAACTTCCCTTTCTTCCATGTTAAACCGCAAGATTGATATCAGCCCGCCAAATGCAACGGTGATTAATCTGCAGGAAGACATCGATGAAGCGGAGATTGATTCCTTCCTTACCGGAAAGTTTGTTAAGATCTCTTTCCATATGGAAATCGGGGATCTGGTTGACAGTACAATTATGCAGCTGTATCCGATTTCATTTGCAAAGGATATGTGTGATGGAGTGGCAAAAACGATGGAAATGGACAGTCAGAGTGTGACGGCCGATTCCTCAGCAGCAAATTCCGGCAATCCGGCAGGGGCACAGCCAGCAGCTGCATCTGCCGCAGCACAGCAGTCACAGCAGATGGCTTCACAGAATACAGCACAAATGGGGCAGCCGATGGGACAGACGATGATGGGAAATACTATGATGAATCAGAACATGGGACAGCCGGTTAATGTTCAGCCGGCACAATTTAGCGCATTTGCGGGTGGAAACCTTGGAAATTACCAGCCGGAAAATATTGATCTGATTATGGATGTTCCGCTTCAGGTGACAGTTGAGCTTGGAAGGACAACAAAATCCATTTCAGATATTCTGGATCTGGGACCGGGAAAAATTATTGAGTTGAATAAACTGGCAGGCGAGCCGATTGATGTGCTTGTCAATGGAAAATATGTCGCAAAGGGCGAAGTTGTCGTCATTGAAGAAAGTTTCGGTGTTCGAATCACGGAAATTGTCAATGCTTCAAGAACAGGCGGAAAGTAGAAACAGACATGACAAATGTGTTACTGACAGGTTCTCTGGAAAGCTTTATACAACTTTTGGGTGCACTGTTTATTTTTGCTGTTGTTCTGGCTGCTACATATCTTACCACCAGATGGATGGGAGGTATGCAGCGTGGACGCCAGAATAATAAGAATCTGCATGTGATAGAGACAATCAGTGTCGGCAATAACAAGATGATCAGTATTGTGGAAGTCGGCAGTGTCTATCTGGTTGTTTCTGTTGGAAAAGAGGAAGTACATCTTCTGGCACAGCTTACGAGGGATCAATTAAAAGATTTCTC
>ENA-OPXC01002628-OPXC01002628.1-human-gut-metagenome-genome-assembly--contig:-NODE-2628-length-10364-cov-3.315453_pt1 | contig 10364 bp, 10 predicted proteins | sample MGYA00241512_ERZ502016 | MGnify/ENA primary metagenome ERZ502016 (study PRJEB25962, sample SAMEA2043043) | human gut metagenome | biome: human gut; feature: human-associated habitat; material: faeces...
GGCCGGGGCGGAAATTCCGGCGAGGCACCTTTTTCAAACTCGGCGGCTCGGAAAAAATTTTCGGCGGCTCGGAAAATTTTTTAGGTCCGACCTAGTTTTTTCTCCGAGCCGCCGAGTTGCTTCGTGGCGGAATGCCGCTTCGGCTAGTCCCCGGTGCCGCAGGAGGCGATGGTCAGCCTTGGGGAGAAAACGGAATGGAATTTAGCCTTGCAAACAATTTTAAACTTATTTTTTAATTGGGGGGGTAAAATGGAAATGAATTTCGTAATTTTACGTTCCCCTTGTTTCCGGCCTGGGATGTGGTGCTTTTCGGAAGGGATGGGGTGCAGGTGAGACTGTGAAAACTTAAAAGATATATATATATATGGATATGCTAAGAACTTTTTCAATGATGAATGCTGTACGACTGATGGTGTTGGGGACGGTTTGGACCTGTGCTGCGACAGGGGTTCATGCCGAAGAAACGAAGTCGGTGGGTACGGCTTCATTTTGTTGTATTTATCAGCATAAGGTGAAAACGGTGGATTTGAATCAGCAGGCCGTGACCGACTCGACGGCCGCTATGCTGGAGGTGGGAGACAACGTGGCCAAATATGGCGATTGGGCAGCCTACCATGGGCAGTTGCCGGCCAATTATGATACGAAAAATCTGGCGGGTAATCCGTGGACAAAGGATTATGTTACGGTCTATCAGGATTACCCTCAGCAGGGTAAGCTCACCGTGCGCGAAGGCTTGTTGCCCCATTTTTATGTGTACGAAGAAGAGCCGAAACTGGTCTGGACGCCGGTGGAGGGTACAGACACCGTGCTGGGCCACGTGTGCAGCAGGGCCGTGACGACCTATGGCGGGCGCACCTGGACGGCATCCTATGCCGCCGATATTCCTATGGTATATGGCCCCTGGAAACTGACGGGCTTACCCGGACTGATACTGAAGGCCGAGAGCGCGGACGGCATCCATAGCTTTGTGGCGCAAGTGCTGTACGACATTGATGCGCAGGCGATGGCATGGGACGGGACGGAAAAGGACGTCAAGGTGGCCCGGAACAAGTTTGTCACACTGCGCAACCGACTGAAAACCGACAAGCAGTGGCCCAAAAGTGCCAGCTACTATGTGAATGCCGAAGATATTCGGTCCGTGGTCATCGTGAAGGACCACAATCACGAAGGCTTGACGCCCAACATGTCGATTAACGGCATCAGTTTGCCGATGAGCGGCGGCACGGGCCATTTCTTTCAGCCTTTGGAAACGAAGTAAGGTCCGTCTAAAAGCGTATGAGCAGGCGGATTGCTTTTTTAGGATGCCTCTTTCTTCTGGGCCTGACGGCTTGGGCCCAGATGCGGAATCTGGAGGGAAAAGTTACCGATGAGTCCCGTCAGGCCCTGGCCGGCGTAATGGTCAGGGTGTATGCCGGCAACCGGTTGCTGGGATTTACCACCTCCGGACGCAACGGACAGTACCGGCTTCGTTTTGCGTCGGCCTGGCAGGATACGCTGACCGTGGCGTTCAGCAAGCTGAATTACGAAGCTTTTCGCCGCAGGCTCAGCCCGGCGGACCGGCGGCTCGACGCCACCCTGCGGCGGGGCGAGAGGCGGCTGCGCGAGGTGGTGGTGAAGGCGCCGCCGGTCAGGACGCAGGGCGACACCGTGCTTTATCAGCTGAAGTCATTCCTGCAATCCGGCGACCACACTTTGGAGGACGGGCTCAAGCGTATTCCCGGCATCCAGGTGGACGAGTCGGGAAAGGTCAGCTACATGGGGCGCGACATCAGCCAGTTTTATATTGAGGGGATGAATCTGTTGGGCGGCCGGTACAGTCTGGCCACCAAGAATATTCCGTCCGACAAGGTGACGGGGGTAGAGGTGCTGCGCCATCATCAGGCCAACAAGGTGGACCGCCGGGACCTGACCGACAATGTGGCCCTGAACATCAGGTTGTCGCCCAAAGCCAAGCTGAAGCCCTTTGGCACTTACGAAGCGCGGTTGGGCCATCGGTCGGACGGCGTGCTGTATGGTGCAGGCGGCACGGGCATGCTGTTTCGCAAGGATTTTCAGATGCTGGCCACGCTCAAACTGTCCAACGACGGGCGCATGGGACGTAACGAATTGAATGTCCACTTCAAGGGCGCTGACTGGTCGTCCGAGGCCGAACGTGCGCTGCCGTTGTTGGCCGGCAGCCAGCCCGCCATGAGCGAGACGCGCTATCAGACCAGTCGAAACGAAATGGCCAGCCTGAATGCCCTCCGAAAACTCAAAAACGGCAACGAATGGAGGCTGAACGTAAACTATTCGCATCGTCGGAGCGGGCACGATTATGCCGTTCTGACAAAATATCCCGACACGCAAGGCCAGGACATCACGGTCAGCGAGCAGGCTGATTTCCGGCAAATGGAACATCTGGCCGACCTGGATCTGAAGTTTCGCTCCGACCGCGATACGAGGCTGATTGAAAACAGTCTGACGGCACACGGCCGCTTTGCCGAGGCCAATGCCGCGGTACTGAACGCCGACGTCGCCCATCAGGAACGGCAGCAGATGGATGCCTTCGGGCTGCACAATGCGCTGTCGATGGTGTATCGCCGGGAGCGGTGGAAACTGAATTTCGGCAGCACGGTGCAGTACGTCGGAATGCCTGACAACGCGCTGGACTTCCTGCAGGATTCGGTGGGGGCCAGCCGGCAGCGGGCCTATGGCCATCATTTTTATACCGAGGAAACCTTTTATACCGGCTATCAGTTGCTGCCGGCCCTGACGCTGGCGCTCCCCGTAAAACTTATGGCCAAGGCCAACCGGCTGCAAACCCGGTGGCAGGGCGATACGTTGGCGGTCAATGCGCTGCAGGGATGGGACGGCACGCTGTCGGCCAGTCCGCAGCTGGAGTATCAGACGGCCGGTCGGCGCTTTTGGGCTACGCTGGCCGTGCCGCTGACCTTGATTGCCCAGCATTACCGCAACACGGCACGCGATTTGGCGGTTCAGGCCCAGAAGTTTTGTGCCGACTGGTGGCTGGAGATGATTTACGTGCCCAGCGGGCAGGTGGAGTGGCGGGCCACCAGCCGGCAGCAGCATGGCTTTGGCGACATTGCTGACCTGCTGACGGCCCCCATCCAGACGGATTATCGCACGATAAGTGCCCGCTCGGGGGTATTGGGGCAGTACAGAATAATGAGTGCCGACCTTTCCTACAGCTGGCAGGAACCACTCTCCTTCTGGCATTTTACGGCGCAAGCCGGTTACAACCGCCGTTTCAGCAGCGTGGTGCGCGGACAGCAGGTCAGTAGCGATGACGTGGCCCTGCTGGAGGTGGCGCGCCCCCATACCGCCGATGCCGTCACGGCGGAGGCTTCGCTTTCCAAATATATCCTTTCGCTGAAAACCCGCCTTTCGATGGACGGGGCGTATGGCTGGCAGCAGAACCGCAGCTGGAGCCAGGACCGTTTCGTCACCACCTACGGCAGCCATTACACCGTGGGCGGCAGGTTCAGTACGAATCCCATTGAGCCGCTTCAGGCCGAATGGCGTCTGGCCTATCAGCAGAACCGGTTGCGTGGCAATGGTACAGACAGCCGTTTCGGCAGCTGGAGCCAGCAGTGGCGCGTGGCCTATACGCTTTGGAGCGCGTGGCGAATGGAGGTGAGCGGAGAGTGGCAGCGCAACAGCTTGCCCGGCGGTGGGGATAGCCAGTCGTTTTCCTTTCTGGATGCAGCGCTGGAGTATAAGTTCAGGAAGCCCAAGCTCCGTTTGCGCCTGGAGCTGAACAATCTGCTCAATGTGCGTAGCTATCGCTATACCGTGTACAGCCAGCTCAATACCTACGTGTATCGTTACGGACTGAATGGACGCGAGTTCCTGCTGACGGTTACGCTGTAAAGCGGCGCGGAATGGGGACGAAAAGAGTTTTTACGGATGGAGTAGGGGCGCCGGATGCCGTTATGGCGTGCCTGGCTTACTCGGGCAGCGGGCCGCAGGTGGCAAAATATTTCCAAAGCGGGGCGGCCATGAGTGATTGCTTGAAATGTCCGCTTTGGAGCAGCCGGGAAACTTCCTGCCGGCTGAGCAGGGTGGTGCGCAGGTCTTCGGAGTAGTCGAGGTGCGGCTGTTGCAGGCGCCTGACGCCCGTGGCCAGAAAGCAGTGGGTCAGGTTGTTGGTAGTGCTCGTGTTGCCCGAAATGTCCATGAGGCTTTGCCACGTTCCGCCGCCAAAGCCCGTTTCTTCCAGCAGTTCGCGGCGTGCGGCCTGCTCGGGCGTTTCGCCTTTTTCGCAGACGCCGGCACAAAGCTCGTAGCCCGTGTAGCGCAGGCCGTGGCGGTACTGGCGCACCATGACGAACTGGTCGTCGTCGGTCAGGGCAATGGTGTTCACCCAGTCGGGGTACTCCAGCACGTAATAGTCGGGGATGGTGTGCCCGTTGGGCAGCTCTACGGCGTCGCGTCTGACCGTGAGCCAGGGGCAGCGGAAGAGGTACTCGCTGTGGAGCACTTTCCAGCTCAAGTCTTCTTGTTTGTTATTTTTGTCCATTTCAGTTTTTCTTTGGAGTTACAGGCCGGCCTGCGCCAGCAGTTTGGGGAGGAAAATGAGCAGTCCCACGCCGGTGGAGACGAGGGCCCACAGCAGTACGGCCCCGGCGGCCAGGTCTTTGGCACGCCCGATGAGCGGGTCGAATTGTGGCGAAACGCGGTCGGCCAGGGCTTCGAGCGCCGTGTTAAACGCCTCGCCGCCCAATACGCCGCCCATGCACACCAGTATCAGGGCCCATTCCGTAGCCGAGCAGTGGAGCCACCAGGCCATGCCGACAGCCGCCAGGGCCACGGCCAGCTGGATGCGGGCATTGTCGCCCCGGCACAGGAGCCTGAGCCCCCTGAAGGCGTAGCCAAAGCTGCGCAGACGCTTGCGGAGGGTGAAACCTTTGTTGTCCATGGAGAATCGAGATAGAAAAATAGGAAAGAAGAGGGGGAGTGGCGTTCCGGAAAAAAGAGGAAAGCTGCGGTGGCAGAAGAAGAGAAGAATACGGAGTTTTATTCCAGTTGCCCCAGCTCGGTACGGATGGCTTCCAGTTCCTGCCGGATTTTGCGCAGGCGGCTCACCACGTCGAGGGTCTGCTGCGTGCCTTCCTTGTTTTTGCGGAGCAGTTCGCGGGCAGCCGAAATCTTGAGGCCTCTCACCTTGACCAGGTCATATACAATGCGTATCTGCTCAATGTCCGCCTGGGTATATTGTCTCACCTGCCGACCCGCCTTTTTGGGGCAGATTTGCGGAAACTCCTTTTCCCAGTAGCGCAGCAGCGTTTCGTTGACGCCGAACATTTCTGCCACTTCTTTAATTGAATAAAAGAGTTTGAGGTTCTTGTTGGTGTTGAGTGCCATAGCAGTCAGAGCTTTATAATGAGAATAAAGGTATGTGTTACTTTTTCGGGGCAACCCTTTGCAAAAGTAATGAAAAGTAGTAACTTTGCAAAATATATTAGTGAAATACAGAACAAAAAGATATGATGACTTCAAAGGAAATACGCGACTCTTTCAAAGCGTTCTTTCAGTCGAAAGGGCACTTGATTGTACCTTCCGCACCGATGGTAATCAAGGATGACCCTACGCTGATGTTTACCAATGCCGGTATGAACCAGTTTAAGGACATTATTCTGGGCAATGCCGAACCCAAATCCCGCCGTCAGACGGATTCGCAGAAATGTCTGCGCGTAAGCGGCAAGCATAACGACCTGGAGGAAGTAGGTCACGACACCTACCACCACACCATGTTCGAAATGCTCGGTAACTGGAGTTTTGGCGACTACTTCAAAAAGGAAGCCATCGGCTGGGCTTACGAATATCTGGTCGATGTGCTGAAGATTAATCCCGCCAATTTGTACGTGACGGTGTTCGAAGGCTCGCCTGAAGAAGGGTTGGAGCGCGACAACGAGGCGGCCGGCTATTGGGGACAGTATTTCCCCGAAGATCACATCATCAACGGTAACAAGCACGACAACTTCTGGGAAATGGGCGATACGGGTCCTTGTGGTCCGTGCTCTGAAATTCATATCGACCTGCGTGATGAGGAAGCCCGCAAGCAGGTGCCGGGTGCTTCATTGGTAAATAAAGACAATCCGCAGGTTATTGAAATCTGGAACCTCGTGTTCATGCAGTATAATCGCAAGGCCGATGGCTCGCTCGAGCCGCTGCCTCACCGCGTGATTGACACCGGTATGGGCTTTGAGCGCCTTTGTATGGTAATGCAGGGCAAGCAGTCCAACTACGACACCGACGTGTTCCAGCCCATCATCCGCAAAATCGGCGAGCTGTCCGGTTTCAAGTACGGTGACAACGAGCAGGTGGACATCGCCATGCGCGTAGTGGCCGACCACTTGCGTGCCATAGCCTTTGCCATTGCTGACGGACAGTTGCCCAGCAACGCCAAGGCCGGTTATGTTATTCGCCGTATTCTGCGCCGTGCCGTGCGCTATGCCTATACCTTTCTGAACCAGAAGGAAGCCTTCATCTACAAACTCTTGCCTACTTTGGTGGAGGAAATGGGTGAGGCCTATCCCGAACTGAAGGCTCAGCAGACCCTCATCAGCCGCGTGATGAAGGAGGAGGAAGATTCCTTCCTGCGTACGCTGGCTACGGGTATTTCGCTGCTTGAGACCGTAATTGCCGAAACCCGCGAGGCCGGTCAGAAGGTGGTTGACGGCCAGAAGGCTTTCATGCTGTTTGACACTTATGGATTCCCTCTTGACCTGACCGAGCTGATTTGTCACGAGCAGGGACTGGAGGTTGACGAAAAGACTTTTGACGCCGAGATGCAGAAGCAGAAGGAGCGTGCCCGTAACGCGGCTTCGGTTGAAACCGGCGACTGGATAGAGGTGGCTCCCGGCGAAACTCAGTTTGTAGGCTGGGATTATACGGAATATACCTGCCACATTCTGCGCTACCGCAAGGTGCAGCAGAAAAAGTCGGAGTTTTATGAACTCGTGCTCGATACGACTCCGTTCTACGCCGAGATGGGTGGTCAGGTAGGCGACCGCGGTACGCTGGTCAATGAGAACGAGACCGTTGAAATTATTGATACGCGTCACGAAAACAACCTTTCCATTCATATCACCAAGAAACTTCCGGCTCATCCCGAAGCAGAGTTTATGGCTTGTGTAGACATTGAGGCCCGTCACGGCAGTGAGGCTAACCACACGGCTACACACTTGCTCGACCAGGCTTTGCGTGAAGTGTTGGGCACACACGTTGAGCAGAAAGGTTCGTTGGTTACGCCCCAGTATCTGCGTTTTGACTTCTCGCACTTCCAGAAGGTTACGCCCGAGGAGCTGCGTCAGGTAGAGCGCATCGTCAATGCCCGCATCCGCGAGGACATTCCTCTGACTGACCATCGCGACATGCCGCTCGACAAGGCCCGTGAGCTGGGCGCCATCGCGTTGTTCGGCGAGAAATACGGCGACCACGTGCGCGTGGTGCAGTTTGGCACGAGCATTGAGTTCTGCGGCGGATGCCACGCCAAGAGCACTGGCCGTCTGGGTCAGTTCCGCATCCTTTCCGAAGGTAGTGTGGCTGCCGGAGTGCGCCGTATTGAAGCCATCACCGGCCAGGCTGCCGAGGATTTGGCTTATGCCCAGAGCGACCTGCTGACTTCGCTGCGCGAAATCTTCAATAATGCCAAGGATTTGAAGGCCGTAATCCACAAGACCATTGATGAGAACAGCGAACTGAAGAAACAGATGGAGAATTTTGTGCGTGAAAACGTAAAGAATCTTTGTCAGAAACTTGTGCAGACGGCCGAGGTGGTGAATGGCGTAACGGTGGTTAAGGCCCGTCTGGATATTCCGGCCGAGGCAGCCAAGGACCTGGCTTTCCAGCTTAGTGCTGCCATTCCCGAACGCCTGCTCTGCGTGTTGGGCTGCATCAGCAACGAAAAACCGTTGCTTACCGTCATGTTGAGCAAGGACATGGTGAGCGGTCATCAGCTCAATGCCGGTCAGATGGTGCGCGAAGCTGCCAAACTCATCCAGGGCGGCGGTGGCGGTGCTCCCCATTTTGCTTCAGCCGGCGGTAAGCTGGCCGACGGTCTTGACGCTGCCATCAACCGGGTGGTAGAGCTGGCCAACCTGTAAGGGGTTCAGACCTTGTTCTTTTTAGACTATATTATATCGGTGAGAGATTCGCAATGTGCGTTTCTCTCACCTTTTTTATGGAAAGTCCGCGCCATGGGCCGCACTCCTTGCGGATTTGAAAAAGAGTGGCTCGGAAATCAATACAGGTCCTACCCTGTTTGTTTTCCGAGCCACCTTTTTTTTCTCCGTGCCGTCCGTGGGGGATTTGCCTTCCGGCGGTTTTCGGGTGGAGGGCCCGTGTTTGCCGCCGTATTCCGGAATCCGGAGGGCGGGCGTGAAATTCATGCGTGTTTGGGCGAGGATGTTTTTCAAAAAAATATTATATTTGACACATCCCGAACGTGTGGAATAAATATGACGATTATGAAAAAGCAATACATGAAACGTTTGTGGCCGCTTTTGCTGTTGCTGGCCGCCTTGATTTTGCTGATTGATTTTCTGGCTGCCTGGGGTGAGGCCGGGCAGCATCCTGACAAGATTTGGCTGCATCGTTGCAACTCCATCGAGAAGTTGCAGGAGAAACATGCCAAGTTCCCTAATTTTGAGGTCGACGTGGTCTATACGCCGCAGGGGCGCTTTGACGTTACCCACGAGCTTTCGGCTTCGGTAGGGCTGGGCCTTGAGCGTTATTTCCAGCAAATCCGGACCGACTCTTCACACGTGTGGATTGACGTGAAAAATCTTTCGGCTTCCAATTGCAGCCGTATGCTGAACACGCTCGACAGCCTGACCCGTTGCTATGACATTGACAAGCGCCGCCTCATCGTGGAGAGCGGCGACTGGCGCTCACTGGCGGCATTCAGGCGCCGGGGCTACTATACGTCGTATTACATCAGCTACCCCGACCCCTCGTCGCTTTCGGAGCGCGAACTCAACCGTGCCATACGTCATATCCGCCAGGTGGCCGACAGCCGTTGCGTCAGTGCCCTCTCGTTTCCGGGTTGGTGGTACGCTACGCTCAAGCGGCGGCTGAACCGCTCCATTGACCTCCTGACGTGGGAGCACCGCCGGCGGCGGATTGCGCTGCTCATGCTGCCGCGGGGCCGTAGGATGCTGGCCGACCCGCAACTCAAGGTGATTCTGGTGAAAGACAAGGGAAACTACCACCGCTAAATTAACAGTCAGAATATCATATATCATGCTTATGCGCTATGCCTCCTGCTGGCTGACGGAACGGGGCATAGCGTTTTTTTATGGCGTCATTAAACTTTCTGTCAGATGTCAGGTCTAACCCAACAAAGAGAAATGAAAAAGATGACAACAGCCACCGACGACGAAATCTTGAGCACGTTCCGGAAAAATCCGGACGAGGGCTTTGCCTTGCTGATGCAGGCATACAGTGAGCCGGTGTACTGGAACATCCGCCGCATGGTGGTGGGGCATGAAGACGCCCAGGACGTAGCGCAGGAAACCTTCGTACGTATCTATTCCGCCCTGCACGACTTTAAGGGAAAAAGCCAGCTGAAAACGTGGATCTACCGCATAGCCACCAACGAGGCCCTGCGCTTTCTGCAGAGCCGTCGGCAGGAAACCCTTTCGGACGAACAGCAGCAGGCCGACCTGCTGGCCCGGTTGCAGGATTCGGAATATGTCAATTACGACGAGGCGCTGACCATCCGCTTTCAGCAGGCTGTGCTGCAGCTGCCCGAAAAGCAGCGCGTCGTGTTCAATCTGAGATATTATGACGAACTCGACTATCAGAGCATTCATGAAATAACCGGCGAAAACGTCAGTACCCTCAAGTCCAACTATCATTGGGCCAAGGAAAAAATCAAGCAGTACATGCTCAGTTGAAACAAGAGAACGACAGGTGAAACCATAAAAAAACAGACAGGAGGACGCAAAGATATGAAAACCGAATTTGATTTCCAGCAAGTGGGCAAACGTACGCCCTATCGCGTGCCCGAAGGCTTTTTCGACACTTTTCAGCAGCAGGTCATGGCTGAAGCCAGGCGCCGCCGCCAGCTCAGAAGCCGTCGTCGCACCCTTTGGCTGAGTCTGGCCGGAGTAGCCGGAATAGCAGCCGCCATATTGTGTTTCGTCCTGCCCGTGGGTCACGACCTTGTGCCGGAGGTCGACAACGTATCGTGGAGCAATTTGGCTGCCGTGCCGGCTCCGACCACTTCACTTACGGCCCAGCATACCGCCCCCGCCGCGCCAGAGGCAGTGGCTGCCGAGGCCGAAGTGCCCGCTCCGGAAGCCGCCCCCAAAGCCACAAGCCGGCCTGCCGCCCGTCAGCGGCAGGAAGCGCCCGCC
>ENA-OPXC01002629-OPXC01002629.1-human-gut-metagenome-genome-assembly--contig:-NODE-2629-length-10357-cov-2.103378_pt1 | contig 10357 bp, 9 predicted proteins | sample MGYA00241512_ERZ502016 | MGnify/ENA primary metagenome ERZ502016 (study PRJEB25962, sample SAMEA2043043) | human gut metagenome | biome: human gut; feature: human-associated habitat; material: faeces...
GCAGTACCCACGTACAGCACCCGCTCGCAAAATGCGAAATTTAGCCTACTTTCTCAAAGTCTTTTAAGCATCACTATTATTCTCTTTATCCGCAGAATCGTTATCTCCCCTGCCCTTAATTTTTTCAATAAGCTTTTTTAAACTCAATGTAATCGCAATGCAAAGCGGAAAATACGGAGTAAACGGACCTGCCCAAAATACCAAATAAGCGCTTGCAACGCCCATTGCCCATTTTGATTTAAACACAAAATAAAGGATATATCCAAGCCAAACGGGAGCATACATCAAAACAACAACTATAGCAAAAAGCACAAGTGTATGCCAATCCTTGCACTCGCTCCACACCCATTTGCAAAAATTAATAAATTTATTTTTCAGCTTTTCAAACAACTTTTTCGTAACCGTAACCTCGTAATGCTTTTTTTATTAGTATTAAAAGAATAGCAGGAAATAATAAGATTGTCAATATTTGTAAGATAGGCAATATAAATATTATCAAAAAAAAATATACACTTAATAACAAAGTTGATTTATAAACATAAAGCAAAACACCTTTCAAGCTGCAGTGCCGAAAGGTGTTTTTATTATATATTATTTTTTTGCTTTTTGACTTTGAGTAAACCAAAGCGCCACGCTTAAGGAAATTCCGCCGATTAAATTGCCGATAGTTACGGGAAGCTCATTAGTGATAAAAAAGTTAAACCAATTAAGACCTTCAGCTTCTACGCCGTATTCCTTAAGTGCCATAATGCCCGCAGGGATATAAAACATATTTGCAACGCTATGCTCAAACCCGCTGATTACAAAGACCATAATCGGCATAAACAAAGCGACAATTTTGCCTGCTGCACTCTTTGTCGTCATTGACATCCAAACAGCTGAGCAAACCAAAACATTACACAAAATGCCTCTGATTATTGCGTCGCCAAAACCTATTTCGCATTTTTTAGCCGCAATATCAACTATATTCTGCGCAAGCGCACCGTCGAAAGCAGACAATATATGCCCGTATACCGCCATCAAAGCCACAAGAATACTTCCAACGAGATTTCCAATATAAACAATTATCAATGTTCTGATGAATTTAAGCACATTTGCTTTTCTTTCAAGCACTGATATTGTGATTAGGCAATCGCCCGTGAAAAGCTCAGCGCCGACTGCAACAACCATTGCAAGGCCTGCCGGAAAGACAACACTTTGAATCAGCTTTGCAAGCGACGAATTTTCAATCATACAAGACGCAACGGAGGAACTAAGCCCGCCGAACGCAATAAACATACCTGCAAGAATAGCCAAAATAAAGCATTTTGCAATATTCATATTGCATTTGTTATAACCGATTTCTATGTAATTATGCTCAATTTCTTTTGAAGTTATCATATAAGCCCTTTCAAATAAAAGTTCATTAATTTTGCTATTACATTATAAACAATTTTTCTTTCAATATCAACAGTTTTATTATTCAAAAGTTAATCATAATCAATCTTCCTTTCAGTTTGTTCTCGGTGTTTCTTTCACCATCAGAATTTTGAATTTTCGGCTTTTCTCGACTTCCGACAGGTCAATATAAAAAGAAGCTGACACAATTAAGTGTCAGCTTCTGATTACTGATTTTGGGCATAAAAATAGTACCTTACAAAAATGCAAAGTGCTTTAATTACTTTATTTATTCATATTCTCTAAAAATTCCGATATGATTTTTCTTTGTTTTTCAGCCTCTTGTGGCGTTATTTTTTTCTCAGTTTCGCTTATTATTTTTTGGGGGTTAAACTTGTCATCAAATACATATTCACCCTTTGACGATTTCAAATCCATATTCTTCACCATTTTTTAATATCATTTTACAAAAATCGTTAGCTAAGTCAAAATCATTTTCAACATTATAATAAAGTTTTTATAATTATAGAACTATTATAACCATTTTTTCCTATAGCTTCAAGTCCTAACATATTTTGCCTTTTAAGAAAATTGATTAAATCACCAAGGCTTAAACAGCCATTATCAGGATGATTATGTACAGCATAATAAAAACTATATATATAAACAGAAAAATAAATATCGGGGTACCCGAAAAGCGTAAGCTTTTTGGGGAAAGGAGTGAATTGTGCGAAGCACAAGAGACACGTGGCTCCAAATTCACGTGTGAATTTGGGAGAAACAGTACAGTGTACTGTTTCGTAGCAAGTGATAACTAATGTGTTTATTATGAATTTTGTAAAAAATTCATTCAAACACGGAGTTTCTTTCGACGTGGTGCGCTTTAGCCGATTTATCAAAGTCTTAATTTCTTTCGGGAGGTGTGTATAGGTGTATTCTTCCTGTGTCGTTAAATGCCTTTACCGTCATAACGCAAATAGGAACAATAAACATACCCATAAATCCGAACAGTTTTAAGCCGAAATAAAGACCTGCAAGAGTAACGAGAGGGTGAACTCCGAGAGAATTGCCGACAATCTTTGGCTCAATATACTGCCTTACAACAGTAATAATCGCATAGATTACAAGCAATCCTATGCACTGACCGACGCTGCCGGTAACAAGTGCAACAAGTGCCCACGGAATAAGAATACCGCCTGAACCTGCAACCGGAAGAATATCGAATATGGCAATGCATATTGCAATCACAAATACATAATTGTTGTCCATAACTCCGATTAGATTAAGAATACTTAAACCTATGAAATTCTCGCAAAATGTGATAAACATAATAAGCCCGTAAGCCCTGCACATTTTAAGAATCGTTGATGAAAATACTTTTTTTGTTTCGCTCAAAAGATTTTTATGCTTATCGGGAAGTTGGAGCTTAATAAACCTAACAACCCTTTTGTAATCCTTTGTAAACAGAATACAAGCAATAATGCCGATAACGACGGCGATGATTATTGACGGAATATTTTTAACAACGCTGTATACTCCGCTGATACCGCTTGTAAGAGTCGAGGTTATCGAACTCATATTTATTCCGAGCTTTGAAACGTCAAAATCATTAATAAGATTGCCGAAAAACTGAGTAATATTTTCCGACACACTTGTATAAATACTGTCAGGCAAGAATTTAAGAGCCTTAAGTATTTCATTTTGAAGCGTTAAAAGAAAAGTCGGCAAATCATTAAGCTGATTACCTAAATATGAAGCAAAATTGCCAATTTCCTTAAACAAAGCGGCAATAATAGAGATAACAGGGCCTAAAATAATTGCAACGCATAAAAGTACCAGCAGAATTGACCAAAATGTATGATATTTATTTTTAGTCTTTTTATCAAGCCATCTGATAGGCCTTTGCAAAATAACTGCGAAGAAAAACGAGAGCAAAAACGGGGCTGCAACGGCAAAACAGTATTTAAAAAACACATAAATAAGAGCCATTATTGCCACGGCATATAAAAGGTCAATTAAAAATGCCCTCTTTTTTTCAACCTTGGAGTTCATATAGTTATACTTCCTTTTGTTCAATATATACATTATTTTAATGTAAAAAAAATTATTAGAATAGGTACTTGTGGTGTAGTAGATGAATCGGTTAAAATACCTGAACTTATTTTAGCCGATAATATTTATAGTGAAAGTAATTTTGCTTATTCATTTAATGATTATACAAAGCATACTGTTAAACCAACACAAGAATTAAATGAAACTATTATTAATACCTCAAAAGAACTTGGTATGAATATTCATGTAGGTACTATGGTTACTGCAGATGTATTTGGACCTTATGTAGGTATGGATAGACTTTTAAATAGAATGCCTGAAGATATTCATCCTTTAGGCGAGGAAATGGAAGGTTTTGCTCTTTGTCATATAGCAAATTCTATGGGTATCCAGGCGAGTGTTATAGCAACCGCAGTTGATTCAAAGTTTTCAAATGTTGTTCTTACTCCAGAAGAAAGACAAACTTCACTTAATGATATGATTACTCTTGCATTAGAATCTATTATCAAATAGGTTCTTTTTTTAGGTAAAAAAAATACTATGATTTATTTCATAGTATTTGGATCTTGATCTGGATTACTTCTTCCATCATCTCTAACACAAGTTCTTACATAAGTTGCTTTACCAGTTCTTACATAACCAGGTTCGTATTCATTTTCTGAATAAATATATTCTGCATTAGACCAGATAGGGGAAGTAGTTTCTTTTGTAGTTTTATAACATGTTTGTCCATCAAGAGTATATCCATAAGGACAATAGTAACCTAAGAATTTACTTTCTTCTTTATAGTAGCATAAAGTTCCTTTTAAAGTTGCTTTTTCATTTTCACAGTAGTATTCATCAGCACTTTTTACTAATTTATAACATTTAGTATTTTCTTTGCTACCTTCTTTAGTATAACCTGTTGGACAAGAATATACTTTTTCAGTAGTTGATGTTTTAGCAGGAGTTGTTTTATAACATTTATCTCCGAGTTCTGTATAACCTGTAGGACAATAACTCTTAGACTCAGTTATTAAATCTGTTTCTTTATAACATGTATTACCCTCTTGGATATATCCACTTGGACAATATTTTTCAGTATTATATCTTAATTCTGTTTTCTTATAACATACATTACCACTTTGAGTGTATCCATAAGGACAATATCTAGTAGAAGATGTACTTGGACTTGTAGTTTTATAACAAGTATTACCGCTTTGAGTATAACCTGATGGACAAGAATAAGTAGTATTTCCTCCTGAAGGATTAGTATAATGATAACATTTACCATTTTGTAGTGTACCTGAATTACATTTATATGAAACGGTTCTACGATAAATTGCATAGTTATAAGTTGTTATACCTGCAATAGTATTTTTACCCATTAAAACCTTCTTTTCAGTATCAGTCGTATATGGTGCTTCATAGGTTCTAGTTGAATATTCACTTACTGGGTTACCCCATGAACTATAAACTTTACTAGGTTCAGTAGTTTTATAACAAGTATTACCACTTAATGTATAACCTGATGGACAAGTTTTTCCACTTGTTGATGGAATAGGATCTGTATATTTATAACATGTATTACCCTCTAAAGTGTAACCAGAAGGACAAGTCTTTTCAGTATCAGTAATAATATCTGTATATTTATAACAAGCATTATTTTTCTTTTCATATCCAGAAGGGCAATATCCTTCAGAAGTAGAAATTATATCAGTATATTTACGACATTTATTACCTTCTTTAACATATCCTGTAGGACAATAATCTTTTGTATTTGTAATTTTTTGAGTGTATTCGTAGCAATAATCTCCTTGAAGTGTGCCTTTTTCACAATATTTAGTTGATACACCACCAGTTACTATATAATCTGTATAAACTTTATGATAACCACCATCATTTTTCTTAGCATCAACAACTTTAACTTGCTCTTCAGAATAACTTTCATTTGCTTGTCTATAATCACCAGTTTCTTTTTCACATACATTACCATTTAATCTATAACCAGTAGGGCAAGTAATAGTTTGTTTTACGTGTTCATAAGTATATTTAATAGTACATACTGTAGGTATTTCATAAATTGTACATGTTGTAGTAGATGTACAATCACATGATGATTTAATATTATCTTTATAATTATTAGAACTATTATCTACTTCAGTAGTTTTACCATTATCATCTTTAATAACTGATTTAATAGATATTTTTTCAATAATATTATCTGAAGTATTTCCACATACTAAATTACTTTTTACTTTATATTCGTTATCAGCACTTCTTGTAGCGGATATATATGATAAATCACCATCACATTTAGTTTTACCATATTTCATTTCCTTTAAAATATCTTTTTCAATTAATTCATCAAGATAAATTATTGTTGTGTCTCCAATAGAATCTGGTAGTTTATCCTCAAAATATTTTTTTGCAGTTTCTTGCATTTTTGTAAGATTATCTTTAAATTCACTTACGTTATTTGTAGTATTATTGTTTTTAGAAATTAACCAAAATACAATAACCACTATAGCAAAAAATGCAATTATTCCAAGAAGTACATTTAATATTTTTCCACTTTTATTATTTTTCATATAAACCTCCTTATCTTGATAGTCCTTTATCTATCATAACTTCATCAGCATAAATTGAATACATTGAATAGTCTGGATTTCCAATAGTTAAATGATGAATTAATTCTTCGATACAGATATAACCATATGTTCCATCAATTTCATCACCAGTATAACCATTTGGAACTGTATTATCATCTTTCATTTCTCCATAAGTTGGTCCCCATCCATGATTTGTTGTAAGAGCAAGTGATGCATTCATATTTTCATTAAACATTCCAAGCATAAGATAGTATTGACTAATTGGACTTTCTGGAGTAAGTGAGAATGATTCAAATTTTCTTGCTGTCATTTCATTAAATAGTTTAGCGTATAAAACCTTATTTTCTTCATTAGTATCATTTAATTTTTTTGCACATAATTCGTATAACTTATAAATGTTATAACCTTTTTCCTCTTTTAGGGAAGAGAAGTTTTCTAATTTTAATTCGTTATTTGTAATACAAGCAAGCATTTCTTTTAAAGTATCCTCGGTAACAAAGATATCATTTTCTTCGTTTAATACTACAACATTATCAGTTCCTACTAAAGTAGTAAGTTTTCCTAAATCAGTATTTGCTTTGTAAAGTTCTTCACGTGATGCAAAGACACTTTTATTTTCTAAAGAGTCAAAATTTGCAAGTTTTAAAGCAGTTATAATTTCCTCAACTGTTAAAGTATTTTCTGGGGTATTTGCTAGTTTTTCAGCATAAGTATATAATGCATCTTCATCATTAATATCAATATTTGCTAAATCTAGTTTTATTTCTTCCTCAATAGGTTCTGCTTCAATAGTATCCGAAGGTTCTTCAATAGTAATTTCTTCTTCGATATCAGCAGATGGTTTTTCTTCAATTACAGTTTCTTGAGCTTCTTTAGGTTCATCTTCAGTTAAACCATTAATTTGATTTTTAAGTTTACTATTTTCTTTTGCAAGAGAAAATATGATAGCAAGTGCAGCAATAGTGCAAGATGCTCCAGCTATAATACCTAAAGTCTTTTTCTTTTTCCTTTCATCAACTTCTTCATAGTCAACATCAATTACGTTAGTTGGTTCACTATTGTTTACTCCTTTTTTAGGTTCAGTAACTTCTTTACTTTCAGCTTTTTTAAGTTGAGTATATAAAGCAAGACCTACATTTTCACTATAAACTTTACCATCTATAGTTCTAAGTTTATAATATAATGAACTATAAAGTGATGCATAACTTTCAAATAATTTAGTGTCATCTTCTTTTGCATTTTCCACTATATTATAATGTTTTTCTGTTGCATGTAAAAGTTCTTCAAATCCTTTCTTGTTTTTTTCACTTATATTCATGTCTAATATTTCCTCAATTTTATTTTGACATGCTTTTATAAGTGCTAGTATATCACATTTTTTCATAACCAAAACCCTCCTTTTTTGATTAATTGTTTGCTATTCTACCACTAAAAAGGGAAAATGTCAATATAATTATGTATGTAAATGAAGTGTAAAGAAACTAAAAATTTTTGGTATATTGAAAACAAAATTAATATCTTTCTTGTTTAGTAATTTTTATTGTGGTAATATATTTGACACAAGGGAAGGTATATATGGAGTATAACAATATACATATAGATGATAAAAAATTGGATGCAAAAGTTTTGAAAGAATATTTAAATGCTTTAGATAAAGTCTTAGAAAAATATCCTAAATTAGTAAATAGAATAGATTTTATAGGCGATTTTGCAGATTCATTTAAGTTAACTGAGGTTATAACAAAATTTGAATATAATTCAAAAACAAAATATTCTCTTTGGCAAAAAACTAATTATTACATGACTTCTTATGCATTTACAAGTTTAATGAAAGATTCAGATGCTGAAAAAATAAAATATGTATTATTATGTATTAATGAGAAACTTAATTATGACAAAGTCTATAAATTAATTAATAATTGTTTAAATAAAAATTTGATGTATGCAAGTAATATTGAACAGCTTTTATATCATGAAGTAGGACATATGTTTTCTGGTCTTTTTAAATTAATAAAAAAGGAAGATTTATTTTGTAGAGTTTTTGAATATATGTGTGTCCCTAGTGAAGAATTTTCTTCATATTCACTTTTCTCTTTTGAGGAATTTATTGCAGAACATTTCTCAAAGTATTTAAGTAATCCTACATTTAATGAACCAACTGAATATATTGGACATATGATTGATAAATATTATGATATTTATAGTGATACTAATGTACTATGTAAATCTAATGATCTACAATTAATTAGAAAATCAAAAAAGTAAATAATACTGATGAATTGTCTTGATTAATTTAAAAAATATTGTTATTATTAATTTGTAAAGTAAATTAAATTTATAAAAGTTTTGTTGGGATGCGTTTGCATCTTTTTTTTCGTGTTTTAAAAATAGAAAGGAGGTATTAATTGTATTTTATTAAAGAAAATAAGTAAAATTTTAAACGATGCAGTTAAAAAATATGACAATAATATTATCGGCAGTTATGCTGATAAATTACTGTTGAAGTATGTAAAAAATATAATCGAAGTACCTTATTTAAAATGATACAATTCTTCAGTATCTTTTCCAATGAAAAAGTCGTGCCAATGCGCAACAATTAACATTGAGTCATTATATTGTTCTTTTATCTTTTAATTGTAAAAGGTGCCCGATTTGGGCACCAATTATCATGGAGTCAATTTTAAAAAGAATGAGATAATTTTATCTTTTGATTAAAAAAAAGTGTGGCATTGCCACACTAATTATCGTGGAGTCAACTTTAAAAGCGGATGAAAAAATAGTTGCAAGAAAATTTAAATTAGAAAGTAAAGTATTAAATTAATTTAATTATAGATATTTATTCTTAATAATGTTACAATTAATTTATGGAAGAAAAGAAATTAATACCACTTAAAATTACAACAGAGTATTCATTACTTAAAAGTTTAATTAAATTACCTGATTTAATTTCTTTTTTGAATGAAAATAATATAAAAGAATGTGCTATTTGTGATGAAAATTTAAATGGATTTATGGATTTTTATTTAAAATGTAAAGAAAATAATATAAAACCAATTATTGGTCTTGATACTGTATATGAAAGCATGCATATTTATGTCTATGCTAAAAATTATTTAGGTTACCAAGAACTTCTTAAAATAGATTATCTAAAGGATAATATGAATCTTTCTTACTTAGAAAATCCTAATTTACTTGTGATTATTCCCTTTAAAAGTATAGACATTTATGAAAAACTTAAATATAAAGATAATGTTTATATAGGTTTTTGTAATGATATAGAAAAAAATAATGCACTACTTATAAGTGATAAAATAGTTTATGTAGATAATGTAAGATGTTTATTTAAAAAAGATATTTCTTATCTTAAATATTTAAAAATGCTTAATGATAATTTTGTTTATAATGATAATGCTTATTATAAAACATCTTCTTTCGAAGATATTCAAACAACTTATGAATTTAGTAAGCAAATCAATTTAGAAATTCCATTTGATAAAAAATATATACCTAAATTTAATAATAGTGATAATAACCATGAATATTTAAAAAAACTATGTATTTTAGGATTAAATAAAAGATTTAATGGAAAAGTATCCAATAAATATAAAGAAAGAATTTTATATGAACTTGATGTTATTAATAAAATGGGTTTTGTAGATTATTTTTTAATAGTGTATGATTATGTTTTATATGCTAAAAAAAATGATATTTTTGTAGGACCTGGTAGAGGTAGTGCTGCAGGTAGTTTAGTAAGTTACTCTTTAGGAATTACGAATATTGATCCAATTAAATATGATTTATTATTTGAAAGATTTTTAAATATAAATAGAAAAAAGATGCCAGATATTGATATTGATTTTCAAGACGATCGACGTGATGAAGTAGTACGTTATGTCACAGAAAAATATGGACAAGAACATGTTGGACAAATTGTTACCTTTTCAAGTTATGGTCCTAAAGTTGCTTTAAAGGATCTAGGAAAGGTTGTTTCAGTGCCTCTACCTAAACTTGAAATGATGTGTAAATATATTCCTACTCAAGGAAAAAATAAAAAAACGGTAAGAGAAGTTTATGAAACATCGTATGCTTTTAAAAATATGGTTGATCAAGAACCTGAACTTAAAAGAATCATGCCAGCCATCTTTCTTGTAGAACGTTTACCAAGAAATATTTCTATGCATGCTGCGGGTGTGGTTTTATCTAGAGATTGTTTAAATGAAGTTGTTCCTCTTACTAGAGGCCCTCACCAAAATGTTTTAACCCAATATTCTAAGAATTATATTGAAAGTGTGGGACTTTTGAAAATGGATTTTTTAGGACTTAAAAATTTAACAAAT
>ENA-OPXC01002649-OPXC01002649.1-human-gut-metagenome-genome-assembly--contig:-NODE-2649-length-10277-cov-1.630307_pt1 | contig 10277 bp, 9 predicted proteins | sample MGYA00241512_ERZ502016 | MGnify/ENA primary metagenome ERZ502016 (study PRJEB25962, sample SAMEA2043043) | human gut metagenome | biome: human gut; feature: human-associated habitat; material: faeces...
TATCGCAATTGGCAATTGCCACCCTGATTCCCGAAGTATTTGCATACGGGTCCATGTTTGCGGCAATATTAAACCATGCATACAAAGACGGCAGGAGACATACGCCGATCATAACCAGTGTCGCGGCACGGTTTTTTAACAGACGTCGCACATCCCTGCGGAAAATCTGAAATGCTGTCTTCATTCATTACCTCTTTCTATTCTCAGTTTCTTAATGAAAAAAGGAAAATGGCTTTTTCAGCCATTCCCCTTTTTTATTATAAAGAGTTCTATATGAATGTTCAACCGAAACTTGAAAATTATTAGAACGCATTATTTGGACGCAGATATTAGAATTTTCTCTGTTCACAGAAAACCTATCTTCCTAAAATCATGTCCTTATTTTTTCATCATTGCATACCTTATCATGCCGGCAAACAACAACAAGAGTCCAACCATAATCACTACAGTTGCCGCAACACAAAACCATAACGCGCCCTGCACACCAGAGGCAAAGATCCTGTAATACAATGCAGACGCACAGCCTCCAATGACAAGCCCTATAGCAATGCCATTCCTTCCATATCCGAAAAACTCTTTTGCAAGCATCTGTTTCTCCTGCTTCGGTGTCATGCCGACCGAGCGCAGAATGACAAATTCCCGTCTCCGCTGCCACAGATCGGTCAGCACCGTATTACAGATGTTCGTCACACCGATTAAAAGCACTGCAAGCAAAAATCCATAGAGTGCAATTCCATCTACAAACAACAGCATATTGTTTTCCCGGTTCTGCAGATCGCGGTTTCGGATTTCCTCCGGATAAAAATCATAGGTTTTTTCCAGTGCCTGTGTGAGCGTTCCCGGATCGGTACTGGCGTATTTTACGGTAATTTTTGCACCGCCCTGCGGATCGTGGGCATCAAGCCATGCATCACTGACAATGATGGTTCCGGAGTCTGTATAGCTCTGCGACGTATCGACACCAAACGGCCGCCTGGTTGTGACTGCTGCGATCTGCATCTGATCGGTCATGTCCGGTGTTTTCTCCATCTGTTCTTCGTGGCAGAACTGTCCCCTGATCCAGTCGCCTGGTTTGTAATCTGTCACCTTCCATGTGGTTTCCTTTCCATCCCAGTACCCGGCATACGCATTGTAAAATATCGCACAATCTTTTGCCGTTTCATAGGAAAGTCCCAGTTCTTTCAGGTAATTGCGGTACGCTGTTTCTCCGACTGCCAGTACCTGGATCACTGCGGTTGTCTCATGTTTGAGATCCGGTGCTCCATTTCGTCGGATATGCGTCTGTGTATACGGCACCTCTTTCGTATTCACCATATATGCCGCCGTCCGCAGAACTGCCGCTTCCGTGACGCTTTTTTCCTTTGTGCTCTGCAAAACCGCAGACCGGTTTACCTCCCAGCTTCCCTGCACATCCACCGAAACATTGGCATGATCGTCAAACATATGGTTGCTTTGTCCTACCGAAATCGTCTGTACTCCCATAAAATAGGATACCAGAATAAAAAGCGCCGTACATCCTGCGATTGCAGCCGTGATCGTCCGCTTTTTTGCCCGGCGGCTTTTCTTTGCCTGCCCGCGCATTGCCGCAACCGGAGAACTTTTTGCCGCCTGTTTTGCCGGACGGCGCGCGGAAAGAACAAGAGTGACAGTTGAGAGTAAAATACCGGCGATAAGCATCTGCCATGCCACATGAACATGCAGATACTGTACGGTATTCTGCCCGTACAACAACGCTTTGATAGCAAAAATTCCGCCTGTCGAAAGCAACAGTCCCAGCACAGTTCCCAGGGGAATTGCGGTGCGCCCTGTCAGAAATGCCTCGTAATACACACTTTGCCGAATCTGCCGCGGTGTGGCACCGACCGAGGCAAGCATGCCGTAACTCTTTCGCTTTTCCTCCATGGAAATAGCAAAGCTACTACCGATGCAGCTTACCGCCGCTGCCAGAATGATAACATTTGTGACCGCAACTGCAAGATAGAGCATGTGATACGCCGACTGGCCGATATCCATGCGCTCAAATCTTATCAGCCCCCAGTTTTCATAAAACCGGTACGGAGACCGCTCCATCAGATCATTAATCTGGCGGTTTGTGATGCGTTCATCTTTGATAAACGGAAATTTCTGTACGCCGGGGGTAAGTGTAACACCCACAATATCCGCTGTCGTCTGTGCCCGGTCACGCAGCCCTGCTTTCGTGTACTTGCAATAAATATCCGTGCGCTGCATGTACTTTTCCGGGATATTATCTCCCTTTGGATTCAGATATGTAATTACACTGTAGCCCGGTGCTGTCCACTCCTCAAATCCAAAGTTCGGACGCTGCACAATGCCAACCACCTGAAAAGATGCCGTTAATTTCTTTTTCAGTTTTTCTCCCGTTCGGTAACCACTCGACTGTGTCAGCACATTCCCGTTCTTATCCTCACGTTCGGAAATGTCCAGTGTGATCATATCCCCCACACGATATTCCACGCCACCGTTCGTCATCATATGCCGGGAAAGCAAAATCTCATGATCGTTTTTGGGCATACGTCCCTTGATCAGATGCAGGGCATTTTTCTGCATGGCCCGATTGTCCATTGCGGCCAGATACACATACGGTTTATCGGGATTTTTACTGCCGGAAAGCTTTGCATACCCCAGCCCGACACTCTGGTATGCGGTCGCAACCTTGCGGTTATTTACAATGTGATCCGCCTCCTCACGCGGCACATCGTAAAATACATAGTCATAATCTCCGCTTAAATCCTTTGCATATTCGATCAGTCCCGCCTGACAGGACGAAGCAAAGGAAAAAACTGCGGCAAACAACGCCGTGGCAATGCAGGTTGTGATCCACACGGCAATGGTCTGCCGTCTGTTTTTCTTTCGCTCACGAATTGTCCGTTTTTTCATAATGGAAGTAACCATGCCTATCCCTCCCTTATGATTTTTCCATCTTCAATGACAATCACACGGTCGGCGGTCTTTGCGATCTCGAGATTATGCGTGATCATGATGATGGTCTGTCTGTATTCCTGATTCGCTCTGCGCAACAGCTCAACGATCTCGTCACTGTTCTTTTTATCCAGATTTCCGGTTGGTTCATCTGCCAGAACAATTGCCGGACGGTTGATCAGTGCCCGCCCGATGGATACGCGCTGCTGCTGTCCGCCGGAGAGTTCTTCCGGAAGATGCGTTTTTCTTCCGTTAAGTCCCAGCTCATCGATCAGTTTATCCAGACGCTTTTTATCCACCGTCTGTCCGTCAAGTTCACACGGCAATGTAATGTTTTCCTCCACATTTAATGTCGGGATCAGGTTGAAAAACTGATAGATCAGACCGATCTGCCTGCGCCGGAAAATTGCCAGTTTTTCCGTGCTCAGCGTGTAGATGTCTTCTCCCTGTATCCAGACTTTCCCCTCCGTTGGCTGATCCACGCCGCCTAACATATGAAGCAGTGTCGATTTTCCGCTTCCGCTTCGTCCTGCAATTCCTATAACAGAATTTTTCGGTATATCAACTGACACATTATCAAGAATTGTTTCATCTCCATATGCAAATGTAACATTTTCTGATGATGCCCCATTGAATTCTATATTCTGCTTTCCGCTGACCTCTTCTACAACCGGCTTCTCCTCAAGAATATCAAGGACTCTGTTTCCTGCTGCAAATGTGTTCTGTAATGTGCTTCCAAGTGCCGCAAGTGCAACAACAGGCCCAAAAGAACTCATAAGTGCAATAACAGGAATCAGCACACCATCAAATCCAACCGCTCCGTTTACAAATAACATTCCGCTTGCAAAAAGCATTAATACGTCAAAAAGCAAAATCACTGTATTAGTAATTGCTGTATTCCTTCCCGAAAAACACTTCATCTTTGCTTCATTTTCGCTGAGTTCTTCCATTTTTTCATTCATCTGTGCAAGACGTTTTCTGCCTGTTCCAAACTGCTGTATCTGCGGCAGTCCTCTGAGACTGTCAAGCACAAATGCTGATAATTCACCTGATTTTGTACGAAAAACCAGTCCCATGTCACCGCTTAACTTTGAAACTGCAAGTGGAATTATAACACCTACTGTAATATAAGCTGCAAGTGCAATAACACCGAGCAGAGGATTATAGCTTCCGATAAAAATACACATTATCACCGTAAAAAGTGCTGCTATCGCAACAGGTGAAATCGTATGTGCATAGAATACTTCAAGAAGTTCTATATCAGATGTAATTACAGAAATCAAATCACCTTTGTCTCGTCCTTCAAGCTTTGCCGGACAGAGCTTTCTCAATGCTCCAAATACCTTATCTCTTATTAATGCAAGAAGCTTAAATGCAATAAAATGATTGCATGACTGTTCCGCATATCTTAACACAGCTCTGAGTACCGCCATTCCTGCCATTGCTACAAATATAACAGCCAGATGCAGACTATTTTTTCCTAAGACACTTAATATTGCAAATCCGCCCGAAATCGTTATAAATGATGCACAAAGATGTCCCATAAGTCCCATCAGAATTGCAAGAATCATATATCCTGTCATCGGTTTAACAAGTCCGATAAGACTTGTCATGACTTTAAATCCGCTTCTTTTTTTATGTGTATTCATGCTGTCTCCTTTCCAAAACTTTCAAGTTCCTGCTGTGCATTCCAGAGTTTCTCATAAACTCCGTGTCTGTCAAGGAGTTCTTCATGTGTTCCGCACTCTGCCACATTGCCGCTTTCAAGAACATAAATATTATCTGCTCCTGTTACGTTGGCAAGTCTGTGTGAAATAAGAATTACTGTCTTTGTCTTTGCAAGTTCGTATATTCTTTCCATTATTTCATTTTCACTTTCAACATCAATATTAGACGTTGCCTCATCAAAAATGTATACAGGACTGTCATGCAGCAATGCTCTTGCAAGTGCAAGTCTCTGACACTGCCCGCCGGAAAAATTAGATGCTTTTTCAAGAAGCTTAGTATCAAGTCCATCCTCGCCTTTAAGGAAATCTGCAAGATTAACTTCTTTAAGCACTTCCCATAGTTTGTCATCTTTGACATCCGGACTTCCCATAAGAAGATTCTGCCTTACTGTTCCTTTGAAAAGATAGCTGTTATGCCCTACATATGTAATATGCTTCATAAGGCTTGCTTCGCTTATCTGCGAGAGTGAATTGCCGCCTATTGTCACATTTCCCGTATAATTTTTCATATGTCCCATAATAATTCCCGCAGTTGTTGACTTTCCGCAGCCGCTCTCACCGACAACAGCTGTAAAGCTGCCACTTTTAAATACCATGTCAATTCCATGCAAGATTTCCCTGTCATCATCATATGAAAATGCAAGATTTTTGCACACTATATCTCCATCCTGCGGACACTCTTTTCCGTTTTCATTATTATCTTCCGGCAAATCAAGAAGTTTAAATATCTTATCGCTTGATGCCATACCATTCATTGCAATATGAAAGAAGCTTCCGAGCTGTCTCATCGGTATGAAAAAGTCAGCCGAAAGAAGTATTATAAAAATCGCCCCGGCAAGACTGATATGCCCTGCCTTAAACTGAGTAACAGACATTACAATTCCAAGTGCCGCACCGCCATATGCGATTAAATCCATTATCGTAATCGAATTAAGCTGCATTGTGAGCACTTTCATAGTAATTTTACGGAATTCTTCAGATTCTTCATTCATTTCTTTATTTTTGAAGGCATCTGCCTGATAAATTTTTAAAGTGGTAAGTCCCTGAAGATTTTCAAGGAAAGTATCGCCGAGTGCCGTATATCTGCCCCAGTATTTACTGAGAAGTTTTTTTGCCCATGTCTGCACAGCCGCTATCGCAACAGGTATAAGCGGAACGCATATAAGAAGTACAACCGCAGACGGAACATTTATAAAACATAAAATCACAAATAAAGTAAGCGGTGCAATCATTGCATAGAAAAACTGCGGCAGATACGCACCAAAATATGTCTCAAGCTGGTCAACACCCTCTACCGCAACCTGTACAACTTCTGATGTCTGAACCTTTTCCTGATAAGAAGTTCCAAGCTTTAATAACTTTTCATATATCTTTTCACGCAGTGTTTTCTTTACTGCCTTTGATGAAAGATAACTCATCTTGGACATCCCGACCGAACACAGAAATCTTATTACAACCGCTGCCGCCGCTATTATTATAGTTGTATAGATTCTTGTCCTTGTGACATTTTTTTCTGCCATAGATGCAAGAAGTACGGATATTGCCGCCATCATGACAACATTGGCAGCAAGCGAGCACCACTGTATCGCAACATTGAGTGCTATATACTTTTTACTTTCTTTGACTGTACCAATCAGCCTTTTATTAATCATCATAAATGTAAATTTCCTTTCTTCTTTTGCAGTGAACTTTTGTTAGTTTGTACTAACAAATATATCATATAACTTACATCTGTTCAAATTAATATTTTATAAAAATGGGTGGGAATTTTAGGGAAAAACTAATAAAAATATTTTTGTATTTCTTCCGGCAAGTACTTTGCTAATTCTTCTGCCAGTTCATACACCTTTGTTCCCGGTGCAATCTGTGCAGGTGTTTTTCCCACTCCATTCTCAATAATTCTTTTAGCATATCGAATTGCCAATTTCGGATTTCCTGACTTCATCAATATTTCAAATATATTATTCATATTTTTCTCATACTTACCGATCCCAAGTTCCTGAAATTTTTCATTTAAAAATTTCACATACTCTGATCTGTGATTATTTGATGTATAATATGCAAAATGCAACATAAACCAAAACTCAATACACTCATTGCTCCATGCTGCATGATACTGAATATTGGGATTTTTCTGATTTAATACTTGTGTTCTCTGAACAACTCCATTAACATCACTTGAAGGAAAACTATCTTTATCATAAACACACCATATCTCCCCTTTTGCAATTTTATTATCTCTCACATACTCTTCGGCTCTTCCAATTACCCGCATTGTCTCAGCCTGACATCCTTCAATTTCAATCAAAACCATATCCCGATAAATTGGATTATCTTCAATATACCTTTTAAACCCCTGAAAATACTTAGGTTCTGTTGCTTGACCTTCACAGAAGATATAATATCTAAACTCCTTCTTTTCCAAATATTCCTGTTTTCGCTTTTTCTTCCAATTTTCTTTTTTCTGTCCACCTCTCTTAGCCATTTACCTTCCCCCAGTCTATAATTTTTTTCAAGTAAGGATCGGCACCATATTTTCCTTCAAGATACTGCTTATCAAACTTAGCGTCTTTTCGTACTGATTCTCCTTTTTTATTCTTAAATTCTACAAGAGAATACAATTTTGAATTCTGACGTTGGCCTTTAGCAACAAACCATATTTCATCTCTTCTGAATACTTCGCTGTTCATAGTAGATAAATCATGTGATGTAAAAATCAGTTGTGCACCATTTTTATTCTTTTCCATATCGCTAAAAGTCATAATAAGATATCTCAACAATACCGGATGTATCTTTGCATCTAGTTCATCAATCACAAGCGTTGTTCCTTTCAAAAGACTTTTTGCAATAAAAGGAAGCAGACCAAATAATTTCTTTGTTCCACTTGACTCATCAAATAAATTCAATTCAGCTTCATAGTCATTTACTATATGCTTTGTAAAAACCTCAATTCGGTCATTTTCATTTTCTTCAACACGAAAATCTATAATATCCAAATCCATTTCCTGAATCATCTGAAGCATTAGTCTTTTTACATCTTCAGATTTTGATACAGCCATACGCAATTCCTGCATAGGATTTCCATAATTCAGGAAATCAATCTCTTCATCAAACCAGTCAAGCACATCCTGTACCACTTCGTTTTTGCTGTAAGTTATTCCAAGATAAGATAACAATGGCAATGTGTCTGATAATTCATCACTTGTTTTTAACTTTGCAAATGTACCTTTTAATCTAATTTCTTTTTTATCCCGTTCAAAAAGTGCAGATTTTCGCCCTGTTTCTAATTTTATACGATCCAATCTTTCATATTCGATTACTTCTTTTTTTACAATTAATTCATATCTATACTCAGCCAATGCAGTTCTAAAGAACAATTCAAATTCTGTAGGCTCATTAATTGTCTCTTTATCAAAAGCAAATGGCTCTATAATAAGCTTCTTCATCCTTATTGCAATATCTTCATTATTACTTGTCGCATATAATGGTCTCAACACTTTCATAACCAGACTATGCAATGCTTCCAAAACATTTGATTTGCCACCGCCATTCGGACCGTATACCGCCGATACCGGCAAATATAATTCCCCATCTGTACAATTTATAACTCTGTCTTCATGCTCAGAAATCGCAGCAGCTTGCATGTCAAACGTTATCTCTTCCCGTATACTCTTAAAATTTTTCACTGTAAATTGACATAACATATTATTTACCTCCACTTATCAAAACTTCTTACTTATATAATATATTATATCCATTTTCTCAATTTTACAACATATATTTGAGATAAATTCTCATATTTTGTATTATAATTAGTTATATTAAAAAATATGCGGGATATTCATAATCGTGAATATCCCGCACATCTTATTATATCGTTTTACAATATCTTTAAATATTTAGTTTTAAATTAATTTACAAACGGAGTAAACTGAAGTTTTTCGTATGTATATTTTCCCCTGATTTCTTTTGCCTGTTCTTCGCTTATAGGCTTTTCTGTTTTTAAAGCAACATCAGTAGCATAATAATACTTCTGTCCGGGCACCTTGTCATCTGTATACACAGTTTCTTTCATATCCAGCTTTGCATTGGAATACTTAAAATATGTCCAGTTGGAATATGCGGCACCGCTTGAACCTTCATTAGCGATTGTTCCGTCTGTACACAGATAATATGTATTGCGTTCCCAGCCTGCAACTGCATGAACATCCGTGCCATCCTGAATTGTAAATATATCATAGATTATTGTGGTTCCGTCTTCATTCACTGTTCCGCCAAAAATCAACTCATCTATGCCATCATTATCAAGGTCTTTTTTGATATATCCAAGTGTCTCATATCCTGACTGCTTATAAAAGAACACAGGTGATATATCAACTTTATCCTGACTTGAATAACCGTTTTTTAGTATATTGGCAGCTTTTTTTATCAATTCATCATATGGTGAATAATCAACCGACGGCTTTGTCTCTCCGGTAGTCTTTTCTTCTGCCTTTGCTGTTTCAGCAGCCGCCTGTGTCGTTTCCTGTGCTATCTGTGAATTATTTTGTTCACTGTTACTTTTATTTTTTGCATTACCACATCCTGCAACAGTCATAACAAGAGCCAATATCAATGCGGAACTGATTAACTTTCTTTTAATCATATGTATCTCCCTTCAAATCATTATGTATAATTCCACAAAAAATCTCACAAAATTGTATATCTTCTAGAAATCTCCATTGTGAAATTCCAAAAAATAAGCGTCAAATCCGGGAATATCATTAATATCTGTTCCCTTGTATATACCAAACATTATCGCCGAATCACCGTTTAACATTTTTGTAAAGTCGCCTGTAAACATAATCTTTTTTCCCGAATAATATTCGGTTGCATAATTGTAACGGTCACCGCCAATCGTAACCTGTTTATCAATATTTTTTATAAGCAGGGCATATGAATAATCGTAAGACGGCGACTTGCGTAGCATACCTGATAATTCTTTCTATTATTCCCTTCCTGAATAGTAACCTGTACCGGGCTGCCGTCTTCTTTAATAATTGATGTCATAGTTTTCATAGAAACCTCCTAAAGACAGCAGGCATAGTTTCTTTTGACATGTGGTTTGTCTTCCACTTTGCTTATAAATCCAAAGTGCTTCTATATATTTCTAAGGTATCGGTACTTATTCCAGACCATACATTATTATTAATAACAACCCTGTTCAATTTGGATAATTTGATTTTTGTTGCCTCTGGAATCGCCATAATTCCCATATCTTTTTCGATAAGTTGATCAATAAGAAGTTTTTCTTCATCAGTTATATATGAAAAAACATATTCTATTGGCATATCAATATTTGTGAATCCTAATTCAGATTTAATCATGAAACAATCTTGTTCAAAATTAGTTAAAATTACTGTAAGATACTTATTTACAATCTCATATTTTCCTTCATTGGAATTTATTGAGTCAATATGAATAATTTGCTTGATAAGCAACTATATGCACATGAAAATCTAATCATAGAGGGTTTATTGATTCGATTAATATAAATACAACAAATATATATGTGAAACTATTTATAATTTTAAAAGAAGATATGATTAAAATCAATTAGATTGTGATGGA
>ENA-OPXC01002651-OPXC01002651.1-human-gut-metagenome-genome-assembly--contig:-NODE-2651-length-10268-cov-3.750416_pt1 | contig 10268 bp, 9 predicted proteins | sample MGYA00241512_ERZ502016 | MGnify/ENA primary metagenome ERZ502016 (study PRJEB25962, sample SAMEA2043043) | human gut metagenome | biome: human gut; feature: human-associated habitat; material: faeces...
CACCTTTAAAGACCACCACGCCCAGCTAATTTTTGTATTTTTAGTAGAGACAGGGTTTCACCATGTTGGCCAGGCTGGTCTCGAACTCCTGACCTCAAGTGATCTGCCTGTCTCGCGATCGGATAGGAATACATCACCACTCCTTCCTCCTCAAAACGAATGATCGCACACCCATATTTTTCTGCAACTTCAACATGATACACCTTCCGCCAGACAAAATTATTGGCAAACGTGTACTCGCATGCATTTCTGTCATCTTCCTGAAATCTGGCATCCATCCATGCCTTATCATCTAATGTAATTTCGTGAAACTCTATTTTTGACATCTTAATTCCTTTCGCTATATACTAACATTATTATTCCATTTTTAAGACGATTTATTGTACTATTTCATGCCGTGAATTGCAACCGTCATATATGGCAGAAAGAGAAGAAAATAAAAACATGGCACAAAAGAATCTTCTTTTATTAAACCACAAAAAAGCTGACCGCATTTTAAACGATCAGCTTTTCACTGTCTAGTACAGCGTTCAAAAATCAACTGACAATGTACTTAGTTTGTCATTAAGAACTTAATGATTCTCTCTGTATCTTCCGGCTCGTAAGCTACAATTTCAAGTTCTGGGATCTCTACATCAGAGTTTAATAAGCTTGTCAGAGAAACATACTGGCAAAGTTTTGATTTGAGGTTTAATCTGTCTCCCTCACCTGTGATCAATTCTACTTTTCCGGCACAGGAATCAATTACTTTAAAAAATCCGTCGACATCTTTGATATTCTTGATTTTCATATTTTTTCATCCTTTCTTCTTTTGAACTATATACCTACTTCTTATTAAATCGCAAAAACAGAAATCTGTAAATACTTTTCCAAAAAATCTTTTACATAAAACTTAGTCTTCCTGAGAAAGGCTTCCTTTTTTCGAACGTGTCTTGCTGTAAACCAAAAGCAGTAAACTGCCGATCACACCTGCTGAGATTGCATTGGTGATCATGGCGATCACACCCTGCGTAAACACGTAGTTTGCCGGCTGGCTGTAGATCACGATATCTAAACAGAAAGCAGGACCTTGGGGTTACTATAAACCCTTGATCCTGCTTTTTTAAGAACTATCCTTTTTTCACTGTCCCTTTTTATTCACTAATAATTATTTGCTACCACTGGTGCACCACCAAGAATAATAGTTGTATTGGCAATACACATCATGGTGATGATGATTGCACTGATAATTGGCATTATATATGGATTTTTTGTTTTCTTATATATGATTCTGTCCAAAATCGGGTTAACAAATAAAAATACTATCATAGGATATAACCAGATACCTCCGATTCTGTCTCCCTCGGTTTTATACCAGGTCAATGCACCTGTCACAAAGAATGGTATATATTGAACAAGCCAATATAAAACAGGTCCAGCAATGTTGAACAAAGCTGTTACAACCGTGTTTTCCCTGCCACAAATTGTATTACGGTTATAACAGCAGGAAACTATCGACAGCATAATGTAATAAAACATAAATAATGGAATATATCTCAATCCAATCAGCACTTTATCGGCATCAAATGCTTTTAGTGTTAATACCCACAATCTGAAATCTGTCTTAAAGAAATAATCTGCAAAGAATAAAATTCCAAAAGCCAGCGTTACTGTTAAAATTGAAAGATAGATTGTTTTTACCAATTTACCCTTTTCCATCATAATTCCGGCTGCTTTTGCATTTATCCGGTTGTTTCCTGCAATCTTATTTGAAATAAGTATGACTGCCCCTAGGAATAGCCCGTTTAAAACACTCCATACACCTGACAGCAATGGACCTGCTGCAGGCCACACAGGATTTGCCTTTGAATATATGGTAATGATCATCAAGCGGTAACTTAATGCTGAAAACAATGCCCCTGCAACCATAGAAATCCAAAACCAGTTTTTCTGTCTCGGCTCAGTTATAACAACCGGCTTGACATCTGTAGATGCCTTAAGACATCCAAAATATGCAGTATTTTCAACAAGTGTTAATACAAATGCAACAACAAACATCATAATACCAACAAGCCCCAAAACATTAAAAAATTGTTTTGCCTGCCATACCTGATTTGACGCAATTATTTCATGAGGTGCTCCAAATGATTTTTCAAAAAAATCAATACCATGCTCTACACTTGTTTTCGAAAAATGTACCCATGGATGTGTTCCACCTACTTGATAAATAACTCTGAATGCCCCATCTTTTTCATAATACTTTCCAGACTCAACATCAGACATTCCATCTGATCCATTATTGAAATTTACAAAATTCTTTGCATCCGGGGTCGTCAGAAATACTCTCGGTACAGCTTCATTTCCATTTTCATCTGTTGTCCAAAAAAAGAATTCATCATATTTATCTGCAATAATTCCTACATTTCTTGTTCCAAAATCTGCACTATGATCTACACCTGTGTCATCACACCATGTAGATGCCTGAAATAGAACAGCTGATACAATTGGATTTTCCCTCTCATTATCAATTGCAATTTCCATATCACAGGCAGCTCCACCACTTGAATGTCCTGTAATTCCAATCTTGTCTTTATCTACATATGGCAATGAAGCAGCAAGTGCCACTGCTGCGTCAATTCCAACTGCAGATGAATAAACTTCATCTGCCGCAGTAATTTCTGTATCTCCATGTCCATGCATATCTACCGCAATAACAGTATATCCCCGACGCGCATATTCTATAGAATATAAATCCTGCATTTCCTTATTATTAAACCACCCTTCAACAGTAACAATAGCCGGCGACTTATTTTCTTCCGTTGCAGACTTTGGTTTATATAACAGCGCACTTACTTCATGACCTGTTGAATCCACAAGGCGTAGTTCAGATACTTTTACCCTTCCACCAGAACTTTGTATGACAGAAGATACTGCCATACTGACAAAGCACAAAATCAATGATATGACTAACCACGTTTTTGCTGTTAATTTTTTTCCCATAACACAATCTCCTTTACATCTGGCGAATGACGTTTGCTTCACGAAACAGTTTTCTTTTTTCCCCCCTTTTTCAAATATAAAAACATCAATACATTTATGTTCATGCAAGCAAATAATTGTAAAAAAAAGACACAAAATCTTATAAAAGATTATTGTGTCTCCGCTCTCATACAATAATTGTCATTCATTTTCTTTAATTTACATACGCATTATAGCATTAGCATTAAGTTTTTTCAATATATTTTTGTACAGTTTTTGTAAATTCTGTGTATTAATTTTGTGCCGTTATTTTTTTTGTTTTTTTAATTTTTGTACATACAATGCCTGCTTATATGCGAAGTAAATTGTCATTTCATTGCCGCCCGAATCATATTCTCCGCTTCCTTTGCTTCTGCTTTGGTAAGCTGCGGCGTATCTTTTAAGACATAATCCATGCCGAGGTTGTCATACTTGACCTTTCCCATAGAATGATATGGAAGGACTTCCAGTTTTTCCACATTGCAGAGCGTCTTTAAAAACAGACCAAGTTCCGTCAGTTCTTTCTCATCAAACGTAATGCCCGGCACGACTACGTGACGGATCCAGACCGGCTTTCCGATTGAATCAAGATACTTTGCAAACGCAAGAATGTTGCTGTTCGACTGCCCGGTGAGTTTCTGATGTTCCTCATCGTTGATATGCTTAATATCAAGCATGACGAGATCTGTCACAGACATGAGCTGTTCTATCTTTTCCATTCTGTCTGATGCCATGTTTTCACTTATTCCAGTGAGGCTGATCTCTCTCTCACTGATCTGATCTGTTCCTGTATGTTTCTTTGGAAACATAATTCCGGATGTATCCAGACAGGTGTGAATGCCCTTTTCCTTTGCCTTCGTAAAAAGCTCCGTCAGAAAATCAAGCTGTAACATGGGTTCTCCACCCGTTGCCGTGATCCCCCCGGTCTGATAGAAAGAACGGTTGCGCTCGAAACGGTCTATGATCTCATCCGCTGTCATTTCTTCCCCATCCTCTATCTTCCATGTATCGGGATTATGGCAATACTGGCAGCGCATCGGGCAGCCCTGAAAAAAAACGACAAACCGTACGCCCGGACCGTCCACTGTGCCAAATGTTTCTAACGAGTGAATTTTTCCCATGTTGTTCTCCTTTTTCTATGAATAACGCTCACACGCTCCATTCGCAAAACGCACCTGTTGCACTACATCCGTTCGTGGAAGGTACGTGCGATCACTTCATCCTGCTGTTCTTTTGTCAGTTTGATAAAGTTGACCGCATATCCGGATACACGGATGGTAAGCTGTGGATACAGTTCCGGATGTTTCTGTGCATCCAATAATGTGTCACGGTTTAAAACGTTTACGTTCAAGTGATGTCCGCCTTTGACTACATAGCCATCTAACATTGCAACAAGATTGTTCTCCTGTGCTGCCTCATCTTTGCCCAGTGCATCCGGTACAATGGTAAATGTATTGGAAATACCATCCTGTGAATCCATAAATGGAAGTTTAGCGACAGATGCCAGGGATGCAACCGCACCATGGGTATCACGTCCATGCATCGGGTTTGCACCCGGAGCAAATGCTACACCTTTCTTTCTTCCATCCGGTGTTGCTCCTGTATTTTTACCATAGGAAACATTGGATGTAATGGTCAAAATTGATGTTGTCTGGATACCGCCACGGTAAGTATGGTTTCCTTTTACATATCCGATAAAGGTGTGGAGCACCTGTTTTGCGATCTCGTCAACACGATCGTCGTCATTTCCATATTTCGGGAAATCACCCTCAATCTCAAAGTCAACGGTCACACCATTCTCATCACGAATTGGTTTTACTTTTGCATATTTGATTGCAGAAAGGGAGTCTGCTACTACAGAAAATCCTGCAATACCGGTCGCAAACCATCTTCTCACATTTTTGTCATGTAATGCCATCTCTAATTTTTCGTAGCAGTATTTATCATGCATATAGTGAATGATATTTAATGCGTTCACATACACTCCTGCTAACCATTTCATCATATCTTTATATTTGTCCCATACTTCATCGTAATCTAAGTATTCGGATGTGATCGGACGGTATTTCGGTCCGACCTGCTTTCCTGTCATCTCATCGACACCGCCATTGATCGCGTAAAGCAGGCATTTTGCAAGGTTTGCCCGCGCGCCAAAGAACTGCATTTCCTTACCGATTCTCATAGAAGATACACAGCATGCAATTCCATAATCATCACCATGGACAACACGCATAATATCATCATTCTCATACTGGATTGCAGAGTGTTTGATGGATGTCTCGGCACAGAATTTTTTGAAGTTTTCCGGCAGTTTTACAGACCAGAGTACGGTCATGTTTGGTTCCGGTGCTGCCCCGATGTTGTTCAAGGTGTTTAAGTAACGGTATGACATTTTTGTAACCATATGTCTTCCATCCACACCGATTCCACCGATGGACTCTGTCACCCAGGTTGGATCGCCGGCAAAAATCGTGTTGTATTCCGGTGTACGCGCAAATTTTACAAGACGAAGTTTCATTACGAACTGGTCGATGATCTCCTGGATCTCTTTTTCAGTAAATGTTCCCTCTGCGAGATCACGCTCTGCATAAATATCTAAGAAAGTGGAGGTACGCCCTAAGGACATTGCCGCACCATTCTGCTCTTTTACTGCTGCAAGATATGCAAAATAGACAGCCTGTGTTGCCTCTAATACATTATTTGCAGGTTTCGAAATATCACAGCCGTAAATTTCTGCCAGTTTCTTTAACATTTCCAGCGCACGGATCTGCTCGGATAACTCTTCTCTCTCACGGATCACATCTGAGTACATGATGGTACGTGTGTTGTTCAGCTGCTCTTTTTTGTCCTCGATCAGACGGTCTACACCATAAAGAGCCGGTCTTCTATAGTCACCAATAATACGTCCTCGTCCGTATGCATCCGGAAGTCCAGTGATGATATGTGCGCTTCTGCACGCTCTCATCTCCGGTGTGTAAGCGTCAAATACACCGGCATTGTGAGTTTTTCTGTGTGTTGTAAAGTACTCTACCACTTCAGGATCGACTTTGTATCCATTGTCCTCGCACGCCTTGATCGCCATACGGATACCGCCGTAAGGCTGGAGAGCACGTTTGAAAGGCTTGTCCGTCTGAAAACCGACAATCTTCTCTTTCTCTTTATCTAAATAACCCGGACCATGGGAAGTGATCGTGGAAATGATCTTTGTGTCCATATCCAGCACTCCGCCGGCTTCTCTCTCCTGTCTGGAAAGTTCTAATACCTGATCCCAGAGATCGGTGGTATCCTGTGTTGGTCCCTCTAAGAAGGAATCATCCCCATCATATGGATGATAATTCTTCTGAATAAAATCTCTTACATTTACTTCTGTTTCCCAGGCTCCGCCCTGGAAGCTTCTCCATTCTGTCTGCATTTTTCTCTCCTTCTGCCACCGTGTGGCCTTGCATGGTTCATCACACTTTTTTATGATGCTCATTCTGATTTTTGATCGATGCATGGTTAGTTTTTTCTAACCATAGTTAGGCTATCCTAACTTTCATCTTTTGTCAAGAGTCACGTGCGCTTTTTCCGGTAAGTATTCGAAAAAATACAATGAGTGGTTCCTTTCTCATGCTGATGGGATTTTTTGGAAAATTTACCCTAAAAATAAAAAGAACCGCACGTCTGGACTCTTCGCCCAGACGGTCGGCATTCTTTTGTTATACTTCACGTGGTAAACCCCACTATTTCCGTCAGTCATATAACAATTGCATTGTACTATGAGTGGCAAATATTTTCAATAGGTAATTTTTCACAAACAATCCACATATGCCAGCAATTCCTCCGGTCTGCACTTTAGCACCCGTGATAGCTTCAGCAATGTCATTCCCTGTGGCAAGTAATCATAAAAATTCTTGTTTTGTTTCCCATGTTTATGTTATAATATTCCAAAGCATATTTTACAAAATCTTTATGGCGTTATGCCATCTATATTCTGGAAACGTCAGATTATCCCCAATGATCTGCGTTGTTCGTTCGTATCTATGCTTTTAATTACCCATTAACGAATTTAAAAGCAGGAGACGAAAGAAATCAGATATAGAATATATTTATTCTCCTGCCAAGACAGTATTATTTAAGAGCTGTCTCACCAATCAGGAGGAAGCCTATGGCAAAACACAAACGAAACCATAACAAAGTATCCAGAAACTCAGCAGTCAATATGCCAGCTACAAACAGAAACTACAAAGACACTATTTTTCGCATGTTGTTTTCTGACCGGAAAAATCTGCTCTCTCTTTACAATGCCGTCAATCAGAGAAAATACCTGCACCAAATTTTATCGAGTTTTACAATGGTTCGACGGCAATTGCTGACTGTACAGAGCTTCGGCTTTCCTCAGCATTTGAACATCTGTCAGGTGAACCAAAGCTCGAATTAATTGTTACTGTTTTGAATGTCAATGAAGGACACAATGCAGAGTTGATGCAGCATTGCAGTATGTTAAAAGAATATGCACAGTATGTTGCCAGAGTGCGCCACTATGCGTCAGACATGCCTTTAAATCAGGCTGTAAAACGTGCTGTGGACGAATGCATCCGGGAAGGGATTCTGGCGGAATTTCTTGCCCGAAACCGAAATGAGGTTATCAGTATGAGTATTTTTGAGTATGATAAAGAATTGGAAGAAAAGAAGTTACGGAAAGCTGAATATGAATACGGTTTTGCAGAGGGTGAAAAACATGCGGCAATTGAAATCGCCAAACGTATGTTGAAAACTAACAACTTTTCCCTGGAAGAAATTGCTGCTTTCTCTGGTGTATCTTTGGATGATGTAAAAATTCTCAAAGCCAATCAATAGTATAGCCTACAGGGGGCACGCAGATTCATGCCGCCCCTCTCTCTTCCCTCTGGGCTGTCCGGGAGATGATACTTCTGTCAGCACTTCCTGTTTTTCCCGAAAATGACATCATAATTTACATTTTTATAAAAGATATCTTCCAGATCACCGCTAAGTGCTTCCCGGTTACCTAACATCCACATCACCTTTGCGATGACAGATTCCAGAGTCATATCATAAGATTCCAGAAAACGGCAATATTTTTTCATATCGTGTCCCACTTCATAGACCGTCATATCGCTGCCCTCGTGTGCGACCTGTGTAGACATTACCACAAGACGGTTCGGGAACTCCTGACAAAGCTTATAAAAATCATCGGCGATCGATTGCGGAATACCACCCACCCCAAAGCTTTCTACAATAATGCAGTCGTAATTCTCAAAGACACTGCGCAGAATTCTCGGCTTGATTCCCGGGATCATCTTGATCAGATACACATTTTCATCCAGTTCCTCATAAAACTGTACTTCCTCTTCATACGGAACCGGTGGAATGTAACGCATGATATTGCCATCCTGGATCATGGCAAGACATGGAAAATCAATGCTAGAAAATGCATTGTAGCTTTTTGAACGGACTTTTTTTGCTCGCGTTCCGGCAATGACTTTTCCATCAAAAACGATCTGAACCCCCTGCGAGTTTTCATCGGATGCATATAAAAAACTGTCAAGCAGATTTGATTTTGCATCGGTGATCTCAAGGTCGATCGGTTTCTGTGCGCCGGTGATCACGATCGGTTTTTTTGAATTCTGTATCATATAGGAAAGTGCCGCCGCAGTGTATGCCATTGTGTCCGTACCATGGGCGATGACGAAGCCATCGTATTTTTCATAATTTTCACGGATGGTATGCACCATCATTTTCCAATGTTTCGGTTCCATGTTCGAGCTGTCCAGATTTATAAGCTGGACAGCATGAAAATCACAGATATCTTTCACCTGCGGGATATACTGCATCAGTTCTTCCGGTGAGATCTGTGGTTTTAATCCGTTGTCTGATTTTTTGGATGCAATTGTACCGCCTGTTGCGATGAGTAAGATGTTTTTCCTGGGTGACATGTTAATCATTCTCTCCACTCTTTCATCATATTTTTAATCATCAGCTTTTAACAATTTCTGGATATCGGCAAGCAGCATATCCACATTTTCCTCTTTCGTTGCCCAGCAGGTACAGAAACGGACTGCACTGTGTGTCTCATCCATACGCTCCTGATAAGCAAAACTATATTTCTTTTTCAGTTCCGCAAGCACAGCATCCGGCAGGATTGGGAACTGCTGGTTGGTCGGCGAATTAATATAGAATTTCACTCCCATTTTTATTAATTCGTCCTTTAACTTTTCTGCTAATCGTGCTGCATGTGCGGAAATATCAAAATACCGGTTTTCCTCAAACAAGGTCAGGAACTGGATTCCAAGCAGTCTGCCTTTCGCCAGCATACCGCCACGCTGTTTGATATTGTAACGGAAATCCTTTTTCAGTTCCTCATTGCGGATCACAACTGCCTCTCCAAAAAGTGCTCCCACTTTTGTTCCGCCGATATAGAATACGTCTGTGTTGGCTGTGATATCAGAAAGTGTCAGATCATTTTCCTTGCACATCAGTCCATAGCCAAGTCTCGCCCCATCCATGAAAAGATAGAGCCCACGCTTTTTGCACACCTGATAAATTGCTTCCAGTTCCGCCTTTTTATAAATCGTTCCGATCTCTGTCGGATTGGAAATGTATACCATTTTCGGCTGTACCATATGTTCAAAACTCTCGTCTGCAAAATGTGCATCTGTGTACGCTGCGATCTGCTCAGCCGTCAGCTTTCCATCCGGTGTTTCAATACACAGGCATTTATGGCCGCATGCCTCCAGAGCGCCTGTCTCATGAATATTAATATGTCCTGTTTTTGCCGTGATCACTCCCTGATAATGCTTTAAAGCAGCCGAGATTACAGTGACATTCGTCTGTGTGCCGCCCACAAGAAAATGCACATCCACACGCGCATCCCCACATGCCTTCCGGATCAGTTCCCGCGCCTGTTCACAATACTCATCTTCTCCATAGCCTGCTGTCTGCTCCATGTTTGTCTCTGCAAGTTTCTGTAAAATTGCCGGATGACATCCTTCTGTGTAGTCACTGTTAAATCGAATCATTGTTTGTCCCTCGCTTTGTCTTTCTTTTTAGCGGTTCGACACAGTGACAAGTTCTTCTAATTTTTTGTAAGCTGCCCCTGTGTCGATCGTCTCTGCCGCTAATTTTACACCTTCTGCGATGGATTCCGCAACCCCTCCCACATAAAGAGTTGCTCCGGCATTCAATAAAACGATGTCACGTTTTGCTCCCTTTTCCTCTTGTATGATAATTAGGAAGTTAATTATCACACGTTCCCTTTCTTTTAATATCGT
>ENA-OPXC01002652-OPXC01002652.1-human-gut-metagenome-genome-assembly--contig:-NODE-2652-length-10267-cov-1.675382_pt1 | contig 10267 bp, 8 predicted proteins | sample MGYA00241512_ERZ502016 | MGnify/ENA primary metagenome ERZ502016 (study PRJEB25962, sample SAMEA2043043) | human gut metagenome | biome: human gut; feature: human-associated habitat; material: faeces...
GCAGGCATCAAAGCCCGGGCTTTTGCCCCCGACATCATAATACATGTTGGGAAAATTATGGTATGAACGGTATAGACGAAAGGATAAAAAGTATGGCACAAATATATGATCTGTTAATTATCGGAAGCGGTCCTGCCGGAATGGCAGCAGCCATTTATGCACAGCGTGCGGGATTAAAAGCTGCTGTTTTGGAAAAGACCGGTATCAGCGGTGGACAGGTCCTGACGACCTATGAAGTCGATAATTACCCGGGACTTCCGGAAATCAGCGGTTTTGACTTGAGCGAAAAATTTAAGGAACATGCCCTACGTCTGGGTGCGGAGATCCGGACTGCAGAGGTTAAAAATATAATAGATCAGGGCGCGACAAAGGTGCTTAATACAGACCAGGGATGTCTGGAAGCAAGGACAGTTCTGATCGCTACAGGAGCACATCATGCGAAGCTGCATATTCCCGGGGAAGAAGAACTGGCAGGCATGGGGGTTTCCTATTGCGCGACCTGCGACGGTGCCTTTTTCAGAAACCGTACGGCTGTTGTTGTCGGTGGCGGTGATGTGGCCGTGGAAGATGCGATCTTTCTGGCGCGCTTCTGTAAAAAGGTTTATCTGGTGCACAGAAGAGACAGCCTGCGTGCAGCAAAGCTCTTGCAGGAACATATGCTTTCTCTTTCCAATGTGGAAGTGATCTGGAATGCGGAGGTAAAGAAAATTGCAGGAGAGGAACAGGTAGAGCAGGTAACTCTCTTCTATAATAAAGAAAACAGAGAAGAAGTACTTCCGACAGACGGTGTTTTCATTGCGGTTGGTACGATCCCGGATACCGCCTTTGTAAAAGGACTGGCAGGACAGGATGAAAAAGGGTATCTGATCGCAGGTGAAGACTGCAGAACATCCGTAAAAGGTATCTACGCGGCAGGCGATGTCAGGACAAAAGCACTGCGTCAGATCCTGACAGCGGCAGCAGACGGCGCCAATGCGGTGACAAGTGTGCAGGAGGATCTGTTAACACTTTAAAACTGCGTAAATACGCCAACTTAATCGTTAAAGGAAATTTTAACCATTTTCTCCAATCGGGTTGACAAGAGAGCTGTATGGTGTTATATTTTATTACAGATTTAACAAATTTGTAACAAATGTAAGAAATAATCAACAATTTTGGAGGAAGTATGTTAAACAAAAACAGAAAAATGTTTGCATTCGCACTTGCGGCTGCAATGACAATAAATACAGTAATTCCGGTATCTGCTTCATCTCTCTCAAGCACATTACCATCTGCCGGAGCTGCAACTACATTAAATGGCAGCAACATTACGGTTGCATCCAACGGAGATCTGAAGATGACAGCAGGTGCGGTTGTAGCAGATAATCTGGAGAAGGCAACACTGCCACAGGAAGCAGAAGTCGGCGGAGAAACGGTTCTGGATGTCGCAGCGGAAGTTGCGGAAGAAGAGGCAGACATTACCATTTCCGGTGAAGATGCAGTTGCGGAAAGTGCAGAAGCACAATATGCAAATCTTGTTATTGCAAAATGTAACGATTATGTCAATGTCAGACAGGAGCCGAGCGAGGAAGCAGAGATCGTCGGCAAGCTGTATAATAAATCAGTTGGTGATTTCGTATCGGAAGCAGACGGTGGATGGTATCAGATCACATCAGGCAGTGTAACAGGTTATGTTAAAGCAGAGTACTGTGTGACAGGAGAAGCTGCCATTGCACTGGCAAAGGAAGTCGGTAACAGAATCGCAACTGTTACAACAACCACTTTATTTGTAAGAGAAGAGCCAACCGTTGATTCGGCTGTACTTGGTATGGTTGGTCTGGAGGATGATCTTTCCGTATTACAGGAAGATGAACTGGACGGATGGGTAAAGGTTCCGATCGAAGAAGGTGAAGGATATGTATCCACAGAGTTTGTGGAGCTTCATACAGAGTTTGTAAAAGCAGAGTCCAAGGCAGAAGAAGAAGCCAGACTTGCAAAGGAAGAGGCAGAAAGAAAAGCAGCCAATGCAGCGGCCAGCAAGAAGAGCGGTAAGTCCTCTTCAGGAAGCGGATCTTCCGCATCTGTATCAGGCGGCGGTGCAGGCGCGAGCGTAGCAAGCTATGCACTCCAGTTTGTCGGTAACCCATATGTATATGGTGGTTCCAGTCTGACAAACGGAACAGACTGCTCCGGCTTTACCATGAGCGTATATGCAAACTTCGGTATCAGCCTTCCACATTCTTCCGGCGCACAGAGAGGCTGCGGTTATGATGTAGGTGGTCTTGCAAATGCACAGCCCGGCGATCTTGTATGCTACAGTGGTCACGTTGGTCTTTACATCGGCGGCGGACAGATCGTACATGCTTCTACAGCAGCAACCGGTATCAAGGTTTCCAATGCAGATTACAGAAGCGTACTTGCAGTCAGAAGAATTTTCTAATCTGAATAAAATAAGAGAAATGATAAGGAGCAGTTACCAGATGGTAGTTGCTCCTTTTAGGTTCCTTTCTCTACTCCGGGAACATCAGCCTGAAAAAGGCTTCTTTAAATGGTTTGCTGTATCCGCGCGCAATCGGAACACGCTGCCCGGATTTCATGAAGATTTCGGACGCGTTGAAATGGTCTACGTTAGGAAAGTAGACAAGATAACTGCGGTGACATTTGAAAAAGCCATCTTCTTCCAGAAACTGATCTTCCACAACATGAAATGGAGTGATGGTCGTGATGACCTGTCCTGTCCGCAGATAAAAAAGCACTTTTTTATTCTGGGCTTCGGCAAATTCGATGTCATGAAAATACACCCGCTGGTAGCCTTGCGCTGTTTTCAGAACCATATTTTTCTGATGGATGGTGCATGTATGGCTGCATTCATCCAGTGTTTCCTTTAGCTTTTCGTAGGAAACAGGCTTCAAAAGATAGCCCTGTGCCTTAGTTTCATAGGATTCCAGGGCAAATTCAGGAGAGGATGTCAAATAGATGATCTGTACGACATTGTCATGCTGCCTGAGCTCCCTGCCAATATCAATTCCGTTTTGCAGTGGCATAAGAACATCAAGAAATACGATATCCATATGTGTACCTGTGATCTTAGAAAGCAGCGCGTCCCCATTGTCAAAGGGAAACAGCTCTGCTGTGATACCACTTTCCGCAGCCCATTGTCTGATCAAATTTGCTGTACTCTGTAAAAAATCCTGATTGTCATCACATAATGCTATTCGCAATTTAGACTCCTCCCTGCATCTGTTCTGTTCGTTCGTATTGTACTGTATCTGTACTTCTTTTTCAATATTAAAACTGCATTTCGTGCCAAAAACGCTACATTACACGCGGCAAAGATGTCTAAACTGTTTTACGATTTATAATAAAAGTAACGAGAAATCGTAATAAAAGCAGGGAGGTAATTGCATGAAAACAATAAGAAAGAAATCTGCAGGATGGAAGGGTGCTGCATGGCTGCTTTGTCTGAGCATGCTTATGACAGCTGTAGAACCGCTTGCAGTACAGGCGGAAGAAACGATCGATGTATCAAGTGTGATCGCTTCTGAGACTACGGAGCAGACAGCTTCGGAAGAAGCCGGGCAGGCTGCTTTGGAAGAAACAGAGCAGACGGTTTCAGGGGATGTTGGGGAAGATGTTTTATCTGAGATAGAAAGCGATACAGAAGAGGGGACAACAGCAGGAACAGGTGGAACATCCGAATTGGTGTCTTCCGAGATTCCGGGACAGACGATTCCGGAGTGGACAGCGAAATTGGAAAATAATGTATTGACATTTTCATTAGTCGATGCCTATGCTGGTGTAGCTTCTTCTGTTATGAAACAGCAATGGTTTGCCCAATCATATTTGGATATGAAACGTGTCAATGAGTCTAAATTTTCTGGAACAAAATGTAGTGTATCTATTGATTTTTCTCAGAAACCGGACATGGAAGATGGTTTGCATGTTGCTTTCGCACAGGTATATGCGACCAGATATGCTGACAGTCTTCAGTGGCAGGCTGTTGTATATATTGAGAAAAAGGGATCGGATCTTTCTTTCTACGCTCCATATGCGAAGGAAAATACGGATCTTCTGAATGAATTAAATAAAAAAACAGAGGAACAGATTAAAAACTATACCAATCCGGCAACTATTGCATCTGTACAGGCAGACAGTTATGAAGAGGTTGTACAGACGGCAAAGGATCTTGTGAAGAACCTCAGTACAGCTGAGCAGAAAATTCAGGCAATTCATGATTGGGTTTGTAATAATCTTGCATATGATTATGAACTGCTGAATAATGGCGGAAACGTAGGAGATGAGCTTGATTATGCTTTTAAGAACAAGAGGGCTATTTGCGGAGGGTTTGCGACACTGGGAAATATTATGTTTCGTGCTGCAGGCATTCCAAGTTTATATGTTTCCGGTCTGGGATCTTCTGTAGGTGTATTTGATGAAACACATACAGGGCAGGGACATGCATGGAACGTTGTGTATTATAATGGTACATGGCATTACATGGATCTGACATGGGATTGCAATAATCAATATTGGGGAGAAGGAAGCTCCAAAAACAAATCCGGGCAGAAATGTAGTTATGGCAACTATGGAATACCGGCATATCGGATGGGGCTTGGTCATAAGCCAAGTGAAAGAGGTGCTGTATCTTACAGCAATACCGTAAAAGGAATCATTGTAGAAGACACTAAAGAAAAATATGCCTGCGGAGATGACATTTCCAAGGATTATAAGTTATATTTACAGACTACATACAAGTTTAATACTGGCGGAGATTTCTTCGGAAACGGAGGCTATTATACAGATAAGTTCGAACTTGGAAAAGGTCTGGGAGAACTCAGCGGTTATGATATGAATACACCCGGAAAGCAGACAGTTACTGTAGCCTACAAGGGCTTTACCACAACCTTTGATATTGAGGTAGTAGGTGTAAAAGGAATCAGAGTTGAGCCTGCAGAGAATGCAGTTTATGTCAAGGGTGATCATTTTATTCCGGAATATACCTTATATGCACAGATGACAGATGGAACAGAATCGCAGATCGACGTATCTAAATCGGAATGTACTGGTTTTGATATAACCAAGGCCGGTAAACAGACTGTGAAAGTAACCTACCAGGGACATGAAACAACATTTGATATCAACGTACTGGATGTTGCAAAGCTTGCGGTAGAACCAAAGGCAGATAAATATTATCTGGTCGGAGATACATTTACACCGGATTTCAAATTATATCTGGTGATGGCAGATGATACAAAAACAGCCGTTGAGGATATTTCTGAAGTAGAATGCACCGGCTATGACATGAGCAGGGCAGGCACACAGACAGTGACAGTAAGCTATAAGGGCTTACAGGCAAGCTATGATATCAAAGTGGTAAGCATTACCGGGCTGAAGGTAGTGCCAAAAGTGACAGAGTACAAATATGGCAAGGCGTTAGATAAGAGTGGTAATGCAGTATATTATGTCCTTTCGGATGGAACGGAAGTGGCTTTGCCCACAAAAGATCTTGCATCTGTAAAATACAGAGGATACAGCAGATACAAGACAGGTACACAGACAGTAACTGTTACGTATAAAGGATATAAGACAACTTATACAGTAACTGTAACAAAATCGGGCTCCGGTACAACAGGAACAGGTGGGACCACATCAGGCGGAACCACAACAGGAAAACAGGATGATACAAAGAAGCCGGGCAGCGGAACTACCACGAGAGATCCAGCAAAAGATCCGGTAAAAACCCCTGCAGCAGGCACTGTTTTAACAGCTTCCACAGGATCATACAAGGTAACAAAGGCAGCTGCGGCAGCCGGAGAAGTTGCTTACTATGGACCGAAAAACAAAAAGGTTACCAAAATCACCATTCCACAGACAGTGACGATCGATGGTATTACTTATAAAGTAACTTCTATTGCAGATAAGGCCTGCCAGAATTGCAAGAAATTGAAAACCGTAACGATCGGAAGCAATATTGCAAAGATCGGCAAATCAGCATTCAGTGGCTGTAAAGCGATCAGGACAGTGACGATCAAGACGACAAAGCTGAAAGCAAAATCAATCGGTGCAAAGGCATTTAAGGGCATTACCAAAAAGGCAACCTTTAAAGTACCAAAGAAGCAGAAGAAAGCGTATAAAAAGATCATCTGCAAGAAGGGTGCTCATAAGAAGGCAAAATTTAAATAAGGTACATAATACATAATAAGGTAAGGGCTCCGGGAAAAATTCCCGGAGCCCTTTTAAAGCATTTGCTGTTTGACATGTGTCAAACAGCTTCCATATTCAGTTGTCGTTATACTACTTTTCAGATTTGCGCTGTTTCAGCCGCTCTTTCTGCTGTGCGATCATTGTTTCCAGCTCTGAGATCTCATCTGCTGTGATCGGCTCATTTAATAAGCCCGCTACCAGATGTGGTACGGAAAGCCCTTCAAAGGAATGGAAATCGCGAATTACCTGGCTGACACCGAAATCCTGCTCGGTGATCAGCGGTCTGTAGCTTCGTGTCAGTACGGTTCCGCTGTATACGATGTCTGCGACCTCGATATACTTGTATTTTAACAGGTTCCGCAGTACTGCCTGTACCGTATTGATCGTCAGATCCGGTTTGAGCGTGGCAATTTCAGATGCGATAAGCGGATGATCCGTGTGCCATAATAATTGCAGGATCTCCAGTTCTCGGTTTGTAATTTTCTGAAAAGGTTGTTTCTTTGGCATGTTTTTTATTCCTCCTAACATGGAAGCCAGTCAGTAAGCCATTTCTTGTTGGTTGTATCATATAATCTTCTGTACAGCTTTCCATTGATCGTCTTATAGTACCATTTTGTAATGGGTTTTCTGGCAGTTATGGAAGATGCGGCTTCATCGGCTGTAGCTTCCGTTGCTGTAGCAGGTGCTGCAAAACTTGTGACACTGAGAGATGGCAGAGCCACTGCCAGTGTACTGCAGATGAGTAATGCATAAATTGTTTTTTTCATGGTAAATCCTCCTTTTCATAAATGGGTATGTCCGGTAAAGTTGCCGGATCCTCAAAAGTTCCTATATATGTATTGTCTATATAGAGCTCATACAGGGAATCCCCTGCTTGGATGGCATAGCTGCCTTTTGTTGGGATAGAAAAAGCATTTGGCTCATCAGCAGGTAAATCCAAAGAAGTTGGTTCTATAACCACAGCATACGATAAAAAGGTAACAAGAAGCATCATGGCAACAAAGCCATATTGCCCGCGTTTCCTGCGGGATGTCTGTGGGGCATCGATACTTTCCATGACATTGCGATACCGCTGCGTCAATTCTGAATTTGTATAGCCGTCAAAGGAAAGCCCGGAAGAGGAAAGCAGGGGATTATGGATGCTCTGTTTTGCCACCTTGACCAGACATTCCAGATATTCCATCTTTTCCATATCGTCCAACAGCTCGGTTGCCAGCAGATCTGCGGATTCCTCAATGTATATGCCTATTTTTCTGCGGAACAGGTAAAACAGCGGATTCCACCAGAAAACAACACGGAGAAGCTCGATCAGCCCAATATAAATCGTATCACCGTGCAGATAGTGGGCTGTTTCATGGGATAAAACATAATACCATTCCTGCTGTGACAGGGTGAGCGTTGGAACAACGATCACCGGATGAAGTAGTCCGGTCACAAAAGGAGAACTGAGCGCCCTGCTTTCTCTGATACGGAATTTGGAGCGTGCAAAATGCCTTTCTTTCAGAATACGGTCAAATTGTGAAAGAACAACCGGATCCTGCGCAGCGGGAAAACGGCGGATGATCATATGCAGTCTGCAATAATGATAGAGCAGGTGTACAGCCGACACAATTATACCAATTATCCAGATGCCTATTATGATATGTGCAATGGTAAAGTGAAATCTGCCAAGCATAAAAGACAAGTTGAAAAAGTCGTTTATTGTGGGATATCCTATGGTCACACCTATCGTATGGGTGAAGGAAAATTCATGCGGATACAGGAACCGTACAAGGAGAAGCCCGGTACAGAGTAAAAGTATCCAGATGGAGGCTTTCTTATAGCATTTCATGAAAAGCCACATCAAAAATCCCATCATACAACAGCAAATTGAAACAGTTATCAGCAAGCGAACATAACCGCCCATGTTTCACCCCTCTCTTTTCCTGTTACAGGAAAATTATAATACGAATGCGCAGAATAATCAATCTAAAATTATTCTGAAAATAAAAAACACAAAAGCTGCAATAACAATGTAAATATAATATTGGTACATATACAGACAAAAGATTGTCTGTATTTTTATAATACAACAGGCACCGGGTTTGGCGCCGGTGCCTGTACATATCTTTACTATTCTGTTTTGCTTTCCTGTAACAATGCCCGCTGTTTTCGGATCACTTCCTCCAGCTCATCAATTTCGGAGGAAGAAACGGGTTCATTCAAAAGGCTGGCTACCAGATGGGTATAACCCTTAATATTCATCAGGTCATTGATCACCTGATCAATACCAAAATCCTGCTCGGTAATAAGAGGTCGGTAGCTGCGTGTCAGAACAGTTCCGCTGTATACGATCTTTGCCACCTCGATATATTTGTGCTTCAGCAGATTGCGCAGAACGGATTGAACGGTGTTGACGGTCAGATCCGGTTTCATGGCTGCAATTTCAGAGGCAATAAGTGGATGATCTGCATTCCATAAAAGCTGCATGATCTCCAGTTCCCGGTTGGTAATTTTCTGAAAGGGTTGTTTTTTAGGCATATTATCTGATCTCCTTTTCGTAAATGGGTATTTCCGGCAGATTGGCCGGATCTTCAAAAGTTCCTATCAATACATCATCCATATATAGCTCATAAAGAGAGTCATTGATCTTGATCGCATAGCTGTTGTCTGTCTGTATGGTAAAGGACGTCGGCTCATCGGCAGGTGTCTTTGTAGAACTTGGTTCCACTATGATACCATAAGAGAGGAAAGTTGCAAGAAGCATGGCGGCTATAAAACCATATTTTGTGATACGATTGCCGAATGTGGCTTCCTGGCGAATACATTTTGTAATACAGGCAAAGCGCTTTTTCAATTCCGAATCCCCGTAGCCGTCAAAGGTAAGGACTGCTGAACGGAGCACAGGGTTATGCCGGCTTTGACGGGCAACCTTTAACAGACATTCCAGATAGTCCAGCTTTTCTGCAGCATTCAGATCTTCTATGGCAAGCAGATCGGCGGACTGCTCGATACAGACAGATATTTTCCGGCGGAATAAATAAAAAAGCGGATTCCACCAAAAAACTACGAGGAGTATCTCGATAAGCAGCTTGTACAAGGTGTCGCCATGTCTGTAATGTGCAGTCTCGTGGGACAATATATAGTACCATTCTTTCTCTGACAGGGACAGTCCCGGAACGACGATGACCGGATGAAAATAACCGGTCACAAAAGGGGACTCCATTTCGGTATCTTCTTTTAAGGAAAAGGTGCATCTTGAAAAGTGTTTTTCTTTCAATATCTGATCAAGCTGCGAGCGGATATTGTCATCGGAGCAGACCGGAAGCCGGGAGACCGATTTTTGCAGAACTATATAATGGCGCAGGAAACGGAAACCGTTCCAAAGGCTTCCGGCGATCCATATACCAAGCAGAAGTGCTGCCACAGGAAATTTAATCCGGCCGATAGAGAGAGTTTGGTTAAAAAATTCATTCAGTGTGGGATATCCCTTTGTGATATAAACGGAGTGCGTAAACGGAAACTCGTAAGGATACAGAAAACGGACAAGGAGCAGACTGCTGCAAAGCAGAAGAACCTTAATGGATGCTTTCTTATTATATAGTAGAAAGAGCCACATCAAAAGACCGGTGATGCAGCAGCATACGGTGATCGTGATCAGTAATCTGAGAGTGTCCGCCAGTATCATGAGTAAGTCCCCTTTTCTGTTCTGTATCATGATGTCGGGGCAAAAACACCGATTTCGGTGCCTGCGGATTGTTCCGTGCCATGCACTCCCACAATCCCGACATCATATCATAACATATTTATCATTATAGTAAGGAAGAGGTAGAAAAACAATAAAAACAAAAATATAACAAGAAACGAATTGACAAACGACAAACGGATTAGTACAATGAAATTGCGATTTAATTACAATAAAATTGCAGGATTATGTCGAATACATAATATTGTGGGGAGTAGTAAGGATAATCAGGGAAAGTATATATGGATGCGGATTATGAAAGGGAAAATAATCCGGGCGGGACAAGACAATGCATCTTCAATGGAAGGTGCGTTGTTTTTTGTTATGGCGACGAGGAAAATGCACGCATTTATGCGGTGC
>ENA-OPXC01002661-OPXC01002661.1-human-gut-metagenome-genome-assembly--contig:-NODE-2661-length-10241-cov-1.742981_pt1 | contig 10241 bp, 8 predicted proteins | sample MGYA00241512_ERZ502016 | MGnify/ENA primary metagenome ERZ502016 (study PRJEB25962, sample SAMEA2043043) | human gut metagenome | biome: human gut; feature: human-associated habitat; material: faeces...
TTCTCATTCTGCTCTCATCATCAACAACTAAAACTTTTATTTTATCCATATCATCTATCTCCTGTTTTTATTAATTTTCACTTTAAGACTTCTGCCTTTTACTAAAAATAAATATAAAACAAATATATGTTTAAAATGTGAAGATTTTTAATTTTGTTTTGACTGTGTCTGATTTTCTCTTGCCTTTAGTGATGCTTCCTGTGATTCAAGCTGTTCCTGCCATGTAGCATACTTATCCTGTAATTTTCTCTCATAATCTATTACAGTCGGTGTTGATGAAGTCTTTAAAATAACAGCCATCGCAGCTATAACAACAACAAGGACAATATTGACAATCATTAACTTTATATATTTATCCTTATATCTGTTCTTATCTCTTTTTAACTGTCTTATCTCATCTTTTACCTTTAAAGGTATCTTCTTCTCATCAAGCATTTCGCTCAATTCATTATTAATCGGAATTGGTCTTATTTTATCATTCGGAATATCTTTATTAATATATAAAAACTGCTGAAGTTCCTTTAAATAATCAATTCCGACAGGCGTATTAAACAGCTGTTTGTCAAGTATCTGGTTGTATAACATATATACCTGTTTTGGGTCTTTTCCATCTGTCTTTGATGACAGATACTTTATTGCATTAAGTTCATCTTTGGCATCCTGTGCTTCTTCCTTAGTTGCAAACTTATATCCAGCAACTGTAAATGTCTGTTTTTCATCTGCCATATCTTACACATCCTCTTCAAGAATATACGGAGTTATCTGATAAACATAATAATTAAGCCAATTCGTATAAAGATTATTCGCATGGCTTCTCCATGAAAGAACCGGCCTGCGGTTACAGTCATCATCAGGATAATAATTAACCGGGAGTTTAATATCTAATCCTTTTTCAATATCACGCTTATACTCACCATCAAGTGTTACACGGTCATATTCCGGATGTCCCATAACAAATATCTGTTTTCCTTCTTTTTCCATAACAATATAAATTCCGGCTTCTTTGGAATCCGCAAGTACTTTAAGATTTGGATTAGAAAGTATATCTTCACGGCAGGCTTCTGTATATCTCGAATGAGGTGCCATGAAAAAATCATCAAAACCGCGTACAAGCGGTTCACGTTTATTCATTACATGATGTCTGTAAACACCTGAAAGTTTCTTATCCAGAAGCACTTTCTTAACTCCATAATGATAATACAATCCTGCCTGTGCACCCCAGCATATATGAAGCGTTGATGTTACATGAGTCTTTGACCACTCCATAATTCTTGTAAGCTCATCCCAGTAATCTACCTGCTCAAAATCCATCTTCTCAACCGGTGCACCTGTTATAATCATTCCATCAAATTTCTTTCTCATTATCTCCGGAAATGTAACATAAAACTTTTTTAAATGTGAAACTGACGTATTCTTAGAAACATGGCTCTCCATCTGTAGAAATGTCACATCTATCTGAAGAGGTGTATTAGAAAGTCCTCTTAAGAGCTGAAGCTCTGTATCCTGTTTTATAGGCATGAGATTAAGAATCACTATTCTAAGCTCTCTGAAATCCTGTGAAAGAGCCCTGTTCTCATCCATGACAAATATATTTTCATCCTCAAGTTCCGCCTTTGCCGGCAAATCACTCTGTATCCTGATTGGCATAACCTCCGCCTTTCCCAAATCAATTTATATAATCTGTAAACATAATTTTTCTAAATTTAATAACACCTGTATATTACATCAAATCTTTTCTGCCTGCAATATCGAGGAATTCTTCTTCACTTATAATCGGTATTCCAAGCTTTGATGCATTTTTATTCTTTGATGATGTAGATGTTACATCATTATTAATGAGATAACTTGTATTACCTGTAACAGACCCTGTGACCTTTCCACCCATTGATTCTATCAGGTCTTTTAATTCATTTCTGTTATTAAAATGACTTAGTGAACCCGTTATAACAAAAACTTTACCTTCAAGAGCATCTGCATTTTCAGAATTATTATCTTCTTCTTTTTCAATATCCAGCTCTTTTAATAACTTTTCAAATAATGCTCTGTTATTCTCATTTTCAAAATAGGAAACAAATGCATCAGCAAGTACAGCTCCTACACCTTTTACAGCTTCAAGTGCCGGACGGTCTGCTGCCGTAAGCTGTTCTTTATCTGAACCAATTGCTTTTACAATCATCTTGGCATTTGAAAGTCCTATTCCCGGAATTCCGAGACTGTATATAACCTTTGCCATAATTGTCTTTCTTGACTGTTCAACAGCATTAAGAATATTTTCACAGGACTTTTCACCAAATCCTTCCATGCCTGATATTATGTCCTTATATCTGTCAAGATGATATAAATCCGTAAAATCTTTTATAAGACCATTCTGGATAAATTTCTCAAGTGTAGCCTCTGAAAGTCCGTCAATATTCATTGCATCCCTTGAAACAAAATGTGCAAATCTCTTTACATGCTTTGCCTGACATTCTTCATTCATACAATACAGTGATTTGACATCATTAATCTGCTTTATTTGTGTCTTTCCTTTACAGACAGGACACTCCAAAGGAATCTCAACATTGCCGCTTCTTGTAAAATTATCTGCTATCTGCGGAATAATCATATTAGCTTTAAAGACACTTATCTCATCACCTATTCCAAGCTGTAAGCCTTCCATAATACTTATATTATGAACACTTGCCCTTGAAACTTTTGTGCCCTCAAGCTCAACCGTATCAAATAACGCTATAGGATTTATCAGTCCTGTCCTTGACGCACTCCATTCAATCTTTCTAAGATGTGTTACGGCTGTCTCATCAGTCCACTTAAATGCCATTGAATTACGTGGAAACTTAGCCGTTCTTCCAAGTGAATCGCCATATGCGATATCATCATACAATATTACAAGTCCGTCTGATGGAAAATCATTATCTTTTATCTTATCTTCAAACCACATAATTGTGTCTTTGAGATTTTCTGATGTCACTTCTTTGTATTCAACTACAGAAAATCCCAGTTCTTTAAGCCATTCAAACTGTACTTTCCTTGAATTCTTAAAATCCTGTCCATCTGCATAAACAAGCGAAAATGCAAAAAATCTTACATTTCTTTCTTCAGTAATCTTATTATTAAGCTGGCGTACTGAACCGCTGCAAAGATTTCTTGGATTCTTATATTTTGCATCTATCTCAGGAATCTTTTCATTGATTTTTTCAAAGTCAGAATAAGTTATAATTGCCTCTCCTCTTATAACAAGTCTGCCTTTAAAAGGAATTGACAACGGAACATTTTTAAATACTTTTGCATTCTGTGTAATAATTTCCCCAACTTCGCCATTTCCTCTTGTTACAGCTTTTAAAAGTTCGCCATTTTCATATGTCAGGACTATAGTAAGCCCGTCAAGTTTCCATGATAACAGACCTCTCTGGCTTCCAAGCCAGTCCACCAGCTCGTCGGAATTTTTTGTCTTATCAAGGCTTAACATAGGACTGTCATGTCTTTCCTTTGGAAGCTCACTGAGCGTTTCATATCCAACATTAACAGTAGGGCTGTCCGAAAGAACAATCTTAGTTTTTTCTTCAAGTTTTACAAGTTCGTCATAAAGCTTATCATATTCAAAGTTGCTCATTATCTCAACGCCTTCTGAATAATAACTTTTTCCTGCCTTGTTTAATATGCTTACAAGCTCTTTAATTCTTTCCAAATCCGTCATTTCCGTTACCACTTTCTGTCCTTATTTCTTATTGATAAGATTCATTAATTTTTCATATTCGCTGCCTTCAATTTTTCTTGTTGCACCGGCTGGCAAATCATTCAGTTCTATATTCATTATTCTTATTCTTTTCAATTTTACGACTTTATATCCAAGATTGGAACACATGCGTCTTATCTGTCTGTTTAATCCCTGTTTTAAAATTATTCTGAATGTTTTTTCCCCTGTCTTAATAACACGGCACGGTCTTGTCGTTTTATCAAGTTCTTTTAAATACATCGGTTCTGACATTCTGCGTTCAAAATCATCTGAAAGATTTTTATCTACCTCAACTATATATTCTTTCTCATGCTCATTTTTCCCCGTGAGAATATTATTCATCAGTTCACCATCATTAGTCATTAAAAGCAGGCCTTCTGAATCTTTGTCAAGTCTTCCGACAGGGTAAATTCTTTTGTCACATCCAAGAAAATCAACTATATTATTAGCCCCCTGTTTATCAGTTGTGGTGCATACTATTCCTCTTGGTTTATTCACTGCTATAAGTATATTTTCTTCTTCCGGAACAACTGCCTTACCATCAACATATACCTTCTGTCCCGGCATAACACGGCTTCCCATATCTGCCATATTTCCATCTATAAAAACACGGCCCTCACCGACAAGCCTGTCCGCTTCTCTTCTCGAACAATATCCTGCCGAACCGAGGAACTTATTAATTCTTACTCCATCATCCATATGCTTTCATTCCTGTTATTAATAAATAATATAATTTTAACAAAATCATTTCGTCATTTCAACCATCTTGCTTTTTTTGTTTTTATAATGTAAAATAATACAGCATGTGCATGTAGCTCAGTGGATAGAGCGTTCGCCTCCGGAGCGAAAGGCCGTGGGTTCGACCCCCATCATGCACATACTGTCTTTATTTAATATCTGTTTCTACTATTTTTATCACATTGTAATAAGTCCATTCTTTCTGTTATATTCATACACATTATCAGACAGAATCTCATCCTGCGAAACTCCCTGTTCATTCACTTCCCTTACCATATCTGCAAGTTCAGATTTATCAAATGCATTCTTTTTAGGAACAATAATGACCTCATGAACAGATGACGGAAGTATGTATAAATCAGAATGTACATCATTCGCAAATTTTTTAAGAAGATTATCATATAATATACATGCGGCACCATTTACCCTTGAAGAATTGGTGAGTACATATAAAATGTCTTCGCCTGTGTATTCACACACTTTCTCGTCATTATCAGCCGGAGCTGTTCCTGCAATCTCACTTAATATTTTACTCATAGGCACAATGCTGCCGGCAAGCAGAACAGGTGTATTCTTCAATGCATCATTATAAATTTCATCCTCTGTCACATTCCAGATTCTTAAATGTTCATTATGAATAAGTGCCGTTGCACTCACACCTTTCCTTTGCTCTATCAGGCAGTAAAAAACTACAGCAAGGTCAAGCACTCTTTTGTATGGCACATCTTCCAGAAGTTTTTTATTCTTCTGATAATTGACAAGCTTATATACGATTGTTTTTCTGACATTTTCATAATTTTCAAAATAATCAGCATTAATATTAATTGAATTCTTATTCTGATTATAAATACGTATAATCTCACTTACAACAGCTTTTAAAGAAACCCCTTCCCTGTATCTGTCATAAAAAGAATTAATATATATTGTAGGTGCGATATTCTTATCTTTTTCCATTATTGTAATGCCGTCAAGCTCCGTTCCGTTATTTTTCATGACATGATTAAGCGTGACGCTGACATTACTGTCATACCTTGATTCTACCTCCTTTCGTACATTTTCCAGAAACTCCCTGTACTCCATAATAAGTTACTCTCCTTTAATATAATATTTAAATAAACCGTTTACACACGGATATTTACATAAACACCAGTGGAATCTTACCCGAAAAATCTGTAACCTTATGGAATAAAAATGAAAAGTCCTGTATAAGGCAATAGAAGCAGGTATAATGACTGCACCGACTTGTATATATGCCTCTTATGCATATATACAAATAAGAACACGAAAACTCGTGCAAGAAATAAATAGTATTAATAATTTATATTCACTATATATTAATTTTATTTAATTGTCAATATATTTTTGATATTTTTTGATGTAATTTTGACATAATTTTTCAAATAGTGTATATTGAGCTAAATAATTGTTATTCTTTAAATATAACTGAAAGAGGTAATTTTATGCTTACATATTCTTTTGAAAATACAGGTTCTGACAGCATGTATGAATATCTGTACAAATGTATACGTGACGATATTTTAAAGCACAATCTGACCAATGGATATAAACTTCCATCCAAGCGCAATTTTGCCAAAAATCTCGGAATAAGCACAATCACAGTTGAAAATGCTTATGAACAGCTTATCGCTGAAGGATATATTTATTCTATTCCCAAAAAGGGCTACTATGTATCTGATATCAGCCAGATACTTATCCCGGCATATGAAAATGAATTTAAAGAACGTAACGCAGATATTTCCGTAAAATCTCCTGTTTATAAAAATCTGCATATCAAACCAAATCCTTCAGACAACTGTTTTGCAGACCTTGCTTCAAACAGGATAAATGCCGATAATTTTCCTTTTTACACATGGTCAAAACTTATGAAAGAAATTATGGCTGACAGACGTGATGCACTCTTACAGCCATCACCATCAGAGGGAATATATGAGCTTCGAGCTGCCATATGCAGCCATTTAAAAGAATTTAGAGGCATGAATGTACATCCTGAACAGATTATAATAGGTGCCGGAACTGAATATCTTTATACTCTCATTATACAGCTTCTCGGACGCGATAAAACATTTGCGGTTGAAGACCCAGGATACGAAAAAATACGCAAAATTTATAATAGCAACAATGTAAAATGTGTAAGCATTCCCATTGATGAAGAAGGTGTTAATATAGATGCATTAAAGGCCGGAAATGCGGATATTCTCCATCTTTCGCCATCACATCACTACCCTACCGGAATTGTCACTCCAATAGGACGCCGCTATGAAATTCTTGGATGGGCATTAAACTGCGAATCACGATACATAATTGAAGATGATTATGACAGTGAATTCAGGCTTTTAGGAAAACCTATACCTTCGCTTGAAAGTATTGATGTATCCGGAAAAGTAATTTATATGAATACATTTACAAAAACGCTCTCTCCTACAATAAGAATAAGCTACATGGTGCTTCCAGTGCAGCTCATGCAGCTTTTTAAAGAAAAACTTAATTTTTATGCCTGTACCGTATCAAATTTTGAACAGTATACACTTGCTGCTTTTATTAATAAAGGGTATTTTGAAAAACATATAAACCGCACGAGAATTCTTTACCGCCGCCAGCGTGATATGTTTATTGATGCTATAAATAAAAGTCCTCTTTCCTCAATTATAACTATTCATGAGGAAAATGCCGGACTTCATTTTCTGCTTCACGCAAACACCACTCTTAGCGATGAAAAGCTTATTGAACGTGCTATGCAAAGAGGGCTTAAAATATCATGTCTGTCAGAATATTATGCAGACAAAAGCCTTGCAATCGACCATACGCTGGTAATTAACTATTCAGCCCTCTCCGATGATAAAATTAATGAATCAATAGATAAATTATATCAATGCCTAACTGATTAAATTATATACATGATAACACATCAAGCATAATTTTTTCTCATTCAATATGCTCTTACTCCTGTAAGCAGTTTATCAAGCATATCTGCCAGCGGTTCCATTGCATTTTTTACCTCTTCAAATGTATTGGTCTGTGCTCCTGCCTCAATGAGCATTGATTTTGCACGCTCATGGAGGCAGTATCTGTATGCATTAATATAATTTCTGCGAAGAAATCCAGGATAATATGCCTCCCCGATAAGATGCATCTGAAGACTCATTGCCAGGTTGTCATCCCTGTATGGATTATACAGATAATTTATATTCCCCTTAACATTGCTATAGCTTATTCCGTTAAAAAACATTATTTTAGCCATCTGCCTGCCGTCAACTTCCGTCACAAGATGTGTTGTATCTGCCACTCCATCCCTGTGGAGGTCAATAACAACTTCTATTGAAGGATTGCTTTCAAGAATTGATTCTATCCCCTGTTCGGCATAAGTATATGCCTTGCTCCTGTCAAGTTTACCATCAACATAATCATAAACACTCCTGTCATGTATAACATTGTACCCTTTACCGGTCAGAAGTTCTGTGAGGTAATCACCAACACCAAGTATTGATGTTGAATCATCATCTGTTGAATCCGCAAATTTTTCCTGTGAATGTGTATGAAAAATAAGAATCTGCGGACTTGACGAATCATGTGTGATTTTCATATCTTTATCAAGAAACTCTGAAGGTCTGAATATTTCTTTTGTAAGACTCGTAATGCTTGTAACAGTATAAAACTGCTGACAGAAATTATAATCATTAAGATCCTGCCTGTCATAGACATTACCTGTAACTGTATCAGCAGCTATTATATTTGTGCTTTTTTCACTTTCTGTTTCACCACCTGTGGCTTTATCTGATTCCACAGAAACATCATTTTCCTGATTCTGGTTATTATCTTCTTTATTATCATCCTGACCTGTTATATTTACAACCTGTGCTATTGTATCAACATAACCGTCATATGATACACACGCTTCACCCTGCCCTGCATATATTCTGTAATATTCACCTGTCGGATAAATATCATTTAAAATTGAATTCTTTAATGTATATTCCGACTGTGATTCTACCGAATCATAAAATGTATATGACGGCACATACTCTCCTGCAAGGAAATTTCCCGCACCACTTATTACTCCGGCAAGAACATTTCCAATTGCATTTTTACCTCCACAAAAAATAAAATAAAACACAATTGTCAATATCAGCATTATTATCAAAAAAACAGCACGTCTATATTTTTTCACCGACATTTCCCGCCTCCGCTATGCACCGCCTGATTTATTCCCGGCTACACTATCTATATGAACATCTGTAAAACTTTATGCATAAACAAGTTCATTTATTGATTCAGCTATAATTTCTGCTGTAATCCGTATATTTTCATCAATATCTTTCGGTGTAACATACATATCCGAAAGGTGTTTGGGAATATTTTCATAATCTTTCGTTACATCACCTATTATCGTTGCTGCATCTATTACTGTCGGCACTCCCACTGCAATCACAGGGACTCCTATATTATCCGATGTTATCCCTGTTCTGTGATTTCCAACGCCTGACCCCGGATTAATTCCCCTGTTTGAAATCTGGATTGTCTTATTAAGTCTCTGTGTGTTTCTTGCAGCCAATGCATCTATAACAATAATCACTCCTGGATCAATCTCATCTGCTATCCCTTTTATTATGCTCGAAGTCTCTATTCCTGTCTGTGCCATAACTCCCGGAGATAATGCTGACAGCCTGACTGAAATTTCATCTTTTTCACCATGTATATGACTGTTTATTATTAATTTATCAACAACATCGGGTCCCAGTGAGTCCGCTGTTACGTTCCTGTTTCCAAGCCCAACAACAAGCAGTTTGTTATTTTTTGATATACATGGACGTATTAACGCATCTATCTGTCCGGAAATAATCTCTATTACTCTCTCATTATAAAAATCATCATTTTCACCGAGACCCTCTGCTTCTATAGTTATATATATGCCCGCTTTTCTATTAAACAGTTTTTCACCTTCCTCATTTATTATCTCTAGTGTCGTCACTTTTACCAAAGACACTTTATCAATATGCTCTCTTACAATTACACCACTGTAACGGCTGTCACTTTTGTCAACAGCCTCATTAAGCTCAACTGCAAGGTCCGTTCTTATATTTATATTTCCCATAAACAGTCACTCCTTTTGAATATTATTCTTTTATATCTATATTCTTGTCAGATTAACTGCTTTTTATTGTAATTTATAAAATTTATTATATTTTTTATTGACATAATCACATCGATATTATAGAATACAGAGGTATGTTTACATTAGATCGTCCGTGTCCGGCTTTAATGCAAAACAAATCACAATTAATTTAACTAATAATAAATATTTTTGGAGGTGTACGGATTTGGCTAACATTAAATCTGCGAAAAAGAGAGTCCTTACAAGTCAGGTTAGAGCTGATAGAAATAAGGCTGTTAAATCAAGAGTAAAAACTTATATCAAGAAGGTTGACGCTGCTGTTGCTGCTAACGACAAGGAAGCTGCTCAGGCTGCTCTTCCAGTTGCTATCGCTGAGATTTCTAAGGCTGCTTCAAAGGGAATTTTCCACAAGAACACAGCTGCAAGAAAGGTATCTCGCATAACAAAGGCTGTAAACTCTTTATAATTTATAAAAAAGCACTGAATGTTCGTCACCCACTCACATTCAGTGCTTTTATTTTGTCCTGTCCACAATTGAACCATTCATTGGACCATTATGTCTTATGGAACTGCATGTCAAAGTTTTTACCTGCTCATCATATTCTTGAACCATCTTCCTGTATCTGATAAATCATCATC
>ENA-OPXC01002662-OPXC01002662.1-human-gut-metagenome-genome-assembly--contig:-NODE-2662-length-10241-cov-1.708031_pt1 | contig 10241 bp, 9 predicted proteins | sample MGYA00241512_ERZ502016 | MGnify/ENA primary metagenome ERZ502016 (study PRJEB25962, sample SAMEA2043043) | human gut metagenome | biome: human gut; feature: human-associated habitat; material: faeces...
GTCGATATAGTTTCCGTCAACAATTTCCTCATAAGTCCGAATTGTCGAATAGATTTTGGCATACTGAATTTTCAAATCAACACTCTCGTTCTCATCGGCGCAATTCTCAATCTGCTCCTGCAAACGCTCGGAAGCCTTGTAAAGCTCGCTTCGGCTGTTGATGTTGAACTCCGATAGCGTTCCCAAGCAGCTTGTCAGCCGTTCAATCGTGCAGTCATTTGTGAAACTATACGGGTATTGATTGTCCTGCTTTGTGGGCGTAATGCGAAAATTCCGCACAAGTGATATATTTGTGTTAATTGCATAATAGAAAGGCTGTTGCAGTTCGCTTGCATATCGTTCTTGCATACGTTTGAACTCGTTGGGGATTTCGTTGCGTTCCTTTATTCTCTTTTTAAGAGCAGCCTCGGTGTAGTCCCCGCCCAAAGAACGCAGTCGCAAAAATCTTTGCGCATACGGCGGCTTAACTGCGGTGTACTTGTTCCGCTTGATTGCGTAGCCTTGCTTTTCCAGCAAGGATAACAATTCATCAAAGCTGTTCGCCGAGTAAACCAGCCTGTCAATATAGAATTTCAGCCTATCACGCACCGTCTGATTGTTCATAGGCTTAAAAGCGGCGGCAGCTTTCAGCACGGATTTCTCGTAATAATCGGGAACATAAATCGTGGTGTCTTCTTCAACAAACGGGCAGTTAATGTTTGTGAGCTGTTCGATTATATACTGCCGTTTTTCATCGTTGTAAATCTCCACGGGTAGGAACTGCGCCAGACTCCTGTTGCGATACTTCACCATTTCGCCGTTCGTTTCCGTAACCATTGTCCGCAGTCGGTCGTTCTGATTTATGATTTCGCCGACATCTTCATTAGATAAATTTTCGGGCGGTTGTGCTCTCAGCGCATTCACACGGGCGTTGGCAGCACCCAAAATATCTGCGTATCGCCTGTACTCCTCAACGGTTTTGTGGTCGTGGAATACACCGACAACTTTTCGTGCGATGTGGTGGTTATTCAGGACATCGGTCAGGGCATTTCGCTCGGAGTTTCCCCACAAAATGATTTCGGTTTCTCTCTTGCCGTTCGCCGAAAATCCCATTTGCTGAATTGCACGTTTCATCGAAACACGAGTTGACAGACCTTGCTTTTGTCCGTAGCACACGGGGACAAAATTAATGTGTAGATGTGGAGTTGTCTCGTCAAGGTGCATTACCGCATTGAAAACTTTCAAGTTCGGATTGCGATTTTCAAATTCACGCATATATTCGTCGAGCAGTTGTTTCGCCATTTCCCAATTCTCCGAAGCAACGCCGCAGTTCTCCGAATTACCGAACATCACGATAATTTCTTGAAAGAGTTTCTCTTTTTTTCCGAGCCTGATGTGTTCGTAGTAGTCGGGAATTTTCCTGTCCGAGCGGGTTTGCCGAGAATTGTATTCGGCTAATGCCTCATCAAAAAGTTCGTGATAGAGTTCACGCAAATCACGGCGAACGTAAGTTATGTTGTCGGGAGTTCGGTTTTTATCCACGTTGTCCGAGAAGAAATTTCGGTTGTTGTGTTCAACGCACCCGTTGTCCACTCGGAAAGAAACCGATAAATGCTTGGGTGTTTCGCTCATAATAAATTCTCCTTTCTGCAACTTTCATTAGTGTGGTGTTCCTGCAATCATCACCATAATTATGGGTTTGTTTATGTCCAATCATCTTCATTAAATTCACCTTTTCAAGTGTTTGCAAAACGGGTAAAACGCATTACCTATTTTGTCAATCTTCGATTTACAAAATAGTCTGCGTTAGGGGAAATATTCCCCTAAAACCCCTTATCATTGCCGCAATCATCATCTTTGTTTGCAGGGTATTGAAAACACTCCTGCAAAGAGTTTGAGCAGAATGCTCACGAACCGAAACGGTTTTGTTGATTGATAATCAGCCGTATAGTCGCTGTGTCAACTACGCCAATTTCTCGCTCCTGTCAAGTGGATAGTCGCTCTACCGAGTACGCACTTTTCAGTTTTTGTCGGGAGCATAGTCGTTTCAACGAGTTTGCACTATTTCGGTGTTGGCGTGGTGCGTAGTCGTTATGCGGAGCATTGCCGTGCGCCGCCTTTAGTCGTTCGCTGTTTCTGCCTGATGTTCGAGTTTTACCTGCTCAATCGCAGAATAGAATTTTGCCTTTTGGCTGTCGGGCATTTCCTTGCGAAGCCATCTGTTCAAAGTAGGCTCTGATACTCCGAGTTTATCCGCAATCTCCCACAGAAACACGCCGCTGTCCTTTGCGGCTTTACGAACATCTACGTTCTTCTTAATCATTCTTTCACCTCCCCATTATTTGAAATATCCACTTGACAAATCATCATTATTGTGGTATTATGATAATAAAGATTGATTTCGTGGTTGTGATACTGATTATAGCATTTCAAAATCACATTGTCAAGGCATTTGTGGGATATTTCTCGCAATTCCACAAATATAGTCTTTTTATATTCAAAAGAGGAGGAAATTTTGCGTTATGGAGAGCAAAAACACCTGTGTTGAGGTATTCGGAAAACGGCTGAAAGAATTACGAAAGGCGAACGGCTACACGATTGAGCAGTTCGCCGAGGCAGTCGGGATTTCCAAAAGCACGGTAGGTTACTATGAGAATAATAACCGTATGCCTGATATTGAAATTCTCTCAAGGATTGCCGACGTGTTGAATGTATCGGCGGACTACCTTATCGGCAAGACGAACACGACCGCAACGAAAGGCAAAACGAAAACAGTCTGCGACTTCACGGGTTTGTCCGATACGGCTGTTGAGTATTTAGCCGAGCTTGTGAAAAACAAACGGTTTGACAGAATTGCAGTTATCAACCATCTGTTCTCCGAACTCAAGCAGGACTACGCCTTTTACTGCCACGAGGAGAACGACGATGGCGAACTTGCGGAGAGTATTCTCGGAGCGTTGTTCTTATACTTCGACAAGGTGCAACTTACCAAAGACGAGTGGACGGAGATTATCCACACGGGCGATGAGAAGAAGGATGAGATACTCATTGCGGCGTATATGCAGTTTTTGCTTAATCAGGTTACCGAGAATACTAAGTCGAATGCGAAATATTATGATGAGCGCAATAAGCAGTACGAGTGATTGCAGAGTTGAAAAAGAAAATGCCCTCTCGGTGTTTGGGTGAACATTGGGAGGGCAAAATTCAGTTTCAGAGAGTATTTCTTGCAGTGCATACTAAACAGCTAAGGTAGTAGCACCGAGAGATATTATCGCTAGGACAATCTAATAATCAATAAATAGTGTAAAGCAATCACAACGATTTTGCTTGACATTTGACTCGTTGTGTGATAATATGGTATCAAAAAAACGCAAATTGAATGGAGTGATTATATGATTTCCGCCGCTTTGGCTGTTCTGGAAAGCGAGGAACAGCGCAACGAATTATCCGAGATTTATGAACAAAATGTATCAAACTTTTATAACATTGCCTTTCAGCACCTTCACAACAAGCAGGACGCCGAGGACACAATACAGGAAGCATTTCTGGCTATCGCAAAAAATCCCGGACCATTCTTTGATGTTGCCGTGAATAAACGAATATCATACATAAATGTTATAATTAGAAATACCGCATACAAAATGCGGGACAAAAAACATAAGGTTTCCGAGAATGAAATTGTTCTTGATGATACAATCATTGATGAGCAAATATCGGTTGAAGATATGATGTTAAGCAACTATTCTTGTGACAAATTGTTGGAATTTATCGGAACTCTTCCCGAAGCAACAAAAGCTGCTGTTTACCTGAAAATGCACCTTGGCTTGAAGAACGTAGAATTCAGATATTGCCAAAACACTTGGAATATCACAAGACGCTGCAAAGAAAAGAGTGGCAAGGGGAATGAAACAAATCAGAGAGTATATGGAGGGTTTGAATGATGAATAAGTGTTATTCTATCGGCGATTTAATGTCTATGTACTATGAGAGAGAATTTGCTGCTGTTGAACAAATGCCCATTCCCAAGTTGTCTTCAAAGCATAACAGAAAAATGAAAAAAGCGTTCCGCATTTTTGCCGAAAACAGAATGTCAATAAATAATCAACCAATGAAAACCGTGACCGGCAGACAGATAAGTTTAAGAAAACGTATTATTTTGGCGGTAATTATTGTTGTTCTTCTGGCTTTTGTTACAGGTAGCGTTATTGTTTTCGTTTCAAGCGGATTTAGAGGTACGGTTTACAACGATAATACACGGATTTTTGCCTTCGATGTCGGAGGCAGTCCGTCTGTAATTGAAGAACAATATATGCTTTCAGTTGTGCCGGAAGGATTTGAATTGTGTGAGTATGAGGCAAATGATATCTATGTGTATTCTTTGTACAAAAACTCCGAAAATCAAACACTGGCTTTCCAGCAAACTGTAAAAAGCAAATTTCATCCACATATCAACACGGAAGGATATGATTTACAAGAAACGAAAGTTAATAGCTGCAATGCTATTTATATAGAATATATTAACGCATATGGAGTTAGTTCAACGGTAATTTGGGATAATGAGGATTACATACTTGAACTATTTGGCGATTTTGATAATAATGAACTGCGAGATTTGGCTATTTCTAACGAAATTAACGGCTTTTGAAAATTTGTTCAAAAAAGGTGTCCCTTTTTCACTCCCAAAAGGAATTAAGTATATAGAAGGATAAAAACTTCTAATGCTTATAGAAAGGAGGGAATACCAATGAAGATAAGGAAAATACTTGCCGCATTTGTATCGGTGGTAACGATATGTTCGGTTATAAGCGTTCCGACTTTTGCTGCTCAAGAAACTCAGATTGTAACAGATTTGGTTTCTCCTGCTTATGAGTACGCAATGAGCACGAAGAGCTATTTAACAATTACATCATCAACCGCTGAATGCAAAAGTGTGTGCGATGGAATGGCTGGCGTTACTCAAATCACAGTTGAGCATACGCTTGAAAAGCACTGGGGTCTATGGATATGGAACGAGGTTGACGGTGCAAGCTGGACAAAGACCGTTGATACCAGAGCCATATCTTTGGTCAACACCAAATCCGGACTTGACAGTGGTACATACCGGCTGAAATCCGTTTTCACGCTGACAAACTCAAGCGGCAAGAGCGAAACTATCACTATTTACAGCGAAGAAGAAACAATTTGAACATTCTTATCGTGGCAAAAACGACATGATAAGACAACAACTTTTTCTTGCTTCCGGTTTTTGCCTGTATAAAGGTAACTCTCAAATCAACCATTTTAATACCGAAAGGAGCGTTTTCCATGACTAAAAACTACATCTCGCCAAAACTAATAATATTATGCATGGTGTTTTGCCTATCTTCCGTATATTTGATTTTGACAAATGGTCTTCTCCCCCTGAACGGCAAAATCGATGCACAGGATTTGATTTCATGCATAATTGTACCGATTATTCAGGTCGTGTCGTTCAGGCTGCTTATCACCAGGCATGACAAAATCACGGAGAAATTCGGTGCGGTATTAACAGCTGCTTTGTGCATTATGGTAGGGTTGAAGTTTGCTTATATGTCGTTAGCCTTTTCCTCCTCAAGCTGGTTTGGAATTACCGACGTAGCCTCCGCCATTTTAATCTGTGCAGCTGTACATTTGGCGTATGCTGCGGTGTTATTTGCTGTTTCCATTCCGTTTTATCATTTATTTCAAAGGTTAACTTCAAAAAAATAAGCGGCACATACCGGCTGAAATCCGTTTTCACGCTGACAAACTCAAGCGGAAAATCGGAAACCATTACTGTTTATAGTGATGAGGAGATGGTAGGGTAATATACTGCTATCACATTATTTTATGGAGGTTATTTATTATGGCTTGTATGTCTAAAAACTCTTGGGCAAAAGTTTCTTGTTTAATTCTCGCCTTTGTGTCACTCCTACTGTTGCGTCTAGAGCTGAAACTGATACATCAATTGAAAGCATTGAACAATTAGTCAGTAATTATGCCAACTCTTGGACAGATGTAATGTATGACGGGAACGTTTTTCCTCAAAATTATATTAAAGTGGTAAACTCTTCAAACGAAATAGTTGCTTACGAAGTAAGTTTTTGTGACCGGTTTACGCTTGAACCTATGGGTTATGTTGTGTTGTCAACTGACCTTTCGTTAGAAAACCCCGTAATAGAGTATACACTTGATGGCAATGACATCTATTCACAACAATCTGTAAACAATCCTTCCGAATTATCAATAAATCATTTCGAAGATATGTATTCCTCGTATGACAATATTTTGATTAGTGATAATATGATTACCTATTCAACCGCTGAGGCGGGAAGTAATGCTGTATATAGTATTCCCTGCTATCCTTCAGCTAATAGTGGTCCTACAATAACAGGTGGATTAACCAGTGGTACGGTTGGAACAGTAAAAAAGACTTATTGCATTGAGGGCTCAAGCGAACTATCATTTTATAGAGGTATTGACTTTGAAAACTCAGGTGTTAATTGTGCACCTACAGCCTTGACAAACCTAGTCTTTTATTATGATTCATTACCCGAAATAAATGGTTTAATATATAACAATCCGCTGTGGACATACTCTCGAATTTGCTCGTTAGCCGGTTTTGATGGAACTCGTGGACTGTATAACGATGAAATGATTGATGCCCTTGAAGAATATGTGAATGAAAGGAATTTCAATATTTCTATTGATGACTATTGGAAAGATTGGTGGAGTGATTTTACGCGCGATATCAATAATGACCAACCTGTACTTGTCAGTATTCAAGGTAATAACAGCTCACAGGAATGGGTAGCTCATGCAGTTGTTGCTTTGGGATATGTTGAAACAGATGGTGATAAATACCTTAGGGTTGCAGACGGCTTAACTACTTCACAACGTTATTTGAATTACGATTATTATGGTGTTCATGAGGGGTTTCGCGTAAGAATAAGCTAATAGTTCAAACGTTGCATTCTCACAAGAAAGGAAAAGCGTATGAAAAGAACAAAGATAAAAATCTTGATAACACTTGTGGTTGGTGTGGTTGTTCTGTTCTTGATATTTTTCATGGTTTTCAACAAACCGGAGTCTGTACCTAATGGGAGTGCAAGTATTTGGACATATACTCCGTATATTGAATTGGACGGGAATAAGTATTTGTTTGAAGACCCGTTGGGAAAAAGTAACCTATTTTTCGAGGTGCAGGATAATTGGGAAGAATTAGAGGATTGCTCTGTGCAATACGTCAATTTTTCCTGTGAAGATAATCTTGCAGAAGATGCCATTTACTGCGATATTTCACAAGTATGTACTTATGATTTGTATCTTAAGGTCAGCGAAGAATGGTTGATGTCGCAATGCAATATAAATGGACATTCACAGGGATTTATTCGTCTGCATATTTACTCCCCTCTCCCATAAAACATACAGGAGGAATTGTCCGAATGAAGCGAATAGCAGGCATATTGCTGTTAATGGCTGTAACGCAGGTTCCCCTTACATTGTTTTGGTAAAACAGTTTACTGGAGCTTACTACTCCGTACTAAAGCATACAGCTATCCTAAAAGCGGAAGCAGTGTTGTTTATACATTTCCGCAGCCAACTTCCAGCACCAGGTACACCATCAATTCAATAGTCTTTTGCTGTAACTGCTATTGGGCAAAGTATAATAACTAGCCTTAGTAGATGGTTATGTAAAGTGTCGTGACATAAGCCTGGGCTATAACCTCTATGCTGACCCGCATAATACATACCCCGCCGGAGCTTTTCGGCAGCAGTTTTATTGATTGCTTTTGACAGAGGAGGCTTAACATTATTTATGAATAATATCAGAAGTATACTTTTAGTGATATCAATGTTATTTCTTGCCGGCTGTGCAGCATCATGGAACAGCATAGGCAATACCGCAAACTCCCCGGCTTCATCTGAACAGGAATATCAAGAAGAAACTGCCCAGGAATGCGCCGCGACAACTGAAGAACATAGCAAAACTCAACAGACCGGCGATAATGTTTTTGTTAAAACAAAGAGCAGTGATAAGTACAGTGTTTCCTTGTCATTTACTGTGTTTGACAATTCCGGTGACACAATGATAATTTCACCTGCCGAGCTTGAAATTATTCTTAAAAGCACCGGAGATATCATTACTCCCGATTCGGATTTGTTACTTGGCGTCGCACAGCCAAATGACGAATTGGTTATAGACGGCTCGCCGCAACTTGATATTCTGGAGTTTTCTGATTGGAATATTGCAGCAGTCAGAGTGCCGAGTCAAAACAATGGTGAAAAATTGCACGAAACATCATTTTATTATTTCAATGACAGCATTGTTCAGCTCCTTGGCAATAACCTGTTCAAACCCATGCTACCTGCCGGCAGCATTATTGAAGCAGATACTGAAAATAACTGCTTTTCATTTGTGGACTCTGAAGGTAATAGTGAGCGATACACCGTTGTATACGATGAATATTACGAAGCATATTATCTGCGTTTAGCGGATTATTCGGCAGAAACCTTCAAAGAGGAGTACAGCACACACAATGGTGAGCTTAACTTTTCGTATACTGTATATAAATACAGCGAAAACAAGCAAAAAATATCCGCACATAACTTTGTTGAATACACTGACTCTCAGGGGAAAAAACATTCCTGCGAAGTGCTGAGTCCTGTCTATCAGCCTGCCATGAGCTTTGACGGTCTTGCCGAAATTGAAGCACCAATAGAATTTGAAGTGTTAGATTTTGCAGAATGGGGTATTGCAGCAGTCAGAGTACCGAAGACAAACTCTCTTTCCGGGCTTAAATCTCACGTTGTATCTCTTTTTTATTTTGATAATACGACACTTCAGATGTTAGGAGATGGATATTTTTATCCCGAAATTCCTGCTGACAGCAGAATAGGAGTTGATACTGACAATAATTGTTTCTCAATCACAGATATAGAAGGTAATACAAAAAAGTACACAACTCTCTGCGACCCTGATGATGAGCGACATTTTATACTCCATTGCATAGACGGATAATTTAGAAGACCTTTTGCAAATGAGTTAGGTTGGTCAATTATCAATAAATGTTGTTGAGAGATTACTATAAATAATATATACACTATTAATGCTATCCGTGAAGACTAGGTACAGATGTAAAAACCTAATATTCTAACACATTAGTCTCCAATAACGATATCTGGATTATCATCGATTTTGACAACGGTAGGCGTGTATTACATAATTTCCATGTCATAGGGAAAGGTAACTGAATATAGCAATCCCGCCGTTTATGCATCTGCGGCGGGGGTACTGTTTGTCGAAATATCGGTTGTCCCTATGTTCCGTTGAGTAAGTTCAACAGACATCGAGCAGAGGAACGGTCGAATAATCAGACAGGGCAACACTTTCGGTGAAGTCGGCGTGTACAATTACGTTACCGAAAACACATTCGACGCATATCTCATGAACATAATCGTGACAAAGCAGCGTTTCATTTCCCAGCTTATGAGTGGCAGCGCTACTGCAAGAAGCTGCGAAGACGTTGACGAGGCTGTTCTGAACTACTCTGAAATGCAGGCCCTTGCTACCGGTGATGAGCGTATCAAGGAGAAAATCGAGCTTGACAGCGATGTCGCCCGTCTGCGCCTGCTTGAAAGTGAACACTACAATGCGCAGTACCGCCTTGACGATACGATAAGTCACTGCGAAAACATGATACGCAATTATTCCGTGAACATTGAATCTGCCAAGCGCGACATTGAATTTTCAGCGGCGCACCAGCCGAGCGAAGATGATTTCAGAGTTGAAATCGGCGGCAAGGTATTTACTGAGCGCAAGCCTGCGGGTGAAGCATTACAGAAAGCCGCAATAAAGTTCATGGCTGAAGCAAGTCAGACCTCGCACAAGCCTATCGGAACGTTCTGCGGGTTTGAACTGGCAATCGAGAAGTTTCACAATGGATTTAACGTCAGCGCAGGGATTTCTCTCTGCAAGGAACTGACTTATAACACTGATATGGATATTTCGGGCGATATTGGAAATGTCACTCGTCTTGAAAACCTGTTCAGTAAAGGGTTAGAACGAAAGCTAGACAGTATGACGGATAAGCTCGCCCGTATGCAGACTGACCTTACCGAAGCCGTAGCTGCTAAAGGCAAGCCGTTTGAACACGCTGCCGAGCTTGCTGAAAAGTCCGCAAGGCTGGAGCAACTCAACCGTGAACTGGAGGTCGGCAAGGCAGAGGACGTCATTATGAACGATGACGATGAGCAGGAACACG
>ENA-OPXC01002663-OPXC01002663.1-human-gut-metagenome-genome-assembly--contig:-NODE-2663-length-10237-cov-2.178059_pt1 | contig 10237 bp, 8 predicted proteins | sample MGYA00241512_ERZ502016 | MGnify/ENA primary metagenome ERZ502016 (study PRJEB25962, sample SAMEA2043043) | human gut metagenome | biome: human gut; feature: human-associated habitat; material: faeces...
TTCATTTTCATTGTCACTTTTACCGTTACTCCTTTTTCTCGGTATCTTCTTTCTTATTGGCGCTGAGCTTTTCCATGCGTTCCCGCCGCTCCTGCGCCTTTGCCTCGCGCTTTACTGCATTCCTGGCTTTCCCCTTCTTTATGAGCTTCACTATGAGCACAACTATCGCGGCCAGCACCGCGATCACCAGTATCGCGGGTATTGCGCATACTATGGCTACCAGCGCGTTCTCGAGGAATACGCCTACCGCCACGAAGCTCTCCGAAAGCCCCGCGGACATACGCTCGCCCATGCCTTCCTTTGCGGCAGGGCCTTTGGTGAGGCGGTTCTCGTTGATAGTCACATAGACCGTGGTATAGTCCACCAGGTCGTCATAGCGGCGGAGCTGCGTCGTGTACTGCTCTATCTCGAGCGTCGTCTCGGATATGGCCTTTTCAAGCTCTACCAGATCCTCCATATTGCCGGTGGTCTTCATTATTTCCTTGAGCCTGTCAAGCTGATCCCGAAGCACGCCCAGGCGGGTCTCGGTATCAAAGTAGTTGAGGGTTATATCCTCGGTATCGCAGTTGCTGTAGGTTATCTCTCCGGTACCCTGGGTAAAGTCCACGAATTCCTTGACCTTGGCGGTAGGAATGCGGAACGCCAGGTTGGCGGTACGGCCATAGTCGGAGTACGTCTCGGGCTTTGTGCCGCTCACGCTGGAGGACTGCACATAGCCGCCGAGCTGCGCCGCCTTGTCCTGAAGCTGCTTGAAGTGGTTATCGAACTCGTCGGTCCGCATCTCAAAGGTATAGGTGGTGATTATCTTGTGATTGCCGTAGTTTGGGTCGGCCTCGCCTGCATCAAAGCCACCGGCGGCGCTTTCAGACGCTTCCGTGGTCATCGCGGTTTCGGGTTCGTAGGCCGGCTCCTCGGCGGCAGCCGTATCATAAGCGTAGTTATAGCTTTCCTCCGTCGTTGCCTTCATAGAGGACTGCGAGGCAGCGCAGCCGGAAAGCAGCATGAGTACAAGCACTGCACATACTGTTATCCTTAACCTTTTCATCATGATAAATACCTCCGTTGTAAGCTTATGTGGGGATTGATGCCGGTTCCGATTCTCTTATGCCTATAAGACGTACAGGCAGGCGAAATGGTTGCGCTTTTTTGAACATTTTTCTAAAATAATTATATCAGGCGCTGCCGCCGCACTCAAGCGCTCCTTCGCTCCCGCACACCTATTATGACGCCGCACATTATGAGCAGCGCGCCTATTACGCTCATGAGCGTTATGGGCTCATGCAGGAACAGTGCACCCGTTATAAGCGTTACAAACGGGTTTACATAAATATAGGTGTTCACCTTCACTATGCCGAGCCTGCGGGTCGCCATGTTCCATGTGGTGTAGCTTATCCCGCTGCCGAGTATACCGAGGAACGCTATGCTGAACAGCTTTTGCGGGTCCGCAAGCTCATAAAGCGGCATATTCAGCTCCCCCGTAAAGCATGCAAGCGGCAGCGTGGTCAGTATTGCGAAAAAGGTCATTCGGCGCATAAGAAAAAAGCTCGAAAACCTGTGTACATAGCGCGTCATCATCACGGAGTACAGCGCCCAGAATATCGCGGCGGCTATGGACAGCATATCACCCAGCGGATTGAATTTCAGCACCACTGTCCCGTTGAACACCACCAGCGCCACGCCCACAAGGGCGATGAGCGAGCCGTACACCGTATTCCTCCTGAGCCTGTTCCCTTTTGTAAAGAAATGCGCCAGCACGGCAGTCCATATGGGCGCCGAGGCTACGAGTATGCTCACATTCGATGCGAGGGTATACCTGAGGGCATTGTTTTCGCACAGGAAATACGCCGTATCCGCAAAAAGCGACATGAAAAACATACCGAGGTTATCCACGGCCATAGTTTTTTCCGTCTTTGGATACATACACCACAGCACGGCATATGCCACTAAAAAGCGCATCAGCATTATCTGCACAGGCGTAAATACGCTGAGCAGCGTTTTACTGAATATAAAGGTGCTGCCCCATACGCATATGGTGGCAAGCGCTATAAGGTGGCCGCCCAGCCCTTCCGTCCCCTTTTTGCCGCATTCCATGGGCATTTCTCCTTGTCGGTTGGTAAAACCCGCTGTTTTTGCAGTATTATATCACAGCCTTTATTGTTTCGCTTTACTTTTCGCGAAAAAAACAGTAAAGTAATATTTGGTGGCAGTTCGGCATAGCTGATTTACGAAAATATTTCCGCATGTTCCGGCAATTTTTTCCGGGCCGAAAGCCACTGTTTTTACGCGTCAACAAACCTTTTTAGGGAGGATATTTATAAAGTGGGTATTTTCTCTGTAATTTCACTTTTGGGCGGACTTTCCATATTTTTATATGGAATGGACATTATGGGGGACGGCCTCAAAAGCAGCTCCAGCAAAGCCCTTAAAAGCATGCTGGAAAAGGTCACCCACAGCGCGGTGCTGGGTATGCTCACTGGCACCCTCGTAACCAGCGTCATACAAAGCTCCACCGCCACAATAGTGCTTACCGTGGGCCTTTTGAGCGCCGGGATACTCAACCTTCGCCAATCCATAAGCATAGTCATGGGCGCGAACATCGGCACCACCGTCACGGCGCAGATAATCCGCCTTATGGATATAAACTCAAGCGGCGCGGCATTCATCGAGATATTCAAGCCCTCCACGCTGGCTCCGCTCGCCGTGCTTTGCGGCATAATATTCCTCAAATTCGTCAAAAGCCAAAAAACAAAGGGCATCGGCATGATGCTCATGGGCTTCGGCATTCTGTTCACCGGCCTTATGGGAATGACGGAGGCTGTATCGCCACTGTCCGAATCCCAGGCATTTACGGATGTTTTGCAGAAATTCTCCGATGTGCCGATACTTGGCATACTTACCGGTCTTATAACCACCTTTATCGTGCAGAGCTCTTCCGCCGTGATAGGTATGGTTCAAGCGCTTTCATCTACCGGTGCTTTCACCTTCCAGACCGTGTATCCCCTTATAATAGGCATTAACCTTGGCACCTGCATAACTACCGCCATTGTCTGCTCCATAGGAACAGACAAGGACGCCAAGCGTACCGGCATTGCACACATATTATTCAACTGCATCGGCACGGTGCTGTTTATGGCGGCAATACCCCTGCTGCACCACGCCGGGGCGCTGAACTTCATATGGGGCAAGCCCATGAACAGCGGCGGAATAGCAAACTTTACTACCATTTTCAATCTGGTGACAGCGGTGGCGCTGCTTCCCTTCACAAACCAGCTTGTAAAGCTGACTACCCTCATCGTAAAGGACTCCCCGGACGATACGGAGGATTTCTATCCCGAAATGCGCACCCTGGACGAGAAGCTGTTCATATCCCCCGCCCTTGCCCTTCATCAGGTGAATATAGCTGAAGCCAGCATGGGCAGGCTCGCCCGCAAAAACTTCAACCGAAGCATAGATCAGCTGGTCTCCTACGACCCTGAGCGCAGCGCAAAAATATCCTCCGCAGAGGACAGGCTGGACGGCTTTACCGACGCCGCTGAGAATTACCTCATAAAGCTTTCCAACCATATCGACAGCACTGAGGACAACAACGAGCTGAATCTGCTGCTTCAGGCCGTCACCGACTTTGAGCGCATAGGCGACTACGCGACGAACATAAACGACCTCAGCGCACGCCTCGTAGCGGACGGACATGCTTTCTCGGAGACCGCAAAAAGGGAGCTTGAGATACTCTCCTCCGCACTTACCGAAATAATCGACCTCACCGTGGAAGCCTTCGCCAACGGCGATGAAGCTATGGCAAGGCGCATAGAACCTCTTGAGGAGGTCATCGACGAGATGGTAGCAACGCTTAAGGACAGGCATATCGAGCGGCTAAAGAACGGCTCCTGCACCATAGGCGCGGGCCTGGTGTTCATAGAGGTGCTGACCCATATGGGCCGCGCCGCCGACCAGTGCTCCAGCATAGCGGTGTTCCTGCTGGGCCGCCACAACGAGGAGATACTGAGCAACCATCACGCCTACCTGCACGAGCTGCACAAGGGCAACGACGCCTACTACGCCTCCGAATTCGAGGCGAGGCGCAGGGAGTTCCTCGACCCCATCGAGACGCTGTAAGCGGTCATAAAAACGGAATCGATTTATGATCGAGCGAGGAAGCCCGGGCAGAAAGCTGCTCGGGCTTTTTTCATATCTTACAAAGGCGATGGTAGAATCATTAACAGGTTTTATGGTATAATTTGCACGCGCAAACAGAACAGTAGATTGGAATTTATCTAATTCTCTGTGTACCTAATTGTAATTGTTCAACTTCTATTTTTGTTTTATTGTCATCTTCCTTTTGGAGATTTTCTATTTCCGAGCTCCGAATAGTCAAAATAATTTCGTCCCCCACCTGTAAATCATCAAGTGTTATATCTATAACATCTTGTGTATCATAATTACAATAAATCATAGGAATTTGGGAACAATCAATAAGGCAATCATCCCCTAAAACACCTTCTTCTCCGCTATCTTTTGTGGTTATGATTTTATTTTCTTTATCAATTTCTGTTATTATCGCATTGACACCTAAAGTAAGTGGTTCGTTTGTTTGTTGTCCAGAACACGCAACTAAAGTAAACGCACAAATGAACACGCATAATGCCATTGTCACTTTTTTCATCAACAAACCTCCAAATTCCTTTTTACAGAACCGGTAAAGCCCCTTTTTGCGCCGCATATCCTTTTTACATACTCTATACTTGAGCCTATATCCTTTTCATAAGGGGTGGGAGCTCGTAAAGCGACCTTATCTCATAATCCGGGCACACGCCCTCCTCGTCCGGCATATCGTCGCGGTTGAACCATATCGTGGTTATTCCGGCGTTTTTGCCGCCCTGCATATCGGCCGAAAGGCTGTCGCCCAGTATGGCGGTATGCGTTTTGCAAAAATCCGGTATCCTTTCAAAGCACCTTTGGAAGTACTCCGGCTCGGGCTTGCGGCCGCCTATTTCCTCGGAAATAAACATGCCGTCAAAGTATTTTTCTATTCCGGCGCTGTCTATGCGGCTGTGCTGCACCTTTGCTATGCCGTTTGAGGCAAGATACAGCCTGTATTTACCGTAAAGCTCCTCAAGCATGTCCTCTGCCCCCTCTACGAAATAGTGGCCTATCGCCAGCAGCCCCTCGTATACCTTGGCGGTCTCCGCGGGGGATACGGTTATTCCGAACTCGTCAAAGAGCTGCCTGAAGCGGCTGACCTTCACCTCCGCCATGGTGATCTGCCCCTTTTCAAGGCGCTTCCAGTGGGCCAGGTTTATCACGCTGTAGCGGCTGAGAAGCTCTTCCGTAGGCTCAATGCCCATGGCCCTGAGGGCGCCTGCAAGCGCAGGGCCCTCGGCCTTGTTAAAATCCAGTATAGTGTTGTCCAGATCGATAAGAAGCGTATCTATCATATACGTCTTACTTGCTCATCGCCCTTTCGGCTGCGGCTACTACGTTTTCTACCGTGAAGCCGAACTCCTTAAAGAGTATGCCCGCAGGCGCGGAGGCGCCAAAGTGGTCTATGGTGACGGTCTCGCCGTCCAGCCCGATATATTTGTACCAGCTCATGGCACAGCCCGCTTCTATAGCCACTCTCGCCCTTACCGAGCCGGGCAGCACGCTCTCCTTATACTCCGCGCTCTGCCTGTCGAATATATCAGTGCAGGGCATTGATACCACGCGAACTTTTTTGCCCTTGGCCTCAAGCTCGTCTGCCGCCTTCATGGCTAGCTCCACCTCAGAGCCGCTGGCCATGAGTATCACGTCGGGCTTTTCGCTGCCGCGCAGTATGTAGCCGCCCAGCATGGCTTTCTTCACGTCCGTCTCCTCAAGCTGGGGCAGGTTCTGGCGGGTGAGCGCCAGCGCGGTGGGCATAGTGCCGGACAGGGCGGCAATATAGGCCGCGGCGGTTTCCTTCTTGTCCGCGGGGCGGAACAGGTTGGTATCGGGTATAGCCCTTATGGAGGCAAGGTGCTCAATAGGCTGATGGGTAGGGCCGTCCTCGCCTACGCCTATGCTGTCGTGGGTAAGTATGTACAGCACAGGCAGCTTCATAAGCGCCGCCATGCGCATTGCGGGCTTGAGGTAATCCGAGAATACCATAAAGGTGGCGCAGTAGGGGCGCAGCCCGCCGTAGAGCATTATGCCGTTGCAGGCCGCCGCCATGGCAAATTCGCGTATGCCGAAGTGTACGTTCGAGCCGTCCCTGTCGTTCTTGGAATAATAGGGCTTGCCCTTGAGCTCGCTCTTGTTCGAGGGGGCCAGATCGGCGCTGCCGCCAAAGAGGTTGGGCATGTATTCCGCCGCGAGGTTGAGTATCTCGCCGCTGGTGGCACGGGTGGCCATTGGCTTTTCGGCGGCGGTCAGTCTGGGATCGTTTATGAACTCCTCCGGCAGGCTGCCGTCATGCCACCTCACCCACTCGGCATAAAGCTCGGGGTACGCGGCCTTGTAGCCCTCGAACATCCTGTCGTACTCCTCCTCGGCCTTTGCATAGCCCCGGCCCAGCTCCTCAAAGTGCGCATACACCTCGCCGGGTACCTCAAAGGGCGCATAATCCCACTGATAAAACTCGCGCATGGACTTGAGGGCTTCCTCCCCCAGAGGCTCGCCATGGGCGCTGGCCTTGCCCTGCTTAGCTGTGCCATAGCCTATCTCGGTGTTCACGATTATGAGAGAGGGATGTTCGGTGTCCGCCTTAGCATTGTCGAGAGCGGCCTGTATAGCGTCCATATCCTCGCCGGAGGCTACTTCCTGTACCTGCCAGCCGTAAGCCTCAAACCTCGCCTTCACGTTCTCGCCAAAGGTGGACTCTATGCGGCCCTCTATGGTTATATGGTTGCGGTCGTAGATCAGTATCAGCTTGCCGAGGCCCATGGTGCCTGCCATGGAAGCGGCCTCGGAAGCAACGCCTTCCTGAAGGCAGCCGTCGCCGCAAAGGGCGTAGGTGTAATTGTCAACTACCTTGTAGCCGTCGCGGTTGAAGTGGGCGGCAAGCCGGCTTTCTGCCATGGCCATGCCTACCGCTATGGCGATGCCCTGCCCAAGAGGGCCGCTGGTAGTTTCAACGCCCTTGGTGTGGCGGTACTCCGGGTGACCGGGGGTAAGGCTGCCCCACTGGCGGAAGTTCTTTAAATCCTCGATAGTCAGTCCGTAGCCAAAGAGATGCAGCAGAGAATACTCCAGCACGGAAGCGTGGCCAGCGCTGAGCACAAACCTGTCCCTGCCCTGCCACTCAGGATCCTTTGGGTTATGCTTCATCTGCTTCCACAGTGTGTACGCCATGGGCGCAGCGTCGATGGCAAGGCCGGGGTGGCCGCTCTTTGCCTTCTCAACGGCCTCCGCCGCCAGAAAGCGTATGCTTTTTACAGAAAGCTCATCGATCTTATTCATGTTGCGTTCCTTTCTTTATTTACGAGTATTTTATCTGTTCAATAGCTTCTTTATTATCTCCGCAGGCTCCTTAACGCCGGACTGATAAAGCTCCATGACGTCTTCAGAGCATATGGCGCCGATCTCAAGGTTTATCACCGAAACCGCGCCCGTTGTGGTAAGCTGCTCCGCAAGCTTCAGCATATCCTCTGCAGCCTCGTTCATGTTCACGCCCACACAGGCTCCCATGAGCCAGTGATCCTCTATCATCAGGGCTACCAGCTCGTCGGTAAGCTCCGCGCATATCACCTCCACGGAGTCGTTGCGGTTAGCCGCCTTGAGCGCCGCATAAGCCGCCTTGGCAAGCTCCGCGTTCTCAGCGTATATGGTATCCAAAAGACCTACGGGTATTTCCGCCAGCGCCCTTTCCGTCCATTTTTCCGGTGTTCCCATGCCGGTGCCGAAAAAATACGTGCCCTTATCCTGCAATTTTCCTTCGGCTACCATCTCCTGCTGTATCTTGTATCCAGCTTCGTTATCGCTCGCAAACAGAGACAGTGTGCGCACCGGAAAGCAGTGTGACGGATAGCTGTACAGCACCTCCCATGAAGCCATTGCCACAGCATCGCCGTCGAAGGTGACGCCAGAGGTATTTTCGGGTATTATATGCGGCTTGTCCGTCAATATTACCGCCGGGCCGGATATTTCCGGTACGTCGCCGGGCTGAGGCATATATACCAGCGATACGCCTTCCTTTGCCGCCTCCATGTTTTTCTGCTCTTGAGTAAGCTCCGGCTCCGGGGTAGCGTTGGAGCTGGTCACCTGTACATTTTCCCCTATTGGTTCCGGTGTGGGCTCCGGTGTCTTCTCAGGTATCTCGGTCTGCTCAAAATCGTCGCCTGCAGCTTCTTCAACTATCTCCTGAAACTCTTCGCTGGCGTTTACCATGGCGTAGCGCACCTTTATCTTGGCTATGCTCTGGTTCATCTTATCGCTTATGGCGGGGTTGGGACTCATCTGCATGAGACTTATAGCTATGAGTACCGAAAGTGCCGCAACGGAAATTATGGCTATCCACGTGCCCTTTTTCATTTTTCTGTCCCCTCCATGCCGTCCTTGTCATACACGGTGGCCCAGCCTTCCTTTATGCTCTTGCGCAGCATATAGCCCTCTGTTCCCCAGTAGCTGACCTTGGCCCATTTGCCGTCCTCGCCCAGCCCTTCCTCCAGCAATACTATCGTGCTGTGGCGGGCTACCTTGTATATCTTATCGGCCTTGGCGTTTGGTTCGGCATAAAGATACTGGGTACCGGCAACATAATAGCCATTTGGTATGGACTGCATCACACCCTTCTCGTAGGTTATAAAGCAGCGGCGCACATAACCCTCCCGTCCGTCCGCCGTTACCTTGACCCATGGGTCGCCCTCCTGCAATACGGTAAGCTCGGTATCCCTCCTGAGTGTCTTTATGAGCTTGTCGTTAGTACCGTTGCCGGTACGCATTTGTGCCCCTTCAACAGTTATCCATGCCTTGCGGTCCTCGAGGGGCTCATTGTCGTATATATTAGTCTGGAAATCCCTGTACTCCTCAAATTTCATATCCGTCTTGAGCGAGGAAGCCAGGCCGCTCCTTGCTTTGCCTGCCGTCACCTTTACCGTAGTCCCGAAAGGTGCGTTGTAGTATAACCACTTTGCGTCTTCCACGTAAAGCCGCACGCAGCCGTGGGAGCCGTTTGTGCCAAGGTTGTTGAAGGCGAATTTTTTCAGCGTAGACGTGTCCCGCGATGAGAACATTATGGAATGGAAATATACGCCGCCTACTATCTGCGTCCAGTATCTGGCATACTCATTATTGAAGGCCGCGAACTTTCCGAAGCGCTCCCTTCCGCCTATCTTCCACGTGCCGCTGGGGGTGGGCGATGCGGGCTCGTCCCCCTTGGGCTTTGTCTTGCCGGTGGTACAGACAAAACGGCGTACGATCCTCGTGTATTCGCCGTCGTCGTCCTTCTGGTATACCGTCACCACCTGGTTGGTGGTATCCAGCACTATATAATACTTGTTCGGGTCATTATTCTGCATTTCGTCCCGTGCAAAAGCGGCGCCGGGCAACAGCATCAGCACGGCCATTGCTGCAAGCAGCGCAGTTTTGAATCTTTTGGAAAGCATAGATTCCTCCGATAGTAAAGTCCAGCATATTATATTATATTGTATTTATCCCTTTTCGCCAATAATCAATTTTATGTGCCTTTTCCATACAAAAAGGTCACATTCCTCCCGATTGCATATCCTGCCGTTATGTGGCATAATTGACTTGGTATTTTATTTATCCTCCGGGAGGCAAGATATGGCTATACTCAACAAATTAGGCAGCATCGCCCGCAACGTATCCGGCAGGACCGGAAACATGCTGGAGGTGAGCAAGCTCAACGCTCTGATACGCAGCAGCGAGGACGACATTGAAGAGCTGAAGCAGCAGCTTGGCGAATACTTTTACGGCAAATACGCCGCTGGGGTAATACTGGACGGCGACGCTACGGAAATATGTAAAAAGATCCAGGCGGCATATACAGAGATAAAGGCCAACAAGGCCGAGATAAACAGCATAAAGGCCGCAGCAAGGGAGGCAGAAAACGAAGCTGCCGAGGAAGCCGAGGCAAAGGCACAGATCAAGCTCCAGTCCAAGGAACTGTACGGCGAATTCGTAAACGCCGCCCGCTCCGTTTCCGGCTCAGTCACCTTATGCCCTATGTGCGGCGCATCGGTAACAGACGGCTCCCGCTTCTGCGGCAATTGCGGCACGAAACTCTGCTAATAAAAAAGTGGCTGAATGCCACTTTTTTGAGTTT